>Ga0208735_100082_pt1 | contig 58223 bp, 57 predicted proteins | sample Subbio12Aug_8Aab_FD_184829 | JGI IMG/M metagenome (GOLD analysis project Ga0208735, IMG submission 184829) | Serpentinite rock and fluid subsurface biosphere microbial communities from McLaughlin Reserve, California, USA - CR12Aug_8Aab (SPAdes) | ecosystem: Environmental > Terrestrial > Deep... | reverse complement strand
GCCCGGCAGCGCCAGCCTGCCGCCGCTGGCTTCGATCGCGGCGAAGCTCAATTCCTGACGGGCCAGCTGGAAGCGGCCATCCTTCAGTTCGATGGCGGCCACGCTCGCCACCGGCCCGGCCGCATCCTTCAGCGTCACGCGCAGCCCGGCGAGCTTCGCCTGGATCTGCTCGACCGTCGCGTCGAACGAGTCTCCGCCATTGCCGGCCCGGAAGCTGGCGGACACGGCGAGCACGCCCTCCGGCGCCAGCGGCAAGGCATTCCCGAAATAGGGCGCGAGCCTGGCGAGCTGCAGGTCGGCGAGGCTGAAGGTACCGGCCACCCGGAGCGGATCGAGATCGACCTGGCCAACCAGGTCGATCCGGGCGCCGAGAGAACTGCGCGCCGACAGCTTGTAGTTGCCAGCGTCGTCCGGCAGGGTGGACAAGTCGCTCAGCTCCAGATCGAGCGGCTCGATGCGCGCGGCGAATCCTGCCGCGCCGTGGCGGCGGTCGGCGTAATCGACCTTGCCGCCGGCAAGGATGAAGCTGCGGATATCCAGGCGCGGCAGGCCCCTCTTTTCCTGCGGTTTTGCTTCCTTGCCCTTGAGCGCATCGAAGAAGGGGGTCCAGTTGAGCTTGCCTGCGGGCAACTCGACGACAGTCGCGCCGGGGGCATCGAGCCGGATCACGTCGAACACCAGCGCGCGCCGCGCGATGCTCGTCGCGGAAAGATCGACCAGCAGCGCATCGAAACCGAACAGCGGCGCCCCCGCCGGGTCGCTCAACTGCAATTTGCCCACGCGCAAGGCGAGCCGGAACGGGTTGAATTCCGGCCGGTCCATCGCCAGCCGGTGACCGGTGCGCTCTGCGACGAACCGTTCGGCCTGCGCCTGCAGGAGACGCGGCAGCGCCTGCCAGAGCAGGAGCAGCGTCACGGCGAGCAGACCGATCGCGCCGAGCGCGATCCTTTTCGGCGGGGACATGGAGATCTTCATGGCGGCGGCCCGGCGGGGTCATTGTGGAATAATGCAAAAATGATACCGCGCTTCCACTGCCCCTTTCCCCTGGCGCCGGGCGCACAGGTCGAGCTTCCCGCACAGGCCGTCCAGCATGCCCTGAAGGTGCTGCGCCTGCGAGCCGGCGATGCGGTCGTCGTGTTCGACGGGCGCGGCGGCGAGTGGCGCGGCGAGATCGTCGGCGCCGGCGGGACGGCACGCGTGGCCCTGCGGGAATTCAGCGACCGGGATGCCGAATCGCCTTTGCCGATCACGCTGGTGCAGGCTCTGCCGTCCGGCGACAAGATGGACTGGGTGGTCGAGAAATGCGTCGAGCTGGGCGTCGCCGCGATCCAGCCGCTGGCCGCCAGACGCAGCGTGATCCGCCTCTCCGCCGAACGCATGGCGCGCCGGGTCGGGCACTGGAACGCGATCGCTCGCGCCGCCTGCGAGCAGTGCGGGCGCAATCGCGTGCCGGAAGTCGCCGCAGTGCTTGACCTGCCTCAATATCTGGCCCGGACGATGCCGCAAAATGCCCTGCGCCTGCAGCTGACGCCGCAGGGAGGCGTGGCGTTGCGCGGCCTGGCGCGGCCGTCCGGCCCGGCGGTCGTCATGATCGGCCCGGAAGGCGGCTGGGAAGACGGCGAGTTGCGCGCCGCGCAGGCCGCCGGATTCCGGACGGTGCAGCTGGGGCCGCGCATTCTGCGCAGCGAGACCGCGGGCGCCGCGGCCCTGGCGGCGTTGCAGGCGATCTGGGGCGATTTTTGAGGGAGAGGGGGGAGAGCAATGTTCGAATCGGCCGAGCTGGGCCACCGGATCGACAAGAAAACCTACAAGGAAGCCGTGCCGCAACTGCGCGCCGACCTGCTCGACGCGCAATACGATCTGAAGGAGCAGGGCAAGATCCCGGTGATCGTGCTGGTCAGCGGCCAGGACGGCGCCGGCAAGGGCGAAACGATCAACCTGCTCTACGAGTGGATGGATCCGCGCTTCATCTCGACGCTGGCCTTCTGCGCGCCGACCGACGAGGAACGCGAACGCCCCGTCATGTGGCGCTACTGGCGCGCCCTGCCGCCCAGGGGCCGCATCGGCATCTTCGCCGGTTCGTGGTACTCCGCCCCGATCCACGACCGCATCGAGGGCACGATGACGCCTGCGGCGCTGGACCGGCGCATCGACCAGATCAACCGCTTCGAGCAGATGCTCGCCCACGAAGGGGCCCTGGTGCTCAAGCTCTGGTTCCACCTCACCCAGGAAGGGCAGCGCCGCCGGCTCAAGGCGCTGGAGAAGGATCCGCGCACCGCTTGGCGCGTGACCCGGTGGAACTGGGACCGTCTCAAGACCTATGACGCCCTGCAGGAAGTCGCCGGCCACGTGCTGCGCCTGACCAACACGCCCTGGGCGCCCTGGCTGATCGTCGAAGGCGAGGACGACCGCTACCGCGAGATTACCGCGGGCCGGATCATTCTCGACGCCATGCGCCGACATCTGGCCGCGGGCGACCGGCAGACGCCGGCCGTCGCGCCGCCGGTCAGGCCGAACATCGACGGCCGCGACGTGATCTCCCAACTGGACCTGACACTCAAACTCAGCAAGAAGCAGTACGAGGACCAGCTCGCCAAGTGGAAGGGACGCCTCTCGGAACTGGTGCGCGATCCGCGCTTCCGCCGGCGTTCGCTGATCTGCGTGTTCGAGGGCGCCGACGCCGCCGGCAAGGGCAGCGCGATCCGCCGGGTCGCCGCCGCGATGGACGCGCGCCAGTACCAGATCGTGCCGGTCGCGGCGCCGACCGAGGAGGAACGCGCCCAGCCCTATCTGTGGCGCTTCTGGCGCCACATGCCGCGTGCCGGCCGCGTGACGATCTTCGATCGCTCGTGGTACGGCCGCGTCCTGGTGGAGCGCGTCGAGGGGTTCTGCAGCGAGGCCGACTGGCAGCGCGCCTATAACGAGATCAACGACTTCGAGCACGAGCTGGACGAGGCGGGCGCCATCGTCGTCAAGTTCTGGCTGCAGATCGGCAAGGACGAGCAGCTGCGCCGTTTTCAGGAACGCGAACAGGTCGAGTTCAAGCGCTTCAAGATCACCGCCGAGGACTGGCGCAACCGCGAGAAGTGGGATGCCTACCATCAGGCCGTATGCGACATGGTCGACCGCACCAGCACCGGCCAGGCGCCCTGGACGCTGGTCGAGGCCAACGACAAGGCCTATGCGCGCGTAAAGATTTTGCGTACCCTCTGCGAACGGCTGGAGGCGGCGCTCTCGACCGCGCCGGCGCCGCCGGACGCGAACTTCGCCGGGAAAGGAAAAAAATGAGAGACACGGCCGACGAGGCGCTCGGCGATGCGCGGCTGGTGGCCTGGGTCAGGCAGGCGGCGCCCTACATCCATGCCTTCCGCGGGCGTACCTTCGTCATCGCCTTCGGCGGCGAGGCCCTGCTCGACCGCCCCGCCGCCCTGGCGCTGATCCACGACATCGCGCTGCTGGACAGCATCGGCATCCGCCTCGTGCTGGTGCATGGCGCCCGGCCGCAGATCGACGCCGAGATGGCCGCGCGCGGCCTGACGCCGCGCTTTCACAAGGGCCTGCGCATCACCGACGCGGCCGCGCTCGAATGCGTCAAGCGCGCCATGGGCATCACGCGCATCGAGATCGAGGCGATGCTCTCGCAGGGCCTGCCGAACACCCCGCTGGCCGGCGGCTTCCTGCGCGTCACCGGCGGCAACTTCATCTCCGCCAAGCCGGTCGGCATCGTCGATGGCATCGACCACCAGTACACCGGCGCGGTGCGCAACGTGATCGCCGAGGAAATCAAGGCCGACCTGGCGCAGGAAAATGTCGTGCTGATCACGCCGATCGGCGCCTCGCCGACCGGCGAGATCTTCAACCTGGCCTGGGAGGAGGTCGCCGAGGCGGTCGCCACCGTCATCGCGGCCGACAAGCTGATCTTTCTGTGCGACGCCCCCGGCCTGGTCGATCGCAAGGGCGAGCTGATCGATGCCCTCACCGCCGACGAGGCCGAAGCCTTGCTGGCCAAGCGCGTCCGACAGTCGGCCGAGGTCGAGCGCGTCCTGCCCGGCGCGCTGCGCGCGGTGCGCAACCGGTCGGCGCGGGTGCATTTTCTCGACCGGCGACGCGACGGGGCCATGCTGATGGAGCTATTCACGCGCGACGGCGTCGGCACGGTGCTGACCCACGCCCCGCTTGAACGGGTGCGCGATGCGACCATCGACGATGTGGGGGCGATTCTCGGCCTGATTGCCCCGCTCGAGGCCGACGGCACGCTGGTCAGGCGCGGCCGCGAGCGCATCGAGATCGAAATCGAGCGCTTCTCGGCGCTCGAGCTCGACGGCGCCATCGTCGGCTGCGCGGCGCTGTATCCGCTCACCGGCCCGCCCGGCGAAGCGAAGGCCGGCGAGCTGGCCTGCCTGGCGGTGATGCCCGAATACCGCGAGATCGGCTACGGCGACCGGCTGCGCAGCCACATCGAGCGGCGCGCGCGCAAGCTGGGCATCAAGCGCCTGTTCGTCCTGACCACGCGCGCCGCGCACTGGTTCGTCGAGCGCGGCTTCGTCGAGAAGGATGTCGCGGCGCTGCCCGCCCAGCGCCGCGAGCTCTACAACTACCAGCGCCGCTCCAAGGTGTTCGTCAAGAGCTTGTAGAATCCGCCGACCCCCCAACAGCGAAGGATCACCCCATGGCGAGAACGGTCAATTGCATCAAGCTCGGTCGCGCGGCCGACGGCCTCGACTTCCCCCCCTATCCGGGCGAACTGGGCAAGCGCCTCTTCGAAAGCGTCTCGAAGGAAGCCTGGCAGCAATGGATCCGCCAGCAGACGATGATCATCAACGAGAACCGCCTCAACCTGGCCGATCCGTCGCACCGCAAGTACCTGGCCGAGCAGATGGAGAAGCACTTCTTCGGCGCCGGCGCCGACCGCGTCAGCGGCTACGTGCCGCCGCGCGGCTGAATCACTTCCCGATTTGCCGCACGCCCGCGGGCGTGGCCAGCAGCAGCAGGTCCGCGCCGCGCCGGGCGAACAGGCCGTTGGTGACGACGCCGACGATGCCGTCGAGTGTCGTTTCCAGCCCGGCCGGATCGGCGATCTGCCAGCCATGCACGTCGAGGATGAGGTTGCCGTTGTCGGTGACGAAACCCTCGCGCAGCCTGGGCTGCCCGCCGAGTTTGGCGATCTCGCGCGCCACATAGTCGCGCGCCATCGGGATCACTTCCACCGGCAGCGGAAACTTGCCCAGCCTGGCGACGAGTTTCGACTCGTCGCAGACGCAGACGAACTGGTCGGCCACCGCCGCGACGATCTTCTCGCGCGTCAGCGCGCCGCCGCCGCCCTTGACCATCTCGAGCCTTGGGGTGATCTCGTCCGCGCCATCGACATAGACGGGCATCGACGTCACCTCGTTCAGATCGAGGACACGCAGGCCATGCCCTGCCAGCCGCCGGCGCGTCGCTTCGGAGCTGGCCACCGTCGCGCCGATGCGGTCCTTCAGGCGCGCCAGGGCGTCGATGAAGAAATTCGCGGTCGAGCCGGTGCCGACGCCGACGATGCTGCCGGACGGAACCCGGTCCGCCACATATTCGACTGCCGCCCAGGCCACCGCCTGCTTGAGTTCGTCTTGCGTTGCCATGTTGCGTCCTCCTTGGAAGAAAGACGCCCGGTCGGGCCGGGCCTGTTGTTTCCCAGCGCAGTATACGCCGCCCGTGCGTCCTGCCAGCACCGACGTTTGATCTTGGCTAACCTGGCTAAGGACGCTACAATTTCATCGCACACGGGAGAGCCACCATGCAAGTCAATATGCTCGAAGCCAAAAACCAATTGTCGAAACTCGTCCAGGCCGCCGCGGAAGGGCAGGATGTCATCATCGCCAGGAATGGCATACCCGTCGCGCGCTTGCTGCCCCTCGGCAAACCGGCCGGGCTCAAGGGCTGGGGCAGTCTGAAAGGATGCGGCCGAATCGACGGTGCGTTCGACGCGACAACCGATGCCGAAGTCGCGCGCCTGCTGACAGGCGCGCAGTGAGCCCACCCCGAAAACCTCGCTGCGCTCGGTTCTCCCCTCAGGGGGCAGAAAACACTCGGGGCGGCCCTTCGTGTTTCTTGAGGCTGCTGCTCGACACCCAGATCGCGCTCTGGTGGCTGACCGGCGATACCCGGCTCAGGCGCGCCAGCCGCGAACGCATCGCGGGGGCTACCTGCATCGTTTCCGTCGCCAGCGTCTGGGAAATCGCCATCAAGCACCGCCTCGGCAAACTGCCCGTCGCGCCGGATACCTTCGTCGACGCGATGCGTGCCTGCGGCGCGCTCATCCTGCCGGTGTCCGAGTCCCATGCGGCGAACTACGTCCGCCTGCCCGCCGGGCATGCCGACCCGTTCGACCTGCTGCTGACCGCCACGGCGCGGGCGGAAAAGGCAAGCCTGCTGACCGCCGATGCGAAACTGCTCGACTACGCCGCCGCCCTGCCCCCGGGCACGGTCGAAGCGGCGAGATAGCATTCGCGCCATCGGCGCCGTCCCGCGGGCGCCGACTTTCCGCGGGCGATGCGACTCGCCCGCGGGATCGATCAGCGCTTCTTCTGCGGCGGCAGGTCGGTGCAGGTGCCGTGCGCCACCTCGGCCGCCATGCCGATGCTCTCGCCCAGCGTCGGGTGCGGATGGATGGTCTTGCCGATGTCGGTGGCGTCGGCGCCCATCTCGATGGCCAGACAGATTTCCCCGATCATGTCGCCCGCGCTCGGGCCGACGATGGCGCCGCCGACGATGCGATGCGTCTCGGCGTCGAACACCAGCTTGGTGAAGCCGTAGTCCGCGCCGTTGGCGATGGCGCGGCCGGAGGCGGCCCAGGGAAACTTCGCCACCTCGACCTGGCGGCCGGCCTGCTTCGCCTCGTCCTCGCCGAGGCCGACCCAGGCGACTTCGGGATGGGTGTAGGCGACACTCGGAATCACCGTTGCCTCGAAGTGCGCCTTCCGTCCCGCCGCCGCTTCCGCCGCGACATGCGCCTCATGCACCGCCTTGTGGGCCAGCATGGGCTGGCCGACGATGTCGCCGATGGCGAAGATGTGCGGCACGTTGGTGCGCATCTGGCGGTCGACCGGGATGAAGCCGCGCTCGTTCACCTGCACGCCTGCCTGGTCGGCCCCGATCTTGTGGCCGTTCGGGCTGCGGCCGGCGGCTTGCAGGATCAGGTCGTAACGCTGCGGCTCCCTGGGCGCTGCCTCGCCCTCAAACGAAACCCAGAGGCCCTCCGGCTTCGCTTCGACGGCGGCGGTCTTCGTCTTCAGCATGATCCGGTCGAAGCGCCGGGCGTTCTGCTTTTCCCAGACCTTGACCGCGTCGCGGTCCGGCCCCTGCATCAGGCCGTCGAGCATCTCGACGACATCCACCTGGGCACCGAGCGTGGCATACACCGTCGCCATCTCGAGGCCGATGATGCCGCCGCCGATGACCAACATTTTCTCTGGCTTGAAGCGCAGTTCGAGCGCGCCGGTCGAGTCGACGATGCGTCGATCATCCGGCAGGAAGGGCAGATGCACCGCCTGCGAACCGGCGGCGATGATGCACTGTGCGAAGCGGATGGTCTGGTCGCCAACGGCCATGTGGTGGGCATCGACGAATTGGCCCACGCCTTGCACCACCTCGACCTTGCGGGCCTTGGCCATGCCGGCCAGCCCGCTCGTCAGCCTGCCGACGACTTTTTCCTTGTGCGCGCGCAGCTTGTCGAGATCGACCTGCGGCGGCGCGAACGTCACGCCGGCGACCGATGCATGCAGCGCCTCCTCGATGACGGCGGCGACGTGCAGCAGCGCCTTCGACGGAATGCAGCCGACGTTGAGGCAGACGCCGCCGAGCGTCGCGTAGCGCTCGACCAGCACCGTCTTCATGCCGAGGTCGGCGCTGCGGAAGGCGGCCGAGTAGCCGCCGGGGCCGGCGCCCAACACCAGCATTTCACATTCGATGCCGGCGCTCATAACATCACCCTCCGGAAGTCGCCGAGCAGTTGCGCGAGATGGGCGTTGAAGCGCGTCGCCAGCGCGCCGTCGATCACGCGGTGGTCGGCGGAGAGCGACAGCGGCACGATCAGGCGCGGCACGAAAGCCTTGCCGTCCCCATCCCATTGCGGCTTCCAGCCGGCCTTGCTGACGCCGAGAATCGCCACTTCCGGCGCATTGACGATGGGCGAGAATGAAGTTCCTCCGATGCCGCCGACGCTGGAGATCGTGAAGGTCGCGCCCTGCATGTCGGCCGGACCGAGCTTGCCTTCGCGCGCCTTCTTCGCCAGCTCAGAGGTTTCCTGCGCGATCTCGATCACGCCTTTTTTGTCGGCATCCTTGAGCACCGGCACCATCAGGCCGTTGGGCGTGTCGGCGGCGAAGCCGATGTGCCAGTAGTTCTTGAAGATCTGACTCTCGCCATCGAGGGAGCTGTTGAGGTCGGGATGCTTCTTGAGCGCCGCAACCACGGCCTTGATGATGAAGGCGAGCAGGGTCAGCTTCACGCCGCTCTTTTCGTTCTCCTTGTTCAACTGCACGCGCAGCGCTTCGAGCTCGGTGATGTCCGCATCTTCGTGATAGGTGACGGCCGGAATCATCACCCAGTTGCGCGCGAGGTTCGGGCCGCTGATCTTCTTGACGCGCGACAGCGGCTTGACCTCGACCGGGCCGAACTTGGTGAAATCGACCTGCGGCCAGGGCAGCAGGTTGAGGCCGGCGCCGCCGGAAGCCGGCATTGGCGGGACGGCGCCGGACAGCGCGTTTTTCACGAAGGCCTGCACGTCCTGCTGGGTGATGCGGCCCTTCGGCCCGCTGCCCTTGACCCGCGCCACGTCGACGCCCAGCTCGCGCGCGAAGCGGCGCACCGAGGGCGAGGCATGCGGCTTGATGCCGTCGAGCTCGGCGACGATCTCGGCGGGCGAGGGAATATGGACGGCCGGCGGCAGCATCGAAATAGTCGGCGTTGGCGGGACGGCGCCCGCGGACGTCGACACGGCGGCGGCAACGCGCGGCGGCTCCGCAATAGTCGGCGCTGGCGAGACGGCGCCCGGAGCAGCTTGCGGCACGGGTTCCGCCTGGGGCGCGGGGGCAGGCGCCTTGACGGCCGCACTCGCCTCCAACAGAAGAATCAGACTGCCTTCGCCGACCTTGTCGCCCAGCGCGACTTTCACTGCCCTGACCGTGCCGGCGGCCGGACTCGGTACATCCATCGTCGCCTTGTCGGATTCCAGCGTGATCAGCGCATCCTCGGCCTTGACCGCGTCGCCGGGCTTGACATGGATCTCGATGACCGGCACATCGTTGAAACCGCCGATGTCGGGTACTTTGACTTCGATCATGATCACACCTTCACCGGGTTGGGTTTGGCGGGATCGAGGCCGTATTTCGCGATGGCCTCGGCGACCTGCTTCGCCTCGATGACGCCGTCGTCGGCCAGCGCCGCCAGGGCCGCGAGGACGATCCAGTGGCGATCCACCTCGAAGAAGCGGCGCAGCTGCTCGCGCGTGTCCGAACGGCCGAAGCCGTCGGTGCCGAGTACGGTGTAACGCCGGCCGCCCGCGGCGACGAAAGGCCGGATCTGCTCGGCGTAAAGACGCAGGTAGTCGGTGGCGGCGATGACCGGCCCGCGCGTGTCGGCGAGCAGTTTGCCCACCTGGCAAATCGGCCTCGGTTTTTCCGGATGCAGCAGGTGATGGCGCGCGCAGTCGTGCCCGTCGCGCGCCAGCTCGGTGAAGCTCGGGCAGGACCAGAGGTCGGCCGCCACGCCCCAGTCGTCCTTGAGCAAATCGGCGGCGGCGATCGCCTCGCGGAAGATCGTGCCCGAGCCGAGCAGCTGCACGCGCGGGCCGTTGCTGTTGGCGCCCTTCCTGAACAGGTACATGCCCTTGAGAATGTCCTGTTCCACCCCTTCCGGCATGGCCGGGTGCTCGTAGTTCTCGTTCATCACCGTCAGGTAATAGAACACGTCCTCCTGTTCCGTTACCATGCGGCGCAGGCCGTCCTGCACGATCACCGCCAGTTCGTAGCCGAAGGTCGGGTCGTAGGAGACGCAGTTCGGGATGGTCGCGGCGAGGATGTGCGAATGGCCGTCCTCGTGCTGCAGGCCCTCGCCGTTCAGCGTGGTGCGCCCGGCGGTGCCGCCGACCAGGAAGCCGCGCGCGCGCGAGTCGCCCGCCGCCCAGCACAGGTCCATGGTGCGCTGGAAGCCGAACATCGAGTAGAAGATGTAGACGGGGATCATCTGCACGCCGTGCGTCGAGTAGCTGGTCGCGGCGGCGATCCAGTCGGCCATCGCGCCGGCCTCGTTGATGCCCTCCTGCAGGATCTGGCCGTCCTTCGATTCCTTATAGAACATCAGCTGGTCGGCATCCTGCGGCACGTATTTCTGGCCCTCCTGGTTCCAGATGCCGATCTGGCGGAACAGGCCTTCCATGCCGAAGGTGCGCGACTCGTCGGGCACGATCGGCACCACGCGGCGGCCGATCTGCTTGTCCTTGATGAGGATGTTGAGGATGCGTACGAAGGCCATCGTGGTCGAAATCTCGCGCCCTGCGCCGCCGGCCTTGAGCAGGGCGTCGAAGGCGGACAGCTCGGGAATCGGGATCGGTTCGACGCGGGTCCGGCGTTTGGGCAGGTAGCCGCCGAGGGCGAGGCGGTGACCGCGCATGTAATCGAGCTCGGGCGAGCCTTCCCGGAATTTCAGATAGGGCAGCTTCTCGACCTCCGCGTCGGTGAGCGGCAGCCGGAAGCGGTCGCGGAAAGACTTGAGCGAGGTGGTGCCCATCTTCTTCTGCTGGTGGGTGATGTTCTGCGCCTCGCCCGACTCGCCCATGCCGTAGCCCTTGATGGTCTTGGCGAGGATCACGGTGGGCTGGCCGGCGTGCGCCACGGCGGCGGCGTAGGCGGCATAGACCTTGTGCGGATCGTGGCCGCCGCGGTTGAGGCGCCAGACATCGTCGTCGGTCCAGTTGGCCACCATGGCCTTGAGTTCCGGCGTGTTGAAGAAGTGCTCGCGCACGTAGGCGCCGTCCTTCGACTTGAAGGTCTGGTAGTCGCCGTCGACGCACTCCATCATGCGCTGCTTGAGCAGGCCCTTCCTGTCCTGGGCCAGCAGCGCATCCCAGTAACTGCCCCAGATCACCTTGATGACGTTCCAGCCGGCGCCGCGGAACTCGGCCTCGAGCTCCTGGATGATCTTGCCGTTGCCGCGCACCGGGCCGTCGAGGCGCTGCAGGTTGCAGTTGACGACGAAGATCAGATTGTCGAGCTTCTCGCGGCCGGCCATGCCGATCGCGCCCATCGATTCCGGCTCGTCCATCTCGCCGTCGCCCATGAAGGCCCACACCTTGCGGCCGGTCGTGTGCGCCAGGCCGCGGTCGTGGACATACTTCATGAAGCGCGCCTGGTAGATCGCCTGCAGGGGCCCGAGGCCCATCGACACGGTGGGGAACTGCCAGAACTCCGGCATCAGCCACGGGTGGGGATAGGACGGCAGGCCGCGGCCATCGACCTCCTGGCGGAAGTTGTCGAGTTGTTCCTCGGTCAGCCGCCCGAGCAGGAAGGCGCGCGCGTAGAGGCCCGGCGCCGAGTGGCCCTGCACCAGGACGAGATCGCCGCCGTGGCTGGCCGACGGGGCATGCCAGAAATGCTGGAAGCCGACGTCGTAGAGCGTCGCCGCCGAGGCGAAGCTGGCGATGTGGCCGCCGAGGTTCGAGTTGCCCTGGTTGGCGCGCAGCACCATCGCCATGGCATTCCAGCGCACGTAGGAACGGATGCGGTTCTCGATGGCGTAATCGCCCGGCGCCAGCGGCTGGCGGTCGACCGGGATGGTGTTGACATAATCGGTATTGGCGGCATACGGGATGTTGATGCCGGCGCGATGGCCCAGCTCGATGAGCCGCTCGACGAGGAAATGCGCGCGCTCGGGACCGGCCTGCTCGATCACCGCTTCCAGCGCGTCGAGCCATTCGCGGGTTTCCTGGGGATCGGCGTCGGCGGCCGCACCGCCCGCCGCGCCCGCCGGGTGAGTCTCTGCCATGTCTCTCCTCCTGCCGGAGTTGTTGTTCAAGCCGCGGCCTGCGCGCGCGCCGGCTCAGGCCGCGGCGAGCTGCCGCTTGTTGTTGCGCACGCGCAGGAACGTCCAGTAGCCGAAGGCGTTCACCCCGCGTCGCTCGACCACTTCCAGCCGCGCCTGATCCACCAGCCTGGCGAGATTCAGGTTGGGGTGGAAGCCCATGAAGCGCGACAGCGGGGCCGCCAGTCGCTCGGCGCCCGCCAGGAAGGGATGCGTGCTTTCGAAATGGTTCACGATGAACAGTTCGCCATCCGGCTTGCACACCCGGCGCATCTCGTCGATCAGGCGTGCGGGGTTGCTCACCACGGAGACCACATACATGGCGACGACCTTGTCGAAACTGTCGTCGGCGAAAGCCATGCGCTCCGCATTCATGCGGCACAGCTTGGACACATGATCGAGTTTCTCGCTGGTCACGCGCTGCTGGGCGCGCACCAGCATCTCGTGGCAGAGGTCCACGCCGCACACCCGCACCCCGGGCTGGTAGAGCGGCAGGGACAGACCGGTGCCCACCCCCACCTCGAGGATGTGGTCGCCGCTGCGGCAGCGCATCTGCTCGATGACCGCGTTGCGCCCGGGCTGCAGCACCTTGCCGAAATACCTGTCATACCCCGGCGCATGGCGCCGGTAAGCCCGCTCGATCATCTCCAGGTTCATGCTGCCCATCCCATCCTCCCTTTTCAGAATTCCGGGGCGCAATTATGCCTTAACGGGCGGTCCGGGGCATGTCATCCTGATCGGGATCGGCTATGATGAAGCGTTCGCCAAAAGGGAAAGCATGCCGAACGACGTTCAGCCCACCATCCTGGTCGTCGACGACACGGCCGAAAACCTGCACGTGCTTTCCGGTCTGCTGCAGCCGGACTACCGTGTGCTCGCCGCAACGTCGGGCGAACGCTGTCTCGAGCTGGCGGCGCGCAGCCAGCCGGCGCCCGACCTGATCCTGCTCGACATCATGATGCCCGGCCTCGACGGCTACCAGACCCTCGAGCGTCTGCGCGCGAATGCGGCGACGCGCGAGATCCCGGTGATCTTCATCACGGCGATGGAAGGCAGCGAAGCCCAGCTGCACGGGCTGGCCGCGGGAGCGGTCGATTACATCGCCAAGCCGATCGATCCGCCCATCGTGCTGGCGCGCGTGCGCACCCAGATCGAGCTCAAGCGCGCGCGTGACCGGCTCAAGGATCAGAACGCCTGGCTCGAGGCCGAAGTGGCGCGCCGCATGGCCGAGAACGAGACGATCCAGACCGTCACCATCCACGCGCTGGCGCACCTGGCCGAAACCCGCGACCCGGAAACCGGCAATCACATCCATCGCACCCAGCACTACGTGCGCGCGCTCGCCCTGCGCGTGCGCCACCACCCGCGCTTCAAGGATTTCCTGCTCGACCGCAACATCGCGCTGGTGGTCCGTTCGGCGCCGCTGCACGACATCGGCAAGGTCGGCATTCCCGACCAGATCCTGCTCAAGCCCGGCCCGCTGAGTCCGGCAGAGTGGGTCATCATGAAAACCCACGCCAAGCTCGGCTCGGACGCCATCGAACTCGCGGAGGAGGACGCCGCGCAGCCGCTCGACTTCCTCACCCTGGCCAAGGAAATCGCCCACTGGCACCACGAGAAGTGGGACGGCAGCGGCTACCCCGACGGGCTGGCGGGCGAGGCCATCCCCTGGGCCGCCCGGCTGATGGCGCTGGCCGACGTCTTCGACGCCCTCATCACCCGGCGGCCCTACAAGCCCGCGTTGTCCTTCGCCCAGGCGCACGAGATCATCGTCGCCGGGCGCGGCAGCCATTTCGACCCGGACCTGACCGACGCCTTCATCGACGTCTTCGACGAATGCGTCGCCATCGCGCTGCAATACCGGGACACGTCCGAGCCGTGAAGCCCTGTACGCCCTGCCAGAAACGGCTGGTCTATGCGCTGGCGGTGGCGCTGCCGCTGCTGACGCTGTTCCTGCGCATGCAGCTGCCGGCCGATTTCGGCGCCCGGCCCTACCTGGTTTTCTATGTCCCCGCGATCATCCTGCCCGCCCTGCTCGGCGGCCTCGGCCCCGGTCTGATCGCCACCGCGGCGGCCGCCGCCATCGCTCTTCACCAACTGCCGCCGGCAGGGGAATTCGCCCTGCCCGCCAGCCCCCCCGACTGGCTTTCCTGGATCGCGCTGCTGGCGAGCGGCCTGCTGGCCAGCCTGCTGAGTGAGCGCGTGCGCCGTGCCCAGTGCGTCGCGCAGGAGGCGGTGGAGCGGGCGCGCAAGCTCAACCAGGCGGTCGAGCAGAGTCCGGAGAGCATCGTCATCGCCGACCTGGAAGGGCGCATCGAGTATGTCAATCGGGCCTTCCTCGCGGCGACCGGCTACCGGCAGGAGGAAGTGATCGGCAAGAATCCGCGCGTCCTGCAGTCCGGCAGGACGCCGCAGCAGACCTACGACGCCCTGTGGGCCGCGCTCACCCGCGGCGAAACCTGGAAGGGCGAGTTCCACAACCGGCGCAAGGATGGCACGGAATACGACGAGTTCGCCATCATCTCGCCGCTGCGCGACGAGTCCGGCCGCACCACCCACTATGTCGCGGTCAAGGAGGACATCACCGAGAAGAAGCGCGTCGGCCGCGAGCTCGATCGTCACCGCCAGCAGCTCGAACAGCGGGTGGCCGAACGGACCGAACAACTGGAGGAGGCGCGCGCGCGCGCCGAGGCGGCGAATCGCAGCAAGAGCAGCTTCCTCGCCAACATGAGCCACGAGATCCGCACCCCGCTCAACGCGATCGTCGGCCTCACCCACCTGCTGCGCCGCGACGGGTCGCTGCCGCCCGGCGCGTTCCAGCGCCTGGAGAAGATCGACCAGGCCGGCCAGCATCTGCTCGTCATCATCAACGACATCCTCGACCTGTCGAAGATCGAAGCCGGGCGCCTGGATCTGGAGAGCGTCGACTTCAACCTGGCGACGGTGCTGGACGCGGTGCAGTCCATCCTGGCCGAGCCGGCGCGCGCCAAGGGGCTCGCGCTGGGCATCGACGCCGCCGCCGTGCCGGACTGGCTGCACGGCGACCCGACGCGCCTGCGCCAGGCCCTGCTCAACTATGCCAGCAACGCCGTCAAGTTCACCGAAACGGGCTCGGTGCAGATGCGCGTCCGGCTGCTCGAACGGCAGGGCGACGACCTGCTGCTGCGCTTCGAGGTCGAGGACACCGGCATCGGCATCGCGCCGGAGCACGTGCCCCAGCTATTCCGGGCGTTCGAGCAGGCCGACGCCTCGACCACGCGCCGCTACGGCGGCACCGGGCTCGGCCTGGTCGTCACCCAGCGGCTCGCGGAACTGATGGGCGGCGCGGCCGGAGTGAGCAGCACGCCGGGCGCGGGCAGCCTGTTCTGGTTCACCGCCCGGCTGCATATCGGCAAGCAGCCGATGCCCGTGACCCCGGCCTGCCGGCCCGGCCCGAGCGCCGAGATGCTGCTGCGCCGCCGTTCGGCCAACGCGCGCCTGCTGCTCGCCGAGGACAACGCGATCAACCGCGAAGTCGCGCTGGAACTGCTGCATGGCGTCGGGCTGGATGTCGATGCCGTGGAAGACGGCCGCCAGGCGGTGGAACGGGCGGGCTCGGGCGGCTACGACCTGATCCTGATGGACGTCCAGATGCCGAAGCTCGACGGCCTGGCCGCGACGCGGGAGATCCGCCGGCTGCCCGGGGGCGCGGACATTCCGATCATCGCCCTGACCGCGAACGCGTTCGCCGAGGATTGCAACGCGTGCACGGAGGCCGGCATGAACGATTTCGTCGCCAAGCCGGTCGAACCCGCCCGGCTCTACGCCACCCTGCTCAAGTGGCTGCCCGCCGCGGCGCCGGACGCCGGCGGCGGCGCGCCCGACGGCTCCGCCGCCGGGCCGGCCGCGCCGGATGCCGCCGGCCAGATCGAGAAGCTCGCGCTGCTGCCCGGATTCGACATCGCGCGCGGGCTGCGCTCGGTGCGCGGCAAGCGCAGCCTGTATCTGTCCCTGCTGCTGCAGCTGGTCGAAGGCCACCGCGAGGAGCCGGCGCGCATCCTCGGCCTGTTCGCCGCAGGCAGCCGCGCAGAGGCGCGGCGCCTGGCCCACGGGCTCAAGGGCGCGGCCGCCACGCTCGGCCTGACGGCAATCGCCCGCAGCGCCACCCGCCTCGACGCCCTGCTGCGCGATCCCGCCGCGCCGGTGGAACCCGCCCTGGTCGAACGGCTGACCGACGATCTGGCCGCAGACTTCGCCAGCCTGAACGCCGCCTTGATCCGGCCCGCGCAACCGGCGGCGGAAGCGGCGGCGGTCGATCCCGTGCTCTTCGAGACCCTGACGCGCACGCTCGTCGGCCTGCTCGAAAGCGGCGACATCGCCGCCCAGTCCTACTTCGGCGGCCATGCGGCGCAGTTCCGGGCGATGCTGGACCGGCGCGACTTCGCCCGCATCGAACACGCGCTGCATGCCTTCCACTTCGAAACGGCGCTCGTCGTCCTGCGCGCCTGCCGTCCGGCTAGCGCCGACCTGCCGGACGGGACAGCTTGAACAGCTTCCGGTGCATGCGTTCGAGGTTGATGTTGAGCATGCGGAACAGGCCGCGCATGAAGCTGTAGGCCTGGCGCGGATGGGTCTCGAGCAGCAGCTCGAAATCGTCGGGCCGGATCGCATAGACCGTCGTCGGCCCCTTGGCGCGCAACCTGACCTGGCGCGGCGTGCGCTCGACGAAGGAGCGGATGCCCGCCGAGTCGCCGGGCTTCATCGTGTTGACCACGCGCCGGCGGCCATCGGTGCGGGCGATCACCTCGAGGCAGCCCTCGACGAGGAAAAACAGCGTGCTGTCGGTGTCGCCCTCCTCGACCAGCACCTCGCCGTCCGCCAGATCGCGCACGTTCATCACCGTCACCAGCGCTTCGCAATCCATGTCGCTCAGATACCTGCCGAGTTCGGAATTCCTGATCGGCAGGCGGGCGGGCAGGCGTTCCTCGGAGAAATTCATGGCGGGGTCTCGGATTGGGGAGGGAAAAAGTATAGCCAGCCCACTGCGTTCCGCTCCATAGTTTGATTTTTATCCGGAATAGGCTTTTTCTATGGCGCAATGCAGCAGGACGGACGCAGGGCGGATCGATGCGGTTCAAGCGGTTCAATTTGCATGGTAAGCTAACCCGCGTTAGTTCATTGCGAGGCGCCACCATGCTTACGGTCAACATTCACGACGCCAAGACCCAGCTTTCCCGCCTGGTCGAGCATGCGGCGAAGGGAGAGGCATTCATCATCGCCAAGGCCGGCAAGCCGATGGTCAAGGTGGTGCCGCTCGATCACGCCGACCTGGGCACGGCGCAACGCATCGGTTTCATGGCGGGCGAGTTCTCGGTGCCCGACGACTTCGACCAGATGGGCGGCGACGCCATCGCCGAACTGTTCGCCGGGCGTTCTGCTTGAACCTGCTGCTCGACACGCATCTGCTGCTCTGGGCGGCGGGTGAGCCGGAACGCCTTTCGCCCCAGGCGCGCGCGCTCTTGCTCGACACCGCCAATCAACCCGTCTTCAGCGCCGCCAGCCTCTGGGAAATCGGCATCAAGCGCGGCCTCGGGCGGGCCGACTTCGCCGTCGATCCCCGGCGCCTGTGGCGCATGCTGCTGGCCAACGGCTACCGGGAATTACCCATCGCGACCGAGCACAGCCTCGCCGTCGGCGAACTGCCCCCCTTGCACAAAGACCCGTTCGACCGCATCCTCGTCGCGCAGGCGCGCGTGGAAGGCCTGCGGTTGCTCACCGTGGACACGGTCGTGGCGCACTACGGCGCGCCGGTGCTGCTGGTGTGACCAAGACTGGGATCATTGCCTTCACCCCGCTGCCGGCGCCGTTATGGACGAGGTCGGACCGAACCGGGATAATTCCCCCCTTTTCCGAAAAGAGCTTTCACCCATGAGCGCACACATCATCGACGGCAAGGCGTTGGCGCAGACCGTGCGCGCCGAACTGGCCGACAAGGCCGCCGCCCTCAAGGCCACCCAAGGCATCGCACCCTGTCTCGCCGTCATCCTTGTCGGCGAGGACCCCGCCTCGGCCGTCTATGTGAAGAACAAGGTGATGGCCTGCGAGCAGGCCGGCTTCCGCTCGCTCAAGGCAACCTACCCGGCCAACGTCGAGCCGGCCGTCGTACTTGGCAAGATCGCCGAACTGAATGCCGACCCGTCGGTACATGGCATCCTCGTGCAACTGCCGCTGCCGCAGCAGTTCGACAGCGACGCCGTGCTCGAGGCCATCGACCCGGCCAAAGACGTCGACGGCTTCCATGCCGAGAACGTCGGCGCGCTGATGCAGGGCAAGCCGCGTTTCATCCCCTGCACGCCGCACGGCGTGATGAAGATGCTCGAAAGCGCCAAGGTACCCCTCAAGGGCGCCGAGGCCGTCATCGTCGGCCGCAGCAACATCGTGGGGAAACCCATGGCCATGCTGCTGCTGGCGCAAAGCTGCACGGTCACCGTCTGCCATTCGCGCACGCGGGACCTCGCCTTCCATACCCGGCGCGCCGACATCCTCGTCGCCGCGGTCGGCCAGGCGAAGATGATCACCGGGGATCTGATCAAACGCGGCGCTACCGTTATTGACGTGGGGATCAATCGGACCGCCGACGGCAAGCTGTGCGGCGACGTCGACTTCGAGTCCGCGCAGGAAATCGCCGGCGCGATCACGCCAGTGCCCGGCGGCGTCGGCCCGATGACCATCGCCATGCTGCTCGCCAACACGCTCGAGGCGGCGCAAAGGAGCGCGCGATGAACGCCGGCGACCCGGTCGTGGCCCAGGTCGGCGTGGTCATGGGCTCGGATTCCGACTGGCCGACCATGCAGGCCGCCGCGCAGATGCTGGAGGAGTTCGGCGTGCCCTACGAGGCGCGCGTCGTGTCCGCCCACCGCACCCCCGACCTGCTGTTCGAATATGCCGAGACCGCGCAGGCGCGCGGCCTCAGGGCGATCATCGCCGGCGCCGGCGGCGCCGCCCACCTGCCGGGCATGCTGGCGGCCAAGACCCTCGTGCCCGTGCTCGGCGTGCCGGTGCAAACGAAGGCCCTGGCGGGCCAGGATTCCCTGCTGTCGATCGTGCAGATGCCCAAGGGCGTGCCGGTCGCCACCTTCGCCATCGGCGAGGCCGGCGCGGCCAACGCCGCCCTGTTCGCCGTCGCCCTGCTGGCCGGCGGGAACGCGGCGCTCGCCGCCCGGCTCGCCGACTTCCGCAGGCGCCAGAGCGAAAAAGTCCTGGCGATGAAGCTCGGCCCTCTGCCGTGATCCTGCCGCCGGCCACCCTGGGCATGCTCGGCGGCGGCCAGCTCGGCCGTTTCTTCGTCCTCGCCGCGCACGAAATGGGCTACCGCGTCGTCGTCCTCGATCCCGACCCGTATAGCCCGGCGGGGAAGGCCGCCGACGTCCATCTCGTCGCCGCCTATGACGATCCGGCCGCCCTGGAACAGCTGGCCGGCCAGTGCGCGGCGGTCACCACCGAGTTCGAGAACGTGCCGGCCGACACGCTCGCTTTCCTGTCGAAATATGTCACCGTGCGTCCCGATGCGGAAGCCGTGCGCACCTGCCAGAATCGCAGCGAGGAAAAAGCCTTCCTGAAGCGCCATGGCTTCCCCCATGCGCCCCATGCCGACATCCGCAGCGAAGACGATTTGCGCAGCGCCCATGCCGACCTCTTCCCCGGCGTCCTCAAGGTGGCGCGCTTCGGCTACGACGGCAAGGGCCAGGCGCGCGTCAATTCCCGCGCGGAAGCCGTTGCCGCCTGGAACGGTTTCCGCAACGAACCCTGCGTGCTCGAACGGCAGCTCCAGCTCGACTGCGAGGTTTCGGTCGTGCTCGCCCGCGATGAAGCGGGCCAGGTGAAATGCTTTCCGACCGCCGAGAACAGCCATCGCAAGGGCATTCTCGACGTGTCGATCGTGCCGGCGCGCACTTCGGGTTGTCTTGCCGCTCAGTTGCCCAATGAGGCCGAGGAAATCGCCGCGGGCATCGCGCAGCAGATGGACTATATCGGCACGCTGGCGGTCGAGTTCTTCGTCGTGCACGGCCGGCTCTACGTAAACGAAATGGCGCCGCGTCCGCACAACTCGGGCCATCACAGCCTCGACGCCTGCATCACGAACCAGTTCGAGCAGCAGCTGCGCGCGCTCTGCGGCCTCCCGCTGGGGGAGGCCCGCGCGCACTCGGCGGCGGTCATGGTCAACCTGCTCGGCGACATCTGGTATCTCGATGATCCGCATCACGCGAAGGAACCGGACTGGGCCAGGCTCTTCGCCATCCCGAATCTCAAGCTGCACCTTTACGGCAAACATCACCCGCGTCCCGGCCGCAAGATGGGCCACTTCACGGTGATCGGCAACGATCCCGAAGAAGTCCGCAAGTCGGCGCTGGCGGCACGGCGCGCAATGGGCATCACCGATGAATGAGGTGCTGCGCGCGGCGGAATTGCTGCGCGCCGGCGAGCTGGTCGCCTTTCCCACCGAAACCGTCTACGGCCTCGGCGCGGATGCCCGCAACCCGGCGGCCGTGGCGAAGATTTTCGCCGTCAAGGGGCGGCCGGCCGACCATCCGCTGATCGTCCATATCCCGGATGCCGCGCATCTCGACCGCTGGGCGCGCGACATTTCGGCCGCGGCGCGCGCCGTCGCGGCAAAGTTCTGGCCCGGCCCGCTGACGCTGATCCTCAAGCGCCATCCCGACGTGCCCGACTGCGTCACCGGCGGGCAGGACACCATCGGACTGCGCGTGCCGAACCACCCGGTCGCGCTCGCCCTGCTCAAGGCCTTTGCGGAACAAGGGAGCGGCGGCATCGCCGCCCCCTCGGCGAACAAGTTCGGCCGCATCAGCCCGACCACCGCCCAGCACGTGCGCGACGACCTCGGCGAAGGCGGGGAAAGCGGGGTCGCGCTGGTGCTCGACGGCGGGCCCTGCCCGGTCGGGATCGAATCCACCATCCTCGCCATGAGCGACGAGCGCACCACCGTGCTGCGGCCCGGCATGCTCTCCGGCTTCGACATCGGCCTGTTCCTCGGCCGCATGCCCGCCGAGGCAGTCAATGCGAGTTCGGTGAAGACGCCCGGTTCGCATCTCGCCCACTACGCGCCGCGCACGCCGCTCTTGCTCGTGCCCGACGACACGGTCGCCATCGCCCTGCGCACCAGCATCGGCAAGAAGGAGCGCGTCGCCGTGCTGGCGCCCTTTCCCGCGCCGATCGAGCATCCGCTGATCGCGGCCTGGCAGGTCGCGCCGGCCGCTGCCGACGCCTACGCGCGCGGGCTGTATGCTACGCTGCGCGCTCTCGACGCCGCCGGCGCCGACCTGATCATCGTGCAGCGGCCGCCCTGGCCGGCCGCGATCGACCGGCTGATGCGCGCCTCGGCCGGCTCGGGGACATGAGGCGCATCGCTCGCCAAGGAGGAAAACAACATGAGCAAGCTGGAAAAGGAAACCCCTGCGCCGCACACCCTGCCGACCGGCAAGGCGCCCCCCGGCACCGGGTTCAGCGAACCGACGACCTTCACGCCGGTGCGCGCCGACTCGCCGGCCCTGTCCGTGATGACCGACCTGCGCCAGGTCACCGCCGCCGCCATCGGCCCCGACGTCAGCCTGACGCAGGCGACCCAGACGATGATTTCGCGCGGCGTGCGCCTGCTCCTGGTCGTCAATCGCAACGACGAGGTGCTCGGCCTGATCACCGCGCGCGACACCACGGGCGAACGACCGATCCAGATGGTGCAAAAGCAGGGCGGCAAGTTCGGCGACCTGCTGGTGCGGGATCTGATGTGCCCGCGCGAGGACATCGACCTGATCGCCATGGAGGACGTGCTGCGCGCCCAGGTCGCCGACATCGTCGCCACGCTGCAAACCCTCAAGCGCCAGCACGCGATGGTCGGCGAGCGCGACCCGATCACCGGACGGATGTGCATCCGCGGCATCTTCTCGGCCACCCAGATCGGTCGCCAGCTCGGCGCGCCGATCCAGACCTTCGACGTCGCCTCGACCTTCAGCGAAATCGAAAGCTACCTCGCCAAGGACAACGCCTGATCACGCTGTCAGCCGCCGATAGATGTCCGCGACTTTCAAAGGCAGTTTCTTCACGTCATCGAGCACCGTGTAGCTCGCCGGCCCCATCATGTGCCTGAGGTAGTCCGCGCCCTGGCGGTCGATGGTGATGCAGTAGCTGCGGATGCCCTGCTCGCGCGCCTCCTGCAGCGCGCGCCGCGTGTCCTCGACGCCGTAGGCGCCGCGGTATTCGTCGCCGAAATCGTCGGGGCGCCCGTCCGAGAGCGTGACCAGCAGCTTGTGGCGCGCCGGCTGCCGGCCGAGCAGGTGCGAGAGATGGCGGATCGCCACGCCCATGCGCGTGTAGTCCCTGGCCTCGATGCCGTCGATGCGCGCGCACACCGCCGCGTCGTAGGCGTCGGCGAAGCCCTTGATGCGGTAAATGTCGCAGCGCGTGCGCGTCCAGCCGGAAAAGCCGTAGATCGCGTAGGCGTCGCCGAGCTTCTCAAGTGCCTCGGAGAGCATCACCAGTGCCTCCCGTTCCGCATCATTGACCCAGCCCTTGGTCGAGCCGCTCATGTCGACCATGAACATCGCCGCGAGACTGCGTTCGTTGCGCACCCGCCGGCAGAACAGGCGCGGCGACGGTTCGGCCCCGCTCCTCCTGTCGTTGACCGCCTCGACCAGCGCGTCGAGGTCGACCTCCTCGCCGTCGGGCTGGCGGCCGAGGATGCGGTCCTCGCCGCGCACCGCCTCGAAACGCCGCTTGAGCTGGTGGATGAAGGGTGCGTAGCGCAGCTTCGTCTCGCGCACGAAGTTCCCCTCGCCGGGCTTCACGTCCGTCACATAGACATGGCACCAGCCGCGCCGGTAGGCGTTGCGGTGGTAGTCCCATTCGTCGTAGCGGAAGTCGGGCGGCCGCGTGCTCGACAGGTTGACCGATTCGGGCTCATTGGCCCTGGTGCGGTCGTCGGGAGTCCAGGGCGCGTCGCCGGCGGGCGACAGCGCCTCGGGCGGCACCTGGCCGAGATCCTGCATCAGCGATTGCGCGGCGGCCTGGGCCTCGTCCGGCAGCTTGACGGCCTCGCCGTCGACACGCACCTCGATCGCGCCGGTTTCCCGGTTCAGCTCGGCGCTGAACGCGTTGGGGGCGGCCTTGCGGGTGCCGCCCGCACCTTTCAGCGCGCCGATGGCTTTCTTGAGCGTCCCGGTGTCGCGCCCGATGCGCTCGGCGCGCACGCGCCCGGCGCTGCCCGGCTCGAGGCGGCCGACGAAAGTCGGCGCCGGCGGGACGGCACTCCCGGCCATGAAATGCGCGAGCCAGCGCAGCGTGCAGGCGATGTCGGCATCGGCCGCCTGCAGTTCGGCGATGGCCGGTTGCAATGGGGCCGGCCAGGCGCCGCGCAGGCCGGCCAGCAGCGCGCCCAGCCCGGGCAGCTCGCGCGCCACGCAGGCCTCGAGCCGGACCGCCTCGAGATGCGCGAGCCAGGTCAGCGCCTGTTCGCGCTCGGGCCAGGCAGAGAGCGCTTCTTCCAGGTCGACGTTGAAGGTGCCATAACGCGTCTGCGCCCAAAGCTGCACGGCGAGGCCCTGGTAGAAGCGGCGGTTCTCCTCGGCGGTGGCGAAGTGCGCGAGGCGCTCGGGCAGGAAGATCGTCTCGGTGTCGGTCCACGGATAGGCGCCGGGCTTGAGCGTAAGCGGCCGGCCGGAGAGGCCGAGCACGAAGCGCGCGAGGCGCTGCTCCACCTCGGCGAAACCCGCATGCAGCCGGCCTTCGCGCCGGGCGAGGAAGCCGTCGATGTCGCGCAGCGTTTCGACCGCCGCGCGCAGACCCTTCTTGTCGAACACGTCGAGGCCGGCGATCACCCAGTCCTGGAAGGCCTTTTCGTCGAGCCGCCCGAGCGCGTCGATCGACAGCGTCGCGATCAGGTAGGCGATCTCGGTGTTGGTCTTCGCCGCGCCGCGCGCGCTGCGCAGCACGAATTCCTGCTGCTTGCGCGGCAGCGCTTCGAGCATCTCCGCGAGGCGCCCGATCGAGCGGTGCGAGGGCGAGGCGAACAGGAAGGCGTCGAGGCTCTCCGCCAGTTCGTGGGCGAACAGCTTGCGCTGGGAGGACGGCGAATCGGACATGCGCCCCCTATTCCGCCAAGTCGTCCAGGAACTCCGACGCAGGTTTCGTTCCGGTCACCAGCAAACGATCCCGCGCCCGCGTGCAGGCGACATAGAGCAACTGCCGTTCGGTGTCATAGACCTCCTGCAGATCGCCATCGTCGCCGACCGTCTCGATCCGCTCGATGTTGCGCTTGACAGCGCGGTTGAGCGCCCCGGTTTCGACGCCGTAGAGCATGGCCAGGTCGGCATCGAGCAAGACCTTCTCTCCACGAATCAGGAATACGAGCTGCGCGAGATTTTCCGGCTTGGGCAGGGATTTGGTCATGGTGTCAGGTTGCCAAAGGTGGGCAGACTTAATTACGGGCAGACTTAATTACGGGCAGACATTAGTTAAGGATAAGCAATTTCCATTAACTAACGAAAAGATCAAGGTAAGTCTGGAATTCGTACAAGCGGCCCCGCATCTGGCCGGTGATCTCGGTCAGAATTCCCAGTCGGATCAAGTCCTTGATGAGCGCCTGGGCGGTGGGGGCGGAGACGCCGAGCTGTTTCTGCAGGTCGGCGGCGGCGACCACGGGGCGGCGGTAAAGCAGATTCAGGGCAGCGCGGGCGTTGGGCACCCGCTTGCCCAGGCTGAGGATGCGATGCTCCACGTCGGTGCGCAGCGCGAGGACCTTGCCGAAGGTGTCGCGGCCCTTGGCCGCGGTTTCGGCCACGCCTTGCAGGAAGAAACGCACCCAGTGGACCAGGTCGCCGGACAGTCGCACGCGGGTGAGGGCGTCGTAGTAGCTGCCCCGGTTGCGCTCGAAGAAATCCGACAGGTAGAGCGAGGGCTTGGCCAGCACGCCGTGGCTGACCAGATACAAGGGCACCAGCAGACGGCCGATGCGGCCATTGCCGTCCAGGAAAGGGTGGATGGTCTCGAACTGGTAATGGCTGATGGCGATCCGGACGAGGTGCGGCACGGCAATGGCTTGGTTGTGCCAGAACGCCTCCAGGTCACCCATTTGTTCCGGCACGCCCTCGTGGTGGGGCGGGATGAAGGCGGCATCGGCCAGGCCGGAGCCGCCAATCCAGTTCTGGCTGGTGCGGAACTCGCCCGGCTGCTTGTGCTCGCCGCGCGCACCGCGCAGGAGGATGGCATGGGTCTGGCGCAGCAGCCGGTTGGAAAGCGGCAGATTGCGCAACTCGGCGATGGCGTAGTTGACCGCGTCGATGTAGTTGCGCACCTCGCGCCAGTCGTCGCGGTTTTCGGGCTTGACCTGCTCTTCCGGCAACACGGCTTCGTCGATGCCGGTGCGGGTGCCTTCGATGCGGCTGGAGGTCTGGGCTTCCTTGACCACGTGCATTTCGATGAACAGGTCGATGTCCGGCACGATCAGCGAGAAGGCATTGAGTTCGCCCAGGGCGCGGTTGGCGGCTTCAAGCAGCACGTTGATCCGCGGGTCTTCCCAGTGCCAGTCGTGGTTGACCAGGGTCGGCTCGAAGCTCTTGTATTGCAGCCGCTGCTGCCAACGGCCGGGTTTGAAGGTTTCAAGTTTCATGCGCCGCCTCCTGCGTGCGTCAGCATCTTGTCAAACTTCTCATCGATCTTTCTGGCACAGTCTTGTTGTGCAAAGCATGCCCTATCGTCCAATAACAGCTTCACCGACCGCTATTCTTTTTGCATTCAGTCAGCCGAGGCAAAAGTCGGCGCTGGCGAGACGGCGAAGTCGTATCCGCCGCGTGCATGGGAACGGCGGATCAGAAGACGGCACGCACCAGATCATCCAGCGTCTGCGTCATGTCGGGGTCGTCGGTCAGCGCGCGCGCGATGGCCGCCGTGCCGGCCACGGCCGGCGCCATGCCCGCGTCGATGAGCTGGGCGGCATGCACGAGCAAACGGGTGCTGGCGCCTTCGTCGAGGCCGGCGCCCTTGAGGTTGCGCGTCAGCTCGCCGAGCTTGACGAGCTTCTTCGCCGTTTCCGTGTCAATGCCACCCTCGGTGGCGACGATGCGCGCCTCGACCTCGGCACCCGGATAATCAAACGCCAGCGCGACGAAGCGCTGGCGGGTGCTCGGCTTGATCTCCTTGAGCACGCTCTGGTAGCCCGGGTTGTAGGAGATCACCAGCATGAAGCCGGGCGGCGCGGCAATCAGCTCGCCGCGCTTGTCCACGGCCAGCGCGCGGCGCGTGTCGGCCAGCGGGTGGATGACGACGGTGGTGTCCTTGCGCGCCTCGACGATCTCGTCGAGATAGCAGATCGCCCCGGCGCGCACGGCGGCGGTGAGCGGCCCGTCGAGCCAGACCGTCTCGTCGCCGACGATCAGGTAGCGGCCGACCAGATCGGCGGTGGTCAGGTCGTCATGGCAGGCGACAGTGACGAGCGGCCGATTCAGCCGCCACGCCATGTACTCGACGAAGCGCGTCTTGCCACAGCCCGTCGGGCCCTTGAGCAGCACCGGCAGGCGCTGCGTCGCGGCGGCCTCGAACAGGGCCACCTCGTCGGCGACGGGCTGGTAATAGGGCTCGGCTGAAACTCGCTCGAGTTCGGGGGTGATTGTCCGGAATGGAGTCGCGGTCATCGGTCGGGGTTCCGTTCTTCTTGTCGTGGCGGGAGTCTGGAACAGCCCGCCAGATGTGTCAAACAATGCCTTTTCTGCTCAAATGCGGCCTTTGCCAGAAATCGCAAGCATGCAGATCAGCGTCGCCGCCCTCATCGTGCGCTTGATGGAGCGTCTGGGCATCCGTCACGTCTACGGCATGCCGGGCTCGCACATCCTGCCGGTGTATGACGCGCTCTACGACTCGTCGATCCGCACGCTGCTGGTCAAGCACGAGCAGGGCGCCGCCTTCATGGCCTGCGGCGAGGCGCGCGCGACGCGCGGCATCGCGGCCTGCATCACCACCGCCGGGCCGGGGGCGACCAACCTCGTCACCGGCATCGCCAACGCCTACGCCGACAAGCTGCCGGTGCTGATCGTCACGGGCGAAACCTCGACCTTCATCTTCGGCAAGGGCGGCCTGCAGGAAGCCTCGGGCGAGGGCGGCAGCATCGACCAGAACGACATCTTCCGCGGCATCACGCGCTATCACAAGGTCGTCGAGCGCACCGACTACCTGCTCCAGGTGCTGCGCCAGGCGACCCGCATCCTGCTCTCGCCCAACGCCGGACCGGTGCTGCTCTCGCTGCCTTACAACCTCCAGAAGGAGAGGGTCGAGGCGAGCCTGCTCGACGACATCCGCTTCGTCACCGACGCGCCGCGCATCTGCACCAGCTTCGCCGCCACCGAGGAAATGAGCCGCCTGATCCGCGCGGCGCGCCATCCGGTGATCGTCGCCGGCCACGGCTGCTTCCGCTCCGGCGCCCAGCTCATGCTGCACAAACTCGGCGAACGCCACGCCATCCGCGTCGCCACCACGCTCAAGGGCAAGGGCCTGATCGCCGAGAACGACCCGCGCGCGCTCGGCTGCCTCGGCATCACCTCGGACGGCAGCGCCTACCGCCACATCGTCGATTGCGCCGACCTGGTGGTGGTGCTCGGCGCGGGCTTCAACGAGCGCACCAGCCACCTGTGGGACGCCCGCCTGCTGGCCGGCAAATGCGTGATCCAGGTCGACCACGACGCGGCGCAGCTGGAGAAAGTGTTCCGCGCCGATCTCGCCATTCACGGCGACATCCGCGCCGTGCTCGAGGATCTGTGGATCTGCCTGCAGGATTTTCCCGCGCCGCCGCAGCCGCGCTTCGAGCGCCCGCCGGTCGCGCCCAACTTCACCACCATCGCGCATCTGTTCGACCGCCTGGTCGAACGCCTGCCCGAGGCGCTGGTCTTCGACGACAACGTCATCCTGGCGCAAACCTACCTGAAGGCCTCGCCGCGGCATCGCTACTTTCCCAACTCGGGCGTCTCGGCGCTCGGCCATGCCATCCCCGCCGCCATCGGCGCCCGCTGCGCCGTCGCCACGCCGGCCTTCGCCATCCTCGGCGACGGCGGCTTCCAGATGTGCTGCATGGAGCTGATGACGGCGGTGAACTACAAGATTCCGCTGAATGTCGTGATGATCAATAACGGCACACTCGGCCTGATCCGCAAGAACCAGTTCCAGCTCTACGCCGAGCGCTATATCGACTGCGACTTCGTCAATCCGGACTTCGCCCTGCTCGCGCAATCCTTCGGCATCCGGCACTGGCGCGTCGAGAAGACCGCCGACGTCGATGCGCTGTTCGAGCAGGCCGACCTCGTCGGCGGCATCAACCTCATCGAGGTGATGTGGGACAAGCACGTGTTCCCGGCCTATCGGTCGGACCGATGAGCAAGCACGACTTTCTGGTCGTCATACCGGTCGCCGACCGGCCGCGCCACATCCAGGCCTGCCTGACGAGCCTGCGCACCGTACTGCAGCGCTTTCCCTACGCGGGCCGCATCCGCGTGCTGCTTGCCGACGACAGCGCGGCCGCGGCCGGCATCGAGGCCAACCGCGCGATTGCAAGCAAGTTTTCCGCCGACGGCCTGGAGGTGATCCACTTCCCGCCGGAGGAACAATACGCGCTCGTCGGTTCCCTCGGCCTCTCCCTGCCGCGCGTGCTCGGCGACGCGCCGCGGGAGCGGTATGGTCACAAGGGCCAGGGCGTGATGCGCAACATCGCCTATCTGAAAGTCGCGCAGATGCTGCGCGCCGCGTCCGCCCCGACGCTGATCTGGTCGATCGACAGCGACCAGGAGTTCCGCGTCAATGTGACGGAGGACGAGGGCTACATCATCGACTTTTTCCACGGCATCGACGCCATCTTCACGAATACCGATGCGCGGGTGCTGACCGGCAAGGTGGTCGGCGATCCGCCGGTATCGCCCGCGGTGATGACCGCCAACTTTCTCGCCGACGTGGAGGGCTTTCTGCGCGACATGGCCGCCGCCGAGCCACATGCGCCGTGCGGCCATCACGGCGACGCGGCCAGGGCCGGCGACGCGGCCTATCACGACATGGCGTACCTGTTCGGCTTCCAGCCGGCGGAGCGCTATGCCTACCCGTGCCCGCTGACCGGCGCGCACACGGCGGCCGACTGCTTCGCCCACTTCGCCGGCCGCGCGAACAGCTTCTTTTATGGCGAGCATCCGACGCGCGCTTCCCGCTACGAACCGGCCGAGCTATTTTCCACCGTGCAGCCGGCGCGCACCGTGTATGCCGGCAATTACGTGTTCCGCCCGGCAGCGCTGAGATACTTCATTCCCTTCGCCAGCTTGCGATTGCGCATGTCCGGCCCGACGCTCGGCCGCATCCTCAAGGCCGAACTGGGAAAACGCTTCGTCTCGGCCAACCTGCCGATGCTGCACAAGCGCACGGTCGAAAGCGGCGGGCAAGCGGAATTCCGCCCCGGCATCGAGACCGCTCAGGCCACCATCGAAATGAGCGGCGAGTTCGAGCGCCAGTTCTACGGCGACGTGATGCTGTTCGCCACAGAACGGGGCTTGCTCGGCCGTCCCGCCGGCGCCGACTTTGCGCGGACGGTGGATGAAACGCGTACCGCGATGCTGGAGCGCTACAACGCACGCCAGCAGACCATCCTGGAGAAACTCGGCGCACTCGACGCACAGCTTGACCACCCGAGCCGCTGGTGGAACCGCGCGCCTGGACAGGCCGCCGGTTTCCGCCAGTTCGCCGCCAACGTGCGGTACAACTTCGGCGCCGCCTCTTCGGGACACGCCCGCATCAACGACAAGGCGAACTGGACGCAGTGGCGCGGCCGGCTGCTGGACGCCCTGGCGCATTACGCGGAAGACCGCGCCGCATGGTCGCAGCTGCATTGAAAGTCTGGCTGCACCGCCGCCAGCGGCCGCAGCGTTATGCTTTCCTGAAGGATCTGCTGGCGACGCAGGCGCTGAGCCGCGAGGCACTGCTGCGCAAACAGCGCGCCGACCGCGACGCGATCGTGCGCTTCGCCCGGGACAACACGGGCTATTACGCGCAGCGCTGCGCCGGCAGCGACGATTTCGACGCACTGCCGATCCTGCGCAAGGAAGACGTGGTGGCGCACCTGCCCGCAATGCTGGCGCGCGGCCACGACCCGCGCACGACGCCGATCGGCTACACCGGCGGTTCGACCGGCAAGCCGCTGGCCTTCTTCTACGACGAGACCAAGCACGAACTGATGCGCGCCGGCATGATGCGCAGCTACATGCTGTCCGGCTGGCGTCCCGGCCGGAAGATCCTCAATTTCTGGGGCGCGCGGCAGGATACGGCGAGCGGCGGGGTATTCGGCAACTCGGGGTGGGATGATTTCATCGCCGCAGAAAAGACCCTGCCCGCGCACGAGATCGACGCAGCAAAACTGCACGGCTGGGCGGATTTCATCCGGCGCTACCGGCCGACGCTGCTGCAGGGCTATGCGTCGATTCTTGCCGCGCTCGCCCGCTTCGTTCTCGACGAAAAACTGTCCATGCCGGCCAGCCTGATCGGCGTGTATTCGACCGCCGAGGTGCTGACCGCCGCCCAGCGCGAAACCATGGAACGCGCCTTCGGCTGCAAGGTGTTCAACCAGTACGGCAGCCGCGAGATTCCCAACATCGCCTGCGAATGCCGCCACGGCAACATGCATGTCTGGACCGACATGGTCTGGCTGGAAGCGCTGGACGGACAACTGCTGGTCACTGCGCTGACCAACCGCCTGATGCCGATGCTGCGCTACGCCAACGGGGATTGCGGCGATCTGCTGGAGGGCGCATGCGGCTGCGGACTGCCCTTTCCCTTGATGGCGATGGGCCTGTGCCGGCAGAACGACCTGATCCTGGCGCCGGACGGGCGGCGCCTGCACCCGTCCCTGTTCAACCGCCTGCTCTACGGAATGACCGGGGTTGCCCAGTATCGGTTCGTGCAGGACCAGCCCGGCTGGATCGTGCTGAACCTGCTGGCCGCCGCACCGCTGGAGCCCGCCGTGGCGGAGGGGCTCAGGCAGGCCGTGCGCGACGCAACCGGCCTGCGGCTGGAGCTTGCCTACGTCGATGCGCTCGAGCGCACGACTTCCGGCAAGCACCGCTTCGTCATCAGCCGGCTCTAATCAGGACTTCTTGTCGCCGCAACTCTCGTCCTGGCAGAAGCCGAGGCCGGAGTCCTCTTCGTTGATGCCTTCTGCCATCATCTGGCGCTCGTATTCGGCGCGCTTGGCGGCGGCTTCCTTTTCGAGCTCTTCCTGACGCTTGGCCCACTTCTCGCGCCGCTCCCTGGCGATGGCGTCGTTCAGGGGAATGGTATTTTCGCCGAACAGCACTTGCTTGAGGTAGCGGAAAGAGAACTGCAGCAGATTGAAGTCGTCGCTGAGAATCTGCTTCCATTCCTCTTCCGGCAGTTCGAACAACTCCTTGAACACCGAGCTATCGACGAAGGCGCGGAAGGTGTCGATGTCGTAGCAGGCCATGAAGAACAACTGGCGACTCTTCAGCGACGGGGCGCCGACGGCGGGGCCGGAGGACTTCTTCTTGAGGATCAGCTGGCGCCAGCCGCGGGCGAGTTCGTCATACTGGTCGACGCCCTGCTCCTTGCGATACTCGCCGACCGTCAGCTTGCGGTCGACCTCGTGGCCCTTGCAGTGGTCTTCCTTGACCAGGGCATAGGACTGCGTGTCGGTAAATTCGTCCTGCCGGCGCATCGACAGCAGGGCGACCGGGTAATAGCGGCAGGCGGTCGGGCGATCTGCGTAGACGCCGCAGCCTTCGGGCTGCATGAAACGACAGGCGGTGCCGTTCTCCACCGGGCGGAATTTGACGCCGACGATGCTGTCTTTCTCGATTTCGTAAGGCACCGTGTAATCGCGCAGAAAGACCGTCGAGCTGATGCCCAGCCGCGTTTTCAGACGCACGATGTCGTAGGGCGTCAGCGAAATGTCGATGTTCGCGCAGCAGGCGTTCCAGCAGCCGATGCCCTTGTGGCAGGAAAACTGGATGACGTGATCCTCGCCGATCTGCTGCGGCATGACGGGACTGTTCGGGAACGGTACATCGGGCGGCATCGTATTGGACATCGTGAAAAACCTCGTGACGACAGGGGTTGCGAATCATGCAAAGAAAACAGGCCGGCAGCCCGAAGGCAGCCGGCCTGAATTTTAGCTGCTGCCCGTAGAGCTTAATGCGGGGCGGCGGCCTTGAACAGCTTCGACTTGTCGACCAGGTCGACGTGCTTGCGCTTGAAGCAGGTCCACTTCTTGGACTTCTTGTCGTAGATCGAGTTCACGAAGCAGTGCCAGTTGGTCTCATCGACGAAGTTCTTGTCGGTGCGGTAGTAGAAGCCGGGGTAACGGCTTTCTTCGCGGAACTGGATGTGCTTCATGTGGGCTTCGGCCGTCATGATGCGATGGTAGTTTTCCCAGGCGCGCAGCAGTTCGTGCAGGTCCTTCGCACGCATCTTCTGCGAGTCTTCCTTCAGCATCTCGAGCTTCATTTCGGCCTGTTCGAGCAACTTGTCGTTGGTGTTGTAGTAAGTCGCAACACCGGCAACATACTCGTCCATGATCTTCTGCAGGCGGAACTGCAGCATGCGCGGCGTAATGTAGTTCGGGTTGATGTCGATGGCGGTCGTGTAGTTCTTGTGCTCGAGGAAGTTGCGCACCGGCTTCCAGATGGAAGCGGCGATTTCCTCGTTGGTTTCGTCCAGCTCGACATTGAGGCCGGGGTTGTCGAGAACATACTTGACCATCGCCTTGGCGGCCATGCGGCCTTCGGCGTGCGAACCGGAGGAGAACTTGTGACCGGAGGCGCCCACGCCGTCGCCGGCGGTGAACAGACCCTTGACGGTGGTCATCGAGCGGTAGCCCCAGTTCCAGCCTTGCGGCAGATGGGCCGGAGCGCCCGGCAGTTCCTCGGAGGTCGGTGCGCCGAGATCGGTCGGACCGGAGACCCAGATGCCGCAGCAGCCGGAGTGCGAGCCGAGCAGGTAGGGCTCGGTCGGCATCAGCTCGGAGTTCTTCTTCTCGGGCTCGATGTTCTCGCCGACCCAGACGCCGCACTGGCCGATACACATGTCGAGGAAGTCTTCCCAGGCTTCGGCTTCGAGGTGCTTCACTTCCTTGGGCGACAGGGTCTCGCGCAGCTTGGCCAGCGCGGTGACGGTGTCCATCCAGATCGGGCCGCGGCCTTCCTTCATCTCCTTGAGCATCAGGTGGTTGCGCAGGCAGGAGGCGGGAACGGCAGCCTGGCCATAGGGCGGGTAGTCGTTCAGCATCTCCTTGTTCTTGGTCATGTAGTCTTCGCCGTAGGCGTTGGCGGCACGGGCCTTGAACAGCAGGAACCAGGCGCCGACCGGGCCGTAACCGTCCTTGAAGCGGGCGGGGACGAAACGGTTTTCCATCATGGTCAGCTCGGCGCCGGCTTCCGCCGCCATCGAGTAGGTCGAACCGGCGTTCCACACCGGATACCAGGCGCGGCCCTGGCCTTCGCCGACGGAGCGGGGACGGAACAGGTTGACGCAACCGCCGGCCGCCAGCATGACGGCCTTGGCCTTGTAGATGTAGATCTTGTTCTCACGCACCGAGAAACCGGCCGCGCCGGCGATGCGGGTCGGATCGTTCTTGTCGTTGATCAGGTGCACGATGAAGACGCGCTCCTGGATGCGATCCAGGCCGAGGGCCTTCTTGGCGGCTTCGGCGACGATCCACTTGTAGGATTCGCCGTTGATCATGATCTGCCACTTGCCCGAACGGACCGGCTCGCCGCCGTCCTTCAGCGCCGGCAGGCCTTCCTTGATGGCGTCGGCGCCGTCGTGACGCACGCCGCTGGCATCGGTCTTCCAAATGGGCAGGCCCCACTCTTCGAACAGGTGCACGGAGTCGTCGACGTTGCGGCCGAGGTCATAGGCCAGGTCGTCGCGGGTGATGCCCATCAGGTCGTTGGAGACCATGCGGGCGTAGTCGGCGGGGTCCTGACGGGGGCCGATGTAGGTGTTGATCGCGGACAGACCCATGGCGACGGCGCCGGAGCGGTCGAGCGCGGCCTTGTCAACCAGCTTGATCTTCAGGTCTTTGCCGGTCTCGGCCTTGACGACCTCGGCCCAGCGCATGATTTCATAGCCCGTACCGCAGGCAGCCATGCCGCCGCCGACGATGAGGATGTCCAGTTCTTCCTGGACAATTTCCGGGGAGTCGAATGTTCCAGCCATTTTCAGTTTCCTCGATTCGTTGGATAGTTGTGGTCAACCGCGGCGGATCAGCTCGGCGGGATTGCCGGCGCGGAAGCCGCCCAGCACGTCGCGCGTGAACGAGCCGGTCTGCTCGATGTCGGCCAGCTTGGGCACCGGCTTGCCGCCGAACGGGTCGATCGAGCCTTCGGCCGTGGTGCGGATCGGGAACTTGAAGCGCTTGATGACGCCATTGCGGAACTTGATGGTCCACATGATGGAATCGGAACCGCGCATCGGCTGCACCGAGCCGCCCAGCGGAACAATGTCGGCATAGTGACGGGCCTCGATGGCGCCCTGCGGGCAGATCTTCACGCAGGAATAGCATTCCCAGCACTGATCCGGCTCCTGGTTGTACGCCTTCATGGCGTTACCGGTTTCGGAACCGTCCTTGTCGAGCTTCATCAGGTCGTGCGGGCAGATATACATGCAGGCGGTCTTGTCCTGACCCTTGCAGCCGTCGCACTTTTCGGTACGAACAAATGTAGGCATTACGTTCTCTCCTTGCTAGCTAACAATCCGCTGGTGTTCGAGTTTCCAGCGGCCCATTTGACTTCCGTGCCCTACCTTGGCCGGGGCGTATCGCGAGTCCGCTTCCGGCGGAGCACGGGAGTTTCAAATCCTCATGATGAAACGGCATGAGGCTATCACCTTGCCTGCAGCAGCATAATCCCGATTTTTGATTGGTGAATAAGTCGCACCAATTGTTTATTGGAGAATGTTTGATCGAGATCAAGCAGCCTGTTTTTCCGGCTCTTTGCCATTGACAACGCCAATTAGACATTGACACGCTTGAAAAAGAATAATTGATCGAAACGCCATGGGGCTTATTGTATTTTGCGGGCTCCGAAATCAACCACCAACGGGAGGACCATCAGTGATTAAGCCACACGGTTCCGATCAACTGCAACCGCTGTTCGTGTATGACGTAGCCGAGCATCGCGCACTGACGCATAAAGCGGAGTCGCTGCCCTCGATGCTGCTTTCCTCGGCCGCCGCCGCCAACGCGGTGATGCTGGGGTCGGGTTACTTCAACCCGCTGACCGGCTACATGAACCTGGCCGATGCCCTCAGCACCGCGGAACACATGAAGACCACCAGCGGCCTGTTCTGGCCCGTGCCGGTCGTCAATCTGACCAAGGACATCAGCGCCATCAAGGGCCACAAGCAGATCGCGCTGCGCGACCCCAATGTCGAGGGGAACCCGGTCCTGGCCGTCATGGACGTGGCAGCGATCGAGGAGGCCAGCGAGGAACAGATGCGCCTCATGACCGAGAAGGTCTATCGCACCACCGATCCCGAGCATCCCGGCGTGGCCGCCTTCAACTCCGCCGGCCGCTACCTTGTTTCCGGCCCGATCAAGGTCCTGAGCTTCAGCTATTTCCAGACCGAATTTCCGGATACCTTCCGCACCGCGGTCGAGATCCGCAACGAGATCGCCGAGCGCGGCTGGAAGAAGGTGGTCGCGTTCCAGACCCGCAACCCGATGCACCGCGCTCACGAAGAGCTCTGCCACATGGCCATGGAGCGTCTGGGCGCCGATGGTCTGGTCATCCACATGCTGCTCGGCCAGCTGAAGAAAGGGGACATCCCGGCGCCGGTGCGCGATGCCTGCATCCGCAAGATGGTCGAACTGTACTTCAAGCCCAACAGCGCGATGGTCACCGGCTACGGCTTCGACATGCTCTATGCCGGCCCGCGCGAGGCCGTGCTGCACGCCGTGTTCCGCCAGAACATGGGCGCCACGCACTTCATCATCGGCCGCGACCATGCGGGTGTGGGCGACTATTACGGCCCGTTCGACGCACAGGCCATCTTCGACGACGTGCCCAAGGGCGCGCTCCTGATCGAGACGTTCATGGCGGACAACACCGCCTGGTCGAAGAAACTCGGTCGCGTGGTCATGATGCGCGAAGCCCCCGGCCACACCAAGGAAGACTTCATCACGCTGTCGGGCACCAAGGTGCGCGAGATGCTCGGTCGCGGCGAAGCGCCCCCGCCCGAGTTTTCCCGCCCCGAGGTGGCAAAAATCCTCTCGGACTACTACCAGAGCCTCGACAAGGCCTGATGACGGGTTAGCCGACTGCGGTTCCGTACCGCAGTCGGCGGCAGCACCCTAGCGGCGGCGCGCCTCCCGCAGCTCCTCCTGTTTGCGCTGCCGCAATTCGCGCAGGCGCGCATCGACCTCGGACTGCTCGAAAAAGTCCCCGTCGCCCGCCTGCCGCGCCAGGTCGAGCTGCAAGATGGCCTCGTCGAGCCGGCCTTCGATCAGGTAGGACTCCGCCAAGGCGCGGTGCTGCGGCAGGCGCTTGCCCTGGGCGGCATACGCCCTGGACTGAAGCGCGTGCAGGCGCGCGTCGCCGGGCGTCAGCTGCAGTTCGCTGCGCGTCAGCTCGACAGCCGCGGCGGCGCCGGCCGTCCCGCCGGCGCCGATTTCCGTCTCGATCAGCGCATAGGTCAGCGCGCGCGCCTCGGGATGGCGCTGCCGCGCCGTGCGCAGGATCTGCAGCGCGCCCTGCGCATCCTGCCGCTGCAGGCGCAACTGCGCCGCGAGGTTCTCGACCAGCGGCGAATCCAGGCCGAGGCGGCGCAGGGCGGCCAGCTCGGCCTCCGCCTGCGCCGGCCGGTTGTCGCGCAGCAGCGCGTGGGCATGGCCGAAACGCAGCTCCGCCGCGCGGTCGGATTGGTCGCCGCGGCTCTGGGCGGCGAAACCGGCCACCGCGGCGCCGGGCGTACCCTCGTAGGCCTTGATCTTGGCACGCACCAGGCCGAACTCGACGCTGTCGGGCGCCGGGCGGTGGGGGCGCTGGGCGATGCGGTTCTCCATGTCGGTGATGCGCTCGGTGGTGAGCGGGTGGGTGCGCAGATAGCCCGGCGCATTGTTTTCATACAGGCGGCCGAACTGCAGCATGCGCTCGAAGAAGCTCGCCATGCCGCGCACGTCGAAGCCGGCCCGTTCCATCAGGTCGAGGCCGAGCCGGTCGGCCTCGCGCTCGAAATCGCGCGAAAAGTTCAGCTGGTGCTGGATCGCCCCGGCCTGACCGGCCAGCGCCGCGCCGACGGCCACGTCGGGATTGCTGCGCGCCGCCAGCAAGGCCACCGCCAGGGAAAGCAGCGAGGCCAGCTGCGCCTGACTCTGGTTGCCGAACATGCGCGCCAGATGGTTCTGCGTGACATGCGAGATTTCGTGCGCCAGCACGCCGGCGAGCTCGGATTCGCTGCGCGCCGCGAGGATCAGGCCGGTATGCATGCCGATGAAGCCGCCCGGCAGCGCGAACGCGTTGAGCGTGGCATCGCGCACGACGAAGAACTCGAAGGGCTGGCGCGCGCCGCCCTCCACCTGGCTCGCCAGGCGCTGCCCCAGGCGGTCGATGTAATCGGCGACTTCGGCATCGACCACGTAGGCCGGATCGCGGCGAATGTCGAGCATGATCCTTTCGCCCAGGCGCCGCTCGGCCGGCACCGACAGGCCGCTGCGGTCGACTTCGCCCAGATCGGGCAGGCGGTCGGCGTACGCGGGCGCCGACGGCCAGAGGAAAAGGCAGAACAGCCACGAAAAACGCTTCATGGCGTTATGATACCGGCTCGCCCCATCGGTTCCGTTCCGCAAGGTGCAAGCTCATGTCACAACGCCGCTCATGCGACTCACCCCCGAACAAATCCGCATCATTCTGAACACGGTTCACGCGCAGGCGGGGCCCGCTGCACGGGTAGTGGTGTTCGGGTCACGCCTCGACGATCGGCGGCGGGGGGGCGATCTTGATCTGCTGATCGAAAGCTCGCCTGCGCTCGACTTGATACAGCGGGCCAGGATCAAGCGGACACTGGAAAGCCAACTTCGGCTGCCTGTCGACATCCTCGCGAAGCGGAGGGATGCCGCCGCAAGGCCCTTTCAGGCTATTGCGCTGGCTACCGGAATCCCGCTATGAACGCATCCTCCTTGCTCGAACACGAAAGGCGGCATCTTGCCGAGTTGCTCGAAGCTGTCCAGCGGTGCGTCTATTTTCTCGATGCCGCCGACAGTTCGCTGACCTGGCCGCTCGAACCGGCGACACTCGAACGCTTCAAGAAGGATAAGACGCTGTTCGGCGCGCTCGCCGCCATCAACGAGCGCTTCGCCAAGTTGCAAGACACCCTGGGGGCGTCCATGCGTCACGCGCTGGTCCTGCTTGGGGAGCCGGCCGACACCTTTCTCAAAATACTCGCCTTCTACGAGAAAGTCGGCGTGATCGGATCGATCGACGAATGGCAGACCTGTCGGGCCGCCAGGAATCTCGCCGCACATACATACGAAACCGACTATGCGGCCATCGCCGAGCACTTCAACACCGTACACCTGATGAGAAGCATGCTTTATCGCGCCGCCGGCAAGTTCGTCACTTACTGCCAAACCGAGTTGGACATTCAACCGGGCAGCAAGGACTTCACCCCGGAGTTCACAGCCGTCATCCAGCGCGCCGGACAGGACGACACATAGACCGATGCCGCAGCAATCGCCGCTCACCCACTTCGACGCCGCGGGTCAGGCCCACATGGTCGATGTCGGCGCCAAGGCCGAAACCGTCCGGCTGGCGCGCGCGCAGGGCCGCATCCGCATGCAGCCGGCCACCTTCGCACTGATCGAGTCGGGTTCGGCGAAAAAAGGCGACGTGCTCGGCGTCGCGCGCATCGCCGCCATCCAGGCCGCCAAACGCACCAGCGAGCTGATCCCGCTCTGCCACCCGGTCGCGCTGACGCGCGTCGCCGCCGAGTTCGAACTCGAGGCGGCCTCCAGCAGCGTGACCTGCACCGTTACCGCCGAGACCTTCGGCCGCACCGGCGTCGAGATGGAAGCCCTCACCGCCTGCGCCGCCGGCCTGCTGACGATCTACGACATGTGCAAGGCCGCGGATCGCGCCATGCTCATCGAGGAACTGCGCCTGCTGGAAAAGGCGGGGGGAAAGTCGGGGCGCTGGCTCGCCCCCTGACGGGGCCGTCCCGCCGGGGCCGACTTTCAGCGCGGCGCGCGCCCCTGCGCGCAATGCAGCCAGTCGACGATCTCGTCCGCCGGCCGGTAGCCGGAAACCAGCTCGCCGACCAGACGCCGCACGGCCGGCACGTCGTTGGCCGTCAGCGCGGCTTGCAGCGCGGCCAGTTTTTCCGCCAGCGCGGCCCAGGGCAAAAAGCGCTCGTGCGCTTTCATGATGCGCGGATGGGCGGTCGGCTGCGGATCCTCGCCGATCAGCAGTTCCTCGTAGAGCTTCTCGCCCGGGCGCAGGCCGGTCACCCGAATCTCGATGTCGCCGTCCGGATTGGCGGCGTCCCTCACGCTCAGGCCGGAGAGCTCGATCATGCGTCGCGCCAGGTCGGCGATCCTCACCGGCTCGCCCATGTCCAGCACGAAGACGTCGCCGCCTTCGGCCATCGCACCGGCCTGAATCACCAGCTGGGCCGCCTCGGAAACGGTCATGAAGTAGCGCGTCACCTCGGGATCGGTCAGGGTGAGCGGCCCGCCGTCGCGGATCTGGCGGCGGAACAGGGGCACCACCGAGCCGGACGAGCCCAGCACGTTGCCGAAGCGCACCATGGCAAAGCGCGTCGCGCCGCCCTGCGCGGCCAGCGCCTGCAGCGCCATCTCGGCCAGGCGCTTGGACGCGCCCATCGCGTTGGTCGGCCGCACCGCCTTGTCGGTGCTGACGAGGACGAAATCCGCCACGCCGCATTCGCGCGCCACCTGCGCCGCCGTCAGCGTGCCGAACAGGTTGTTGCGCACGCCCTCGGCGACATTGTGCTCGACCAGCGGCACATGCTTGTAGGCCGCCGCGTGATAGACCGTGTGCGGCCGCCAGGCGGCCATGATCTGGCGCAGGCGCATCGCGTCGCCCGCGGAGCCGAGCAGGGGCACCAGCGTCGTCCCCTCCGCCAGGCTGCCCGCCAGCGCCCGCTCGACGCGGTAGAGGGCATATTCGCTGATCTCGAGCAGCAGCAGCGCGCGCGGACCGGCCGCCGCGATCTGGCGGCACAGCTCGCTGCCGATCGAGCCGCCCGCCCCGGTCACCAGCACCACCTTGGCGCGGATATTCCTTTCCAGCAGCGCCGCGTCCGGCGCGACCGCATCGCGCCCGAGCAGATCGTCGATCTCCAGCTCGCGCAGGTCGGACACCTGCACGCGCCCCTGCGCCAGTTCGCTCAGCCCCGGCAGCGTGCGCACCGAGACATGGCAGGCGCGCAGCTGCTGGAGGATCTCGTTGCGGCGTTGCCGGCTCGCCGAGGGCGTCGCCAGCAGCACGGCGCGGATGCCGAGCGACCGGATCAGTCCCGGCAGATCGGCCGGCGCGTGGATCGGCAGGCCGTTCATCTCGCTCCCCTGCAGGTGCGCATCGTCGTCGAGGTAGCCCGCCACGCGCATCTCGTGGCTGTGCGCGAGCGCCCCCGCGAGCTGCCGCCCGGCGCTGCCGGCGCCATAGATCAGCACCTTGGGCAGATCCATGTTGCGCACGATGCCCTGATACAGGTCGCCCAGCCACCAGCGCGCCAGGGCGCGCGAGGCCCCGACCGCGAAGAGCAGCAGCAGCGGCTGGATCAGGCCCACCGTGCGCGGCACGCCCGGCACCCCGATGGCGGTGAAGATCGCGGCATAGGCGAGCGCATACACGAGGATCGCCTTCGCCACCGTCATCAGCGCCCGCCAGCCGGCGTAGCGGAAGATCGCCCGATACAGGCCGGAAACGACGAAGATCGGCAGGGCCAGCGCCAGCGCGCCAAGGATCGCCCATTGCGGCATCATCGCCCCCTCGCCGGCGAGCCGCACCCACTCGCCCAGGCGCAGGTAGAAGGCGACCCATACCGTCAGCACGCACAGGCTGGCGTCCATCGCCAGGGCGAGAAAGCGCTTCAGCGTGCGCGGCAGGGCCAGCAGGGAAGTGGCGGCTTTGATGAACGGCATGGTTATCGATCAGTGCGCGACGCCATCGCGCCGCAACACCCTGACGGCGGTCAGCCACAGTATACGCACGTCCATCCGCAACGACCGGTTCTGCCTATATTCCGCATCCCATCTCACTTTCTCCGGAATCGGCAGCTCATCGCGTCCATTCACCTGCGCCCAGCCGGTCAGCCCCGGCGTCAGCTCATGCACGCCGCAGGCGGTGCGCAAGGCGATGAGGTCATCCTGGTTGAAAAGCGCCGGGCGCGGGCCGACGAAACTCATCTCGCCTTTCAGGATGCTCCATAGCTGCGGCAACTCGTCGAGACTCGATTTGCGCAGGAAGGAGCCGATCGGCGTGAGCCAGGCAGCCGGGTCCGCCAGCAGATGCGTCGCCACCGCCGGCGTGCCGACGCGCATGCTGCGAAACTTCGGCATGCGGAAGATGCGGTTGCTCCTGCCGACGCGATCGGACCAGTAGAGCACCGGGCCGGGCGAAGTCAGCTTCACCGCCAGCGCGACCAGCAGGATCGGCAAGGCAAGGACCACCGTCACAAGGGCGGCAAGAACAAAGTCAAACAAGCGCTTCATGGCCCAGACCCCTTCAACCCGAAAACCTCAGAATCCCGTCAAAAACTTCGTTGGCGCCGAGGACAACGAGGGAAAATTTTCGGGCGTCACAACGACGGGTTGAGCGCCGGGAAAATGCTCCATGAACGCTTCAAGCCCTCTGGCGGACTTTTTCCTGCCTGATTTGACTTCAATTGCATAAAGCCTGCCTTGATAGCGACACACGAAATCGACCTCGGCATTCCTTTCTCTCCAGTAGAAGAGTTCGCCGGGCAACTGCAGCAACTCTGCCCCCACCGCAAGCTCGAAGACCCGGCCCCGCTGCTCCGGGTCATCCAGAGCGCGCGGCCCGGCAGTCATCGTGTAAAGAGCCGGGCAGCCCGGCAGGATTTTGGGGCTGGAGGTGCGGGTCAGCCACCCCTTGGCAGAGTATTTTCCCAAGGAAAATATCAGGAACGCGCCGGTATAAAGCTCGAGGTAATACTTGACCAGATCGGTATTGCCCTTGTCCTGCAACTGGCCAAGCAACTTGGTGTAGCTGATTTCCTGGGCCGGATAACGGCAGAGGATTTCAAAAGCCTGCCGGAACAGCGCCGGGTTGGCCACCTTGCGGTTTTGCAGAATGTCCTTGCCGATCACCGCCTCGACAATCGCGTCCTTCAGATAAGCGTACCAGCGGTCGTAATCGGCCTCGAAACCCACCGCGCCGGGATAACCCCCATACCGGAGATGGCGCTCGAGGTCATAGCCAAACGCCTCCCTGAGCTCGGCAAATGTCCAGTGGTAAATCCGGGTCAGCTCAAAGCGACCCGCCAGACTCTCGCTCAAGCCGTGATGGAGCTGCAAGGAACTCGACCCGAGCAAAACCACGCGCAACCGACGGGGCGCCGCATCCCACAACGATTTGATCGTCTCGGACCAGTTGGGGGCTTTCTGGATCTCGTCGATGACGAGCAAAGCGCCCTCGCCCAGCCGCGCTGCTGCCTGCCACTGTGCCAACAGCCAGGTACGGTCAGCCGTCAGGAGATCGTCGGCGTTGGCATAATGCAAAGCGCCCCGCCAACGTGCCAGCAGTCGGCGCACACCGGTTGTTTTGCCGACTTGCCGCGGTCCGACCAGTACCTGGATCAAAGGCGCCGGCTCGGTCAAACGCGCCTGCAAGCGTGCTACGAAAGGTCGTTCGAAAGACTGGGCCATGGCACCAGTCTAGCATTGCAAGACTCGTCTATTATATTTGACAGACACATCTAGCAATTTACATGGACAACCCTTCAGTCCACCCGCCAGGCAGGTATTGGCGTCAGCGGCAGGGTTTCCTCGCAGGGTTAAAGCGACCCTCTGCAATGCACGGTACTGCGGGCTGAAAGCGGCTTCACCTCACCTCACGGAAGAAAGCCGGCTGGCGACAGATTTCAGGGTTGCCAAGGCAGCCTGATCCAAGCCGCGTATGCTCAAGTCAGACATAAATCACCTCGCGCCATCAATATGCATGCGCCCGTGATAGCACCCGGAAGTCGATCGGTTCAGTGAAACACCGTCTCGACCCCTGCGCAGGCCGCCGCCGGCGACGCGGCATCGCCGGTGACGAGGACCGTCAAGTCCGGCAGAACCCGTGATACCAGTCGACGAAGGCGGCGACGCCCCGTTCGACCGGCGTGGCGGGCTGGTAGCCGAACTCCCGGACGAGATCCTGCACGTCGGCGTAGGTGTCCGGCACGTCGCCCGGCTGCAGCGGCAGCATCTCCATGGCGGCCTTCCGGCCCAGCGCCTTTTCCAGGGCGGCGATGTAGTCCATCAGGTCGACCGGGCGGTTGTTGCCGATGTTATAGACCCGCCAGGGCGCCATGCTGGTGCCCGGATCGGGCCGGTCGCCGCTCCAGTCCGGATTGGGCCGGGCCGGCTGGTCGAGCACGCGGATCACGCCTTCGACGATATCGTCGATGTAGGTGAAGTCGCGCCGGTGCCTGCCGTGGTTGAAGACCGGGATCTTCTCGCCGGCGAGGATGGCCTTGGTGAATTTGAACAGGGCCATGTCGGGCCGGCCCCAAGGGCCATAGACGGTAAAGAAGCGCAGCCCGGTGGTGGGCAGGCCGTAGAGGTGGCTGTAGGTGTGGGCCATCAGCTCGTTGGCCTTCTTGCTGGCGGCGTAGAGCGAGAGCGGATGGTCGACGTTGTGATGCACCGAGAAGGGCATGGCCGTGTTGGCGCCGTAGACGCTCGAGCTGCTGGCATAGACGAGGTGTTCGATGCCGTGGTGGCGGCAGCCTTCGAGGATGTGGCCGAAGCCGACCAGATTGCTGTCGATATAGGCGAGCGGATTCTCGATCGAGTAGCGCACGCCGGCCTGGGCGGCGAGATTGACGACGCGCTGCGGCTTGTGATCGGCGAAAGCGGCTTCCATCGCCTTGCGGTCGGCGATGTCGATGCGCAGGTGGGCGTAGTTCGGATGGTCGGCATGGCGGGCCAGGCGCGCTTCCTTGAGGGCCGGGTCGTAATAGTCGTTGTGGTTGTCGATGCCGACGACGTTGTCGCCGCGTTCGAGCAGGCGCAGGGCGAGGGCCGAGCCGATGAAGCCGGCCGCGCCGGTGATGAGTATCTTTTCGCTCATGATGGGTCAGTCAAATGAAAGGGATAGGGAAAAGAAGGCGGCCGCGCACCAAGGGCAACGACGCCAGGCAAGATACCTTCATTGGGAAACGGGGTGTTCACAAAAATCGCCCGGCAACCCGCTGCCAGTCCGCCGATAGAAAACGGCGAATTTCGTCAACCCGGCGCTTGCGGATCGGCAGGTCGGTGGCGAGCGACTTCAGATCAGCAACACCCGTCAGCAGGCGCTCCAGGGTTTCGCCTGCGGCCCCGGGTGGAATGCCCCCCCGCCGCGCCACCTCCAGCAAATGGGTTCGCCCCGGCACTCGCCCTTCCCCCGCCACGGCAGTCTGATGCTCGCCGCGCGGCCCCTCGCAGAAGGTGAGATCGAAGACCGGGGCAAGCCGCCAGCGTCGGTCGCGGCCGAGGCGAAACGCGAAGTTGCGGCTGTGGTCGTCGCGGTTATGCAACAGCACATTCAGCGCACAACGTTCAAAGGCGCGCATCACCTCCCGCTCATCTCCGGTCAACCGCCGGACGGCACGCAAAAGCGTTTCATAATCGACTGCCGGCAGCCTGAAATCGGCATGCAGCAGGGCAGAAAGGCTCAATAGCGGCGCCCGCATTCCATCTTCCCGATCAAAGCGGCGCACGCCGAAGGCGCCATGGCGACCGGGCAGATCGAAATAGCGAGTCTCTGGCATGTCGATGCCGCAGTGTCGGGCGACCCGGGCATAGAGCTCCTCGATGGCACAGGCGTCACGATGCTCCTCCCGCGCCGGAAACTTGAATAACCACGGCTGTCCGGCACCCTCCCGGCCGCTGCTGAGGCGCCCGGAAGCCGGATCGAAATCCGCCAGCACCTTCGGCCGTGCCCCTTGAGGCGAGCCGCCCAGCAGCAGCAAATGTCGCAGCGCCGCTTCGGCCGGCATATGATCAGGCGCATCGGCCAGCACCAGATCCACCTCCCCGGCGAGCCGGGAAAGCTCCAGTTCTTCACTGGCCGGGGTCTCCGATTCCGGCGGTGCGAAGGCAAGGGCGCCGATTGCGCGCTCGCCCACGAGCGCCAATCGGTCGAGAGGCGAAACTGTCGTCATGCGCCGGCCGGCGCGGGCAAAAGCGCGATCCATCAGCAGCATGCCCCAGCCGTCCGGCAACGCATCGGCGATCAGGCCGGGCAGACCCAGGAAAAACCGCTCCCCCTCGAACGCGCCGGGATGAGCAAGCGGCAGGCGCAGCGGCGAAAGCTCCAGGCCCTGACGACGCGCTTCGTCACTGTATTCGAACAGTATCGGCATGCCGGCGCGCCCGGGGTCGGCGAGCAGACCCAACTGCCAGCGCTCGCCCCAGCCACAATAGAGAACAGCCAGTTTCTTCATCCCACATCGCTCCGCTTGCGCGGCACGCCCGCACGCTGCCGCCGCGTTGCCGCGACGGCGCGCTCGACGTCGGCAATGCTCAATGTTGGCTGTACCAGAAAGGATTCCAACTGCGTCCCAGCCTGCAGGGCCTGGACAACCCGGACGAGCAGCACGAGGGTACCCTGGCCACGAGCCTCCAGGCGGCGGATCGAAGACAACGAACTCCCCGTCATCGCCGCCAGTTCCGCCTGGCTCAGGTTCCGTGCCAGACGCAAAGCGCGGCAACGCGCACCAAGCTCTTGGCTAACCTCATCAGGGGTTAGAAGATCAATCTCTCTCACACGGACAATAATACTATCATTATCGAAATAGTAATTCTAATTTGAACCTATATGCCGAAAGATGTGGGGACAAGGGTTTTCAGGAACAACTACTCAGGCCACCCGCCAGGCGGGTATGGCATCCACCCGCGGCGTCAGCGGCAGGGTTTCGTCGCACAGGCCGACGACGGCGCCGTGGCCTACAACCAGCCCAAGATTCTCAAGCACGGCGCGATGCCGCGCGGCATCGCGCCCCGGCTGGGCGGTCTTCTTGATCTCGACGGGGTGCGCCGGACATCGCGCCGGCTTCCAGCGTAGCCGGGCTGCTCCACTCGGTGAGATAGGCCGCCAGCCCGGTGTCCAGAAAATACAGCTTGGGCGTCTTCACCAGCCGCTTCGACAGATTCGTGTGGTAGGGCTCCAGCAGCCAGACAAGTCCGGATGCCGCCAGGATCGAAAGCCAGTGCCTCGCGGTATTGGGCGCCACGCCGACATCGCGAGCCATGTCGGTCATGTCGAGCAACTGCGCGGTCCGCGCCGCCGCGCTGCGCAGGAAGCGGACGAAGGTCGTCAGGTCGCCTACCTGGGCGAGATCACGCACGTCGCGTCCTTTTCCGATCGATTCGGCCAAGGACAAACCCTGCAGATGCACCACCGGCGCGCGTCACATCACTTTTTCAACATCTCCCGCAGCCCGGCCTCCAACCCCACTTTTGCCCGCCAACCCAACTCCCGCTCGATCCGCGCGGGCGAATAGCAGGCCGAACCGATCAGGCGATCGACGATCTCGCCCAGCCGGCCGTTCAGGCGCCCCGCCGCGCGCAACATCCCCGCCGGCACGCTCCAGCGTAAAGTCGGCGCTCGCAGGACGGCACGCATCGCGTCCTGAATCTCCCGTCCGGAATACGCCCGCGCATCGGCGACGATGTAAGTCCGGCCTCTCGCCTCCGGTCGCGCGGCGACCCGTCGCACGACTTCCACGACATCATCCACATGCACCAGCGAACGCCGGTTGCCCGTCTCCGGCAAGGGCGGAAACCAGCCGGCGCGAATGCCGCGCGCCATGCGTTCCAGATTGCCCCGCCCGCCCCGGCCATAAACCATCGCCAGGCGCAGGTTGACCACGTGCATGCCATATCTCTCGCCCGCTTCCAGCACCGCGTCCTCGGCCGCGCGCTTGGCCTTGCCGTAGGGCGTGGCCGGCTCGCCCGGCCAGCCCTCGTCGACGCACGCTTCGCCCGGCTCGGCCATCGCCTTGACGCTGGAGAGAAACACGAAACGCCGCACCCCGGCCGCCCCCGCCGCATTGACCAGATTGCGCGCGCCCTCGAAATTGATGCGCCAATGGGCGTCGGGATCGGACGACGTAAAGGCATGGGCGTAGCCGGCGCAGTGAAAGACGGTTTCGATACCCGCGCAGGCCAAAGCCAGCGATGCGGGATCGTTCAAGTCGCCGACGACACCATCAGGATTGTCGCCGGCGGTTCGCGCCAGCGCGCGGTCGCCGGGGCGAAGCAATCGCCGACCGATAAACCCGCTTGCACCCGCCACCAATGTTTTACCGGAAGAATCGGCTTCGTTTCGCAATGTCATGATTCACCGGTTGTTCGCTGGCTTCGCACGGCCCGGGAAGTTTTCAGCCAACGCTACAAGAAATTCCTCGGCGCTCATGATCGGGCAGGCAAACTCCCCCTTCAGGCTCAAAATATCCCTGTCACCACTCACAAGAAAATCCGCGTTCCCGGCAATGGCAAGTTGCAGGAAAGGGATATCGAAGGCATCCCGACAGGCCGGCATCTTGGGCTGTTTGTCGGGAATGGCGACCGTTGTGCAGTAGGGAAGATAATCAGCCAACAGTTCCTGCCGATCGGCGGCTGACAAGCCAAACCTTGGATAGGCCAGAACTCGCAACAGCTCTTCGGTCGTCAGCTTTGACACCAGGGGGTGGAAAACCCTGCTTTGCCAGGCGTGTCGCAGCGAAACAAGTTTGCCGTTGGCAAAGATGAGCGCAGACAGCACGACATTGGTATCCAGAACCGCCCTGGGGTGGAAGGGCGGAACCTTCTCAAGAAACACGAAGGGCCGCCCCGAGTGTTTCTGCCCATCGAGGGGAGATCGCCGCGCAGCGGCGATTTCGGGGTGGGCTCATTTCGTGACGCCATCCGCGGACCGTCTAACCCAAGCCACGGCATCCGCAATATCTTGCTCCGTCAGCGACAACTCGGCCAGTTTGGCGCGCACGGCATCGGCGCGCTGAATGCGCACGGGCGTTAAAACAATCTGGCCATCCCTGGTTTCCACATCGAAGTACTCTACCGGGCCAATCGCATTGGTCACCGACTTGGGTAGCGTCAGCTGATTCTTCGCTGTGATTTTCGCAAGCACTTGAAACCTCGCTTTTCCGAATGTAAGGAATTCTTACAATAGCATCATGCTAAAACCAACTCAAGGGCACTTCGTGGCAGTGCGCAATCGCCAGTAGATTGCGCGTACCTTTAAAATTCATGTGCCAATGGGCAGGGCAATCGGCTTGGGGGGCCATGACGAAAAACCACATGCATCAGCGAACGCCGGCCGTTTTCCACACAGGGTCAGGCGCGGCTTTCGCGCCTGCCCAATCCTTCGGCGATCAGCGTGAGCACCAAGGTATTGAGCGACACCCCTTCTGCCTTGGCGCGGGCGGTCAGCTTGGCATGGATGGATTTCGGCACGCGGGCGACAAACTTGCCGGACGCCCCCGGCGCGGCGGCATCGTCCGGGCCGAACGACGGTGCGGGAATGTCGCGCCCCATGTCGGCCAGCGCCGACACCACGGCGAGAAACGCATCGCGCCCGTTTTCCACCGCCTCGGCCTCGGTTTCGCCATCGGCCATGCAGCCGGGAAGATCGGGGAAGGTAATCAGGTAGCCACCGCCATCCTCGTCGGAAAGCGGACTGATAATGTGCGCGTAAGACTCGAACGGCCACGGCGGAACGACGCGGGGAATGCTCTTGATTTCGTTCATGCTTGCGACTCCTTCACTTTATCGACCAGCGCCACGAACTGACGCACATACACTGGCTTGATGGGCCGGTGCGCCGGGACGCTCACAATGTCCGTAACCGTGTCATGCGAGAAAACATGGTGACTGCCACCTTCACACCGAACCACCATGCCGAACTGCCGGGCAACGGTTTGAAGTTGCTCGATCCGTCAGTCACGCGGGTTGTTGCGCATGGCTTCCAGCAGCTTGGTGGCGGTGTTCATAGTTTTAATAGTATTACCGGCAACATCACTTGTCAAGAAAATTACCGGTGCATTCCCCGGAAAGTCGGCGCTGGCAGGACGGCGCCAATTGCATCGAAGATCATGGTCAGCCACGCAACGTCAAGAGGCGCAAGCCTGGCAAGCCGACAAAGTCCGCGGCATGGAGGGTCAGCAGCGCATAACCGTTCTCGATGGCCTGCGCGGCAATCCACAAACGCTGTAGCGCGGCCGGGGTGAGCGTCCCGCCTGTTTGACGGCAGCGGCCAGCACCCCGCAGGTACTTGCCGGCCAAGTGAACAACAGCATCAATTTTCGGCGTAAGGGCACCATCCCATCTGGACGATCTGCGTCATTTGTACTAACATATGACCTACCCTACATCTCAAGGAAGCTTACTATGCCCACCGCTACCGCAACTGCGCGCTCCGCCCGGCTTGGATTGCGCGCAACACCCGAGCAAGAGACTGTTCTGCGCCGTGCTGCCGTGGTGGCGCACAAATCGCTGACCGATTTCATTCTCGATGCTGCTTACCAAGCCGCTGAACAGACCTTGCTCGACCAACGCCTGTTCATGGTTTCTGGCAGCCAGTACCAAGCACTCCTGGAGATGCTGGACCGCCCGGAATCTGACAACCCTGGCCTGGCTGATCTCTTTTCCCGGCGACCCGTTTGGGCTAACGAATGAGTCTATCGGCACCCCAGCCGCTTGATGCATCGCACCGCCTGGAAGAATTTGACTGCGGAAAACCTGCTCTCGCCGATTGGTTGCTGCGACATGCGCGTCAAGCCCAGAGCAGTGGTTCCGCGAGAACCTTTGTTGTCTGCGACGAGGAGCGAGTTGCAGGGTACTTCAGCTTGACAGTTGGTCAAATCGACACGCTGGAGGCACCCGAGCTGATTCGTCGCGGCATGGGGCAGTACCCAATCCCGCTGGTCATTCTGGCCAGACTTGCTATTGATCTCGACTACCAAAGGCGGGGGCTGGGTTGCAGTCTGCTTCAGGACGCTATCAGTCGCACGGTAGCCATTGCCGAACAAGCGGGTGTTCGAGCTTTGTTAACGCATCCCATCGACGCCGAGGCTGATGCGTTTTATCGACGTTTTGGTTTCGAGCCAACGCCTGCGCACGAGCGGCACCTGATTCTGCTGCTCAAGGACGCGCGACGTTTTGTCAGAGCGTGATGATGTCGGGCGGTTCTGAACATCGCGCAAGCTACTCAGGTCAAGTTTTCCCGTCATTGCCATCCTTCAATCAGCCTGCAACAGGTTCCCGCAAATGGAGGGATCATTCAGCATCTCCCTGAAGCCCTCCGCCAAGCCGACCCGCGCCCGCCAGCCCAGTTCCCGCTCGATCCGCGCCGGCGAATAGCATGCCGAACCCAGCAGCCGCTCGACCACCTCCGAATTCAGCGGTAGCGGTCGCCGCAACACCGCGCCGAGCGCATCGCCCAACTTGCCGCCCGCGCGCAACACCCCCGCCGGCACGCTCCAGCGCAAAGTCGGCGCTGGCGGGACGGCACCAGCGGCACTTGCGGCACGGATGGCATCGTAAATCTCCCGCCCCGAATACGCGCACGGATCGGCCACGATGTACGTCCTGCCATTCGCCGCCGGGGCCTCGGCTACCCAAATGCAGCTATCGAAGGATTATGCCCATGGATCTCGCAGCGTCTCGTCAAAGTCACCACGGCTGTCTTTCTGCCATGCGGCGGCCTGACGTGGCGTCAGCATGGGGCGCAGCCCCGTCAGCGCCTGGGCTGCGGTCATGGTGACTTCGGACGGCATGATCTTGGCGATCATGATGTGATTGCGCTCGATAACGACTAAGGTTAGATCGTGCTTGCCACGATCTGAACCGATTGTTGGACGAGCCCGGCCCGAGAGCGCGGGGATTGGTGCCCTGTAGCAAATATCTTTTTGGGATTTTCTTGGCAGCAAGCCGGATTGGTGCGGGCGGGTGCTGAATCGGTCGTATCGAGCCTGCCGTTGCGGCAAGGCCCGGCCGAAAGTGGGCGAAAGCGCGGGATTCTCGCGTGCTGGCAGCAGATTCTTGGCGAGCGCGCCCCGCCGCTCGTCGGTGAGTGTTTCGCTTACACGATCAGAGGGCCCTCCGCACGACAGGCGGAATCGCCAGCCCTCCCGCGCGCGTCGGCGGAATCCGCGTGCGCACGATCCTCATCAGCGCCCCGCAGCAAGGGCACGGGATTGGCGCACGTTCCTTGGCCAACGCTGATGCCAGGACGGGAACGAACTTCAGCAGCAGATGCAGCAGCGCGATCAGACGCTTGCAGTTGGGATGCAGAAAGCCGAAATTGCGCGCCCGGCGGAAGCCCTTCGGCAGCACATGCTGAAGAACCAGCCAGAGGAAATCCGCGCCGGCCAGCGTCCGCCGTTCCATCCGTCCGGTCTTGGCATGGCGATAGCGGAACGTCACCTGGCCGTCGCGGCAAGCCACGATATCCTGCTCGCGGATGACGCCCCGGTACAGATAGCGCCCGAGGTAAATGAGTGCCGAGGCTCCCGTGCCGACCGATTTGCAATCCACCACCCAGTCAGCCGGATAGCGGGCTGGCAGCGTCAGCCCCGCCGACGTGAAGCTGTCCAGCATCTTGGCCCGGAAGACTTTCGCCAGCGCCTTGTGGCTGAACAGGAATCCCTTGCCCCGGCGCCGCTTGGTGCGCCAGAGCGCCTTCTCGGCATCGACGGCCGCTGCCGGCACCACCAGATGCACATGCGGGTGATAGTCGAGTCGCCGCGAATGGGTGTGCAGTACCGCGATGGCACCTGGGGTTCCGGCCAACTGCCGGTCATTCTGGCTGAAGGTGCGCACGGTCTCCCAGGCACTCTTCATCAGTAGATCGTAGGCGATGCGCGGATGGGCGGCGGCCAGCGGCCGGAATTGCGCCGGCAGGGTGAAGGTCACCAGAAAATAGTCGGCCGGCACCAGCCGCTGCATTTGCCGTTCCAGCCATTGCTGACTCTCGTGATGCTGGCAGTGCGGGCAGTGGCGGTGACCGCAGGAGTGCGGAACCAGGGATCGATGATCGCACGCGGTACAGGCGACCTGCATCTTGGGGCTGGCCTCTGTGCGGCAGTGCGTGATGGCGGCGAGTGCCCGCAGGTGGTCGGCTGTGAGGCGGTCGCGGTATTGCGCGCGAAAGTCGTCGCCGAAGGCGTCGATGATGTGGGCGAGCCGCGTCATTTGACTTGCCCCCAGGTCAGGTGGAAGCCAGCCATCAGGCCGTTGATGCGCTCGATGGCGTGATGCTGGGTCTGGTCGGTCAGGTGGGTGTAGCGGGCGGTGGTCAGAATAAAGTGGTGACCGAGGATCTTCTGTACCTCGATCAGATCGACGCCGGCCTCGATCAGATGGGTGGCATAGCTGTGGCGCAGACTGTGCGGCGTGATGTTTTTTTTAGGCCGCAAGCCGTGATGACTTTGTGCAGGGTGGTCTGCACGCCGCCCGGGTCGAGCGGCGTGGTGACGGCGGCGGCGCCCTTGCGGCCGGCCGAGCGGTTGGGAAACATCAGCACCGGGTTGCGATGCAGCGGCCAGTAGCGGCGCAAGAGGTGCAGCGTGGCCTGCGGCAGCGGCACGAGGCGGTCCTTGTTGCCCTTGGCGTCGCGGATATGCACGCGGTGGCGCGCGGCATCGATGTCGCCGACTTGCAGGCGCAGCCCTTCGCCCAACCGCAGGCCCATGCTGTAAAGGGTGAAGAAGAACACGCGGTAGCTGAGCACGCGGGTGGCGGCAAAGATGCGCCGGGCTTCATCGAGGGTGACGATGTCCGGCAACCGCTGGCTCTTGGGCGGCTTGATCAGGCCGGGCGCCACCCAGGGCTTCTTGAGGACGTGCTCGTGATAGAACTTGAGCCCGTACAGATTGTGCCTCACCGTGCTCCAGGAGTGACTGTCAACCAGATCGGCGAAGTACTCGATCAGTTGCGCCTCAGTCAGGTCGTCGATGCGGTGGTCAAAGTACTCACCAATCCGGCGGATGGCACGGGAATAGGCATCGATCGTGTTCGGTTGCAGGCCCTTGAGCTTGAGGTGCTTGAGATGTGTCTGGTACTGCCGCTCAAAGTCGGCAGTGGATGGCTTCGTCATGCTGGCATTTCCTCACGATTGGTTGCAAAATCACCCCAACGTCCCCGTCGGAGTGTTCGTGAAGATTAATGCGTGTCGGCACGGCCTGCGACTTCTGCCGCGTAGCGGCTTCGTCCAACGATACGTATTGCATGAGCCGCACTTCAACTATCCATACAGCACACCTGCCATCGGTCACGATAACCGCGAAATCGCGGTCACGCTTCCGTGAAACACCGGTCACGCTTTGGCGAAATCACCGGTCACGATGGCGCGAAATACGCAGACAAATGGCGATCAAGCGCCACCACGGCGCTGGCGGAACCCGAGGAAGCCCGTGCCAGCCCGCAAGCCACGCGGGCCGACAAGAAGCGCATCAAGGAACTCGAACGCGAACTGCTGCGCAAGGACCGGGCCTTGGCCGAGACCGCCGCGCTGCTCGTGCTGTCAAAAAAAGTCGCGGCGATCTTCAGCAAGGGAGAGGCCGAATGATCGGCCTCGAAGATCGCCAGGCGTTGGCCCGAGATATTCATACCGCCCATACGGCGGGCGCCCGGCTCAAGCCGGCCTGCGCGATTGCCGGCATCGATCTGCGCACCCTCTAGCGCTGGCAAGCCGCCGCCGGCCTGGTCAGCGGGGATGGCCGGCCGCGGGCGGTGCGGGCGACACCCAGCCACGCCCTCTCCGAGGCCGAGCGTGCGCACCTGCTGGCCGTGGCCAACGCGCCGCGCTTTGCCGCCGTGCCCCCGGCGCGCATCGTGCCCATGCTGGCCGACGAGGGCGTCTACCTGGCCAGCGAATCCACCTTCAATCGCGTGCTGAAGGCGCACGGACAAACCGCCCACCGCGGACGGGCCAAGGCACCCAAGGCCGTCCGGCCGCCGACCACGCATGTAGCCACTGCGCCCCGTCAGGTGTGGTGCTGGGACATGACCTATCTGCCCGCGCAGGTGATGGGGCGTTGGTTTCACCTTTATCTGATCCTGGACCTGTACAGCCGCAAGATCGTCGGCTGGGAAGTCCATGACGCCGACCATGCCGACCATGCCGCCCACCTGGTGCGCCGTACCGCGCTGGCCGAGGGTATTGCCGCGATGGGCACCAAGCCCGTCCTGCATGGCGACAACGGTTCCACGCTCAAGGCCACGACGGTACTGGCGATGCTCAACTGGCTGGGCGTCGAACCCTCGTACTCCCGACCGCGCGTCAGTGATGACAACGCCTATGCCGAGTCGTTGTTTCGTACCGCCAAGTACCGCCCCGAGTTTCCCGCCAAGGGCTTTGCCGATCTCGACCAGGCCCGCAGCTGGGCGGCCGGCTTCGTGCGTTGGTACAACTTCGATCATCGCCACAGCGGCATTCGCTATGTCAGCCCCGCTCAGCGCCACGCCGGCGATGATCTGGCGATTCTGGCGGCGCGGCATGACTTGTACCTCAAAGCTCGCGCACTCAACCCGGCGCGCTGGTCCGGCGACACTCGAAACTGGACGCCCATCGGCGCCGTGACGCTCAATCCGGAACGCGACTCCATCATAAAGACGCATTTGGCGGGGCTCAATATTCAGGCGTTGGCTGCATGAACGAGGCGACAACTACCTTGACGCGCGCCGACACGCCGTCGTTCCTCTATACCAAAATGCAGAAGGCATCATGTCAGGCCAAGATTTCTGCCGTAGGAAACCCGTGAACAGCCCTCTTTCATATATGGCGCGAGCAACTGGATACGCTATTCACCGCTTAGCATTTTCTTCCTGCCATTGCAACAATACTATTACGGTCCATAACCACAGGGGTTGTTCGCGAACACCCGAATAGTGATCTTCAAAATCTTGCCTCAGTGCATCATGGTCAAGAAAATCTGCAAATATCCCTTTCCGGCTTGACTCCAGAAGGTCGTACACACGGTCCCGCATATGAAGAACGAGGTCGGCAACAGGCACGGAAAACCCCATTTTCGGCCGACTCAATACTGATTTTGGAAGTTCATTATTAAATGCGTTTCGAAGTACGGTTTTCCCGCCGTTTCTATCGAGTTTAAATTCTTCCGGAAGACCAGAGGCAAACTCAACCAACTCTCGACTTAAAAAAGGAAAGCGCCCCTCTAACGAATGGGACATTAGAATCTTGTCGGCCTTTGCCATAAGATTTTCAGGCAGCCAGGTTTTGAGGTCATACGCAAGCATCCCATTTAACGGTGAGCGCTCTTCGAAATAGATCCGCTGTCTGAACAAACGCGATGGGGGTACCTTTTGTTTCAGGGGGGCAGGGCGATTGAAATACCAACTGAAATTTAAAAATTGTTCAAACTTTTCCCGTTGGGCCATCGGTGGGCTTTCCAATACGTGCCCGTATTGCGTATATCCACCCAGGATTTCGTCACTTCCCTCACCCGATAGAACAACGGTTACGTGCTTCTTGATTTCATCACATAGGATATGAAGAGGAAAACACGCTGGGTCTGCAATAGGCTCATCCATTGCTGCCACAACACGTGCAAATCGGTTAGCGATTCCCTCCGGCGAGGTTTCGACGGCGACATGCGGTAGGTTGAATTTGTCTGCCACCTCTTTGGAATAAGCAAATTCGTTCAGGTCCGGGAATCCGATACTGAACGACGTCATGGAAACACCAATGTCTGCGCAGATCGCCCCGATGACACTTGAGTCCAGCCCACCGCTCAGAAGAAGGCCGATGGGTACGTCGGACATCTGCTGTTGTGCAACCGATTTGCGAAGCAAGCTTTTCAATTCCGCTGCCGCTTCATGTTCATTCAATGTGACGCTATTCTCATTCATCGGGAGATCCCAATAGCGCCATGCTGAGGTGCGGCCAAGATGAGCCTTAACGTATGTGCCCGCCTCTACTCGCCTGATATTTTTGAACAAGGTGTAAGGCGCTTGCGTATAACGGTAGGTAAAGTAGGAGGCCAAACCTATGGGATCTGGAGCAAGATTTATCTCCCCAGCTGCCATTAGTGGCAGCAATTCACTACTAAATACCAGCTTGTTTTCATCTTCGTAAAGGTAAAGTGGCTTTATTCCCAAGTGATCACGAACAAGATAGAAGTCCCCATCCGCACTGACACGGTAGTCCCAGATGAATGCGGTAAACATCCCGTCAAGACGCTCAAAACAATTTGAGCCTTCCTTCAAAAACATGGCAAGAAATACCTCGGTATCACAGTCCGTTTTAAACTGATATCCCTGTTGTTCCAGCCCGCGCCTTAACTCACGGAAGTTGTAAATTTCCCCGTTATAAGCCAAACCGACGCGGCCATCGTCCGCCAGCATAGGCTGGTCTCCGTGTGCGGCATCTATGATTGACAGGCGTCTGTGAACTACGGCAAAACCCTTCCCGATATGCGTACCACCGTCATCCGGCCCGCGATGGTGGAGCATAGGCCCGATTCGTTCGAGCATATTTGAGGCGAGACTTGGTGTTTCGCCATTTTTCCAGATTAAACCTGCAAATCCGCACATACAACCTAACTTCCCTTATAAAGAGATTTCATTTAAAAGCTCACGCCAAGATGACAAATATCGATCTTGATTAAAAACATCCATTGCCGTAGTGCGTGAAGCTCGGCCAATCTTCATCCTGGCATCGGGCCGATCTGCAAGCCAAATAAGTTGTTCTGCAAGTTCCCCTGGTGTATCAGCATAAAAACCATTAACCCCGTTCTTGATGAACAAATCGACATCGTGGTTACGCAGTGACACAGACACTAGCCCTGCCATCATTGCTTCACCACGTGCGCGTGGCATAGGTGAACGAACCGTTGGGTTGAAGTAAACGCCGTAGCGACCGACCTCACGTGCATAATTCTGGTATTTCGCAACTGCCCATTCTGGTGGTCCATGCAAATAGCCTGAAAGTGGATCAGGGGTCTTCAGGTGCTCCAGTTTCAGTTGGTTGCCAACCAGGTTGAGGACATTCTCATATACGAACCGGCCGTTGTAATGAGGGCGATTGCGCAATGCGTCTTCCGGCATTACAAGAATGCCACGATCATGACTTCCCGGCGGATATTCGTGCGGCGAAAAGCCATGCCAAATGGTGCGGCTATTCTTGAAGCCCCATTCGAATTGCGCTTGGTTGCTATTGCAGACAACCCTGATGTCGCCCAATAGATTCACGATGGCATTCCGCTCAGCCTCGAGAACCTGGCCCAAGTCATCCCCCTTGTAGTCGCCGTTATATTGACCCACGAATTGAGGCGTGCCGTGGCAGATCGCCACTTTCGGCAAGTCAACATTATCGATAAACCAACGCAGTGTCCGGCCCCAATCATCCGGCACTTTCCCGTTACAAAGGTCGGGCCGCAATGCATTCTCGTCGAAATGCAGAATAGCCAAGTCAAATTCCCGCGGGTCCACTTGATCGGCTGAAATCATTCTGGCATTACTAGGTATCGGGCGCTTTTGGTGCTCCCAATGGTCACAAAGCGCTGTTCCGGTATGCGTCAGCAGCGTGAAATCATGGCCGGTTTTGTAGAGTTCGAACTGATGTGGAACATGCCAGCGATGGGTCAGAACCTGCAGTTTACGTTTACGATTGATAATGACGGGCGCCTGCCTATACCGTCGGAAACGTGCATCGAGCCATTGATAGTCGGGGTTACCCGTGAGATCCGCACCTACTGAACGTCCCCAACCGACTATAGCTTCGTAGGTCTGGATACTCCATTGGCGCGATGCAAGCAGGATTTCAGGATGCTTCTGAGCCGCCCCCGATTTTTCTGGACACGAATTTGGGGTTAAATCGTGTCTGAAAAAGGAGTTGGGAAATGGTGAAGGAATCGAAAGTGGAAGGGGTTGCGCCGGGTTCGCCGGAAGGAGCCCG
>Ga0208735_100080_pt1 | contig 58288 bp, 60 predicted proteins | sample Subbio12Aug_8Aab_FD_184829 | JGI IMG/M metagenome (GOLD analysis project Ga0208735, IMG submission 184829) | Serpentinite rock and fluid subsurface biosphere microbial communities from McLaughlin Reserve, California, USA - CR12Aug_8Aab (SPAdes) | ecosystem: Environmental > Terrestrial > Deep... | reverse complement strand
ACGCGGCGCTGCGGGTGCAGCCGCCGGCCGTCGGCTGGCCGCTCGCCGCCTTCGCGGTGTATGACGCGCCGCTGGCGGCCGCGCCGCCGGCCGACGCGGCCGCCTTCGTCTGCGGCCCTTGGCGCGCGCTCACCCCGATGGCGCAGGATCTCACCGCGATCGACGCGCTGCGCGCCCGCATCGCCGAGGGCGATTTCTATCAGGTTAATCTGACCACGCGCCTGCGCGCGGCGTTTTCCGGTTCCGGTGCGGCCCTGTTCGAGGCCCTGCGGGCCAGCCAGCCGGACGGTTACTGCATCCACCTTGCCGCCGCCGATCGGGAAATTCTCTCGGTCTCGCCCGAGCTGTTCTTCGACTGGCGCCCCGACGGTGCGCTGTTGACCCGGCCGATGAAGGGCACCGCGCCGCGCCATGCCGACGCCGAGGCCGATGCGGCCGCCGCGCGCGCGCTGCGCGCCTCGGCCAAGGAATGCGCCGAAAACCTGATGATCGTCGACCTGCTGCGCAACGATCTGGCGCGCGTCGCGCTCACCGGCTCGGTGCGCGTGCCGGGGCTGTTCGAGCTCGACGCGCTGCCCACCGCCTGGCAGATGAGCTCGCGCGTGACGGCCGCGACGAGGTCGGGCGTCGGGCTGGCCGAGGTCTTTGCCGCGCTGTTCCCCTGCGGTTCGGTCACCGGTGCGCCCAAGGTGGCGGCGATGGCCGCCATCGCGGCCCTGGAAGCGGCCCCGCGCGGGACCTATTGCGGTGCCATCGGCCTGATCCGTCCCGGCGGCCATGCCACGTTCAATGTCGGCATCCGCACCGTCACCCTCGACCGGCGCACCGGGGTGGCCGAATGCGGCATCGGCAGCGGCATCGTGCACGACTCGGCAGCGGCCGATGAATATGCCGAATGGCTCATCAAGCGCCGCTTCCTGCTGCGCGCCAGCGCCGGCTTCGAACTGCTGGAAACCCTCGCCCTGCGCGACGGCCGCTTCGTGCTCGCAGACCGCCATCTTGCCCGGCTGGCCGCCGGCGCGGCGCACTTCGGCTTCGCCCACGACCCGAGGCGGGCGCAGGCCGCGCTTGCCGCCGTCGCCGCGCCGCGACCGGCCGGCGACTTCGTCGTGCGCCTGCTGTGCGACCGGCAGGGCCGGATGCGCACGGAGTGCGCGGCGCTCGGGGAGGCGCCGGCCGAGGCGCGGGCGATTCTCGCCGCAGCGCCGATCGCCGGCGAACCGGATTTCCTGCTGCACAAGACCACGGAACGCTCCGCCTACCGCCCCTTCGATCCGCCGGCCGGCATTTTCGACACGCTGCTGTGGAACGCGCGAGGCGAACTCACCGAGTTCACGCGCGGCAACCTGATCGTCGAGATCGACGGCGCGCGGCTGACGCCGCCGCTGTCCTGCGGCCTGCTGCCCGGCACGCTGCGCGCCGAACTGATCGAACGCGGCGAAATCGCCGAGGGCGTGGTGCGCGTTGCGGAGCTGGCGCGTGTCCGCGCACTGTGGTTCATCAACAGCGTGCGCGGCCGCATCCCGGTGCGGCTGGCGACGGACTCGCAGGCCGTTATTCCAGAATGACGCTCTGGCCGATCTCGGGGGCCTCGGCCGGCCAGCCGAGACGTTCCCGCAGGGTGGCGGCGAAGCCTTGCGCCGTTTGCGCCTCGCCATGCACGACGAAGGTGCGGCGCGGCGGCGCGCGGAAATGCCCCAGCCAGGCCAGCAGCGCATCGCGGTCGGCGTGGGCCGACAGCCCGCCCAGGGTATAGATCTCGGCGCGCACCGGCACGTCCTCGCCGCGGATGCGCACGCGCCGGGCGCCATCGACCAGGCGGCGGCCGAGCGTGCCGGCTGCCTGGAAACCGGCGATCAGGATGGTCGATTCGCGGCGCGGCAGGTTGGCGCGCAGGTGAAACCTGATCCGGCCCGCATCGCACATGCCGCTGGCCGAAAGGATGACGGCGCCGCCGGCGATGCGGTCGAGCGCCTTCGATTCCTCCATGTCCTCGACGAAGGCGAGCTTGCGGAAATACTCGATGCCGCGCCGTCCGCCGAACAGCGTATGCGCCTCGGCGTCGAGCACGGCCAGGTGGCGGGCGGTGATGGCGGTCGCCGCCGTCGCCATCGGCGAATCGACATAGACGGTCAGCTTCGGGATGCGCTTCTGCCGGGTCAGGTCGGCGAGCATGAACAGCATGTCCTGGGTGCGGCCGACCGCGAAGGCGGGTACGATCAGGTTGCCGCCCTTCTTCTCGATGGTGTCGAGGACGGCGTACACCAGTTCGGCCTCGGTGTCGGCCATGCTCTTGTGCAGCCGGTTGCCGTAGGTGGATTCGACCAGCAGCCAGTCCGCCGCGGCGACCGGCGCCGGGTCGCGCACCAGCGGTCGTCCGGGCTGACCGAGGTCGCCGGAAAAGACGATCGTGCGCTCGCGGCCATCCGCATCGACACGGACTTCGATGCTCGCCGAGCCGAGGATGTGCCCGGCGTCGCGGAAGAGGCACCGCACCGCCGGATGGGGCTGGATTGCGGTGTCGTAATCCACGGGCCGCAGCCGTTTCAGGCAGTCCCTGGCCTGCGTCACGGTGTAGAGCGGCGCCGTCTCGTGGCGCAGGCGTCTGCCGGCGCGGAAGCGCCGGCGGTTCTCGTATTCGGCCTCCTTTTCCTGGATGTGGGCGGCATCGGGCAACATCACCGCGAGCAGGTCGCAGGTGGCGCGCGAGGCGTAGATCGGCCCCTTGAAACCCATGGCGACGAAACGCGGCAGCAGGCCGGAGTGGTCGATGTGGGCATGGGTGAGCAGCACGAAGGCGATGCCGCGCGGATCGAAGTCGAACGCGCGCCGGTTCAGCTCGCGCGCCTCGCGGCCGCCCTGGAACATGCCGCAGTCGACCAAGAAGCGCAACTCGGCGGTTTCGGCCAGGTAGCAGGAGCCGGTCACGTTGCGGGCGGCGCCCAGGAAAGCGAGTTTCACCGCGGTTCGGCCCGAAAAATCCGCTCAGGCTTCCTTGCGGCGGACCGAGAACCTGAATTTGCGCCGCTCGAAGTAGCGCAGCGCAATGTAGGTCGCGACGCCGAAGACGGCCAGGAAGGCGACGAACGCACCGTAAGCGAGGGGCCAGGGAATGCCCTCGGTCATCATGGTGAATTCCGACATGCCGCCGATGCCGGCAATGATGTTCATCGGCACGAAGACCACGGAAATCGCCGTCAGCTTGGACAGCCGCTTGTTCTGGTTGATGTTGATGAAGCCGACGGTGGCGTCCATCAGGAAGTTGATCTTGTTGAACAGGAACGAGGTGTGGCCGTCGAGGGTTTCGATGTCGCGCAGGATCTGGCGCGCGTCGTCATGCTGTTCCTGGCTCAGGAAACGGCTGCGCATCAGGAAGGACAGGGCGCGGCGCGTGTCGAGCACGTTGCGGCGGATGCGGCCGTTGACGTTCTCGCCCTTGGCGATCTCGGCCAGGATTTCCGCTGCCACGTTGTCGTCGACGTGCGGGGTGAGCACCTTGCGGTCGATGCGATCGAGATCGGCGTAGATATTCTCGAGCGTGTCGGCGGAATATTCGACATCGGCGTCGTAGAGGTCGAGCAGCACTTCCATGCCGCTGGTGACGTAGCCCGGCTGCGCGCGCGCGCGCAGGCGCTGCAGGCGAAACACCGGCAGTTCCTCGCCGCGCACCGAGAACAGAATGTTGTTGTGCAGGATGAAGGCCACCGCGACGTTGCGCGCCTCGTCGGGTTTATCGAGCAGGAAGTCGGAATGCAGGTGCAGCTCGTCGTCGTCCCCGACGTAGAAGCGGGCGCTCGCCTCGATGTCGGTCAGGTTGGCCGGGTCGGGCAGTTCGATGCCATAGTGCTTGCCGACCCAGGCGCGCAGGAAGGGCGTCGGCGCGACGAGGTCGACCCAGATCGGATTGAGCCGGGCGAGATCGGCGCGGCTGTCCACCTGCACCTGGGTGAGGCGGCCGTTCTTCAGCTCGAAGGCGTTGAGCATGTTGCGCACGCTGGCATAGGAGCGCGCGCCGACCAGCGCCTCGCTCACGTCCTCGGCCAGCTGCTCGAGGATCGCCTCGCAGCGGGCCTCGGCCACCTGCTGCCAGGCGGTGACGCGATCCTCCTCGGCCAGGGTCTCGAGGATGCGCGCGATGGTCTGGTCGTCGAGACGGTCGAGCAGTTTCTGCAGTTCGACGAGGTGCTGTCTGTGCACGATCTCCTCGACCAGCTCGTGGCGCGGCATGTCCTGCCGGTGGACGAGATCCTCGATGCGGCGGTGACGCGACAGGAGCAGCTGCACCTCGGCAAGGTGCTGCTCCAGCTGGGTTTCGGCGCGCGGGCGGACTTCGAGGGTATCGGCCATGGCGCCGGATTCTAACCCAGCCGGTTCAGGGGGCCGCCGAAAGGTGCATGCGACCGAGTATCAGCGCAGTGCGGCGGTTGATGTAATCGGAATAGGGGTTTTGCTCGAACCGGCGCGGCGCGGGCAGCATCACCGCGAGCCGAGCGGCCTGCTCGGCGCCCAGCTGGCCGGCGCCGACGCCGAAATAGCGGCGCGCGGCGGCCTCGGCGCCGAAGACTCCGTCGCCCCACTCCACCACGTTCAGATACACCTCGAGAATCCTCCGTTTGTCCCACAGCAGCTCGATCCAGACGGTGATGACCGCTTCCTGGGCCTTCCTCCAGGGCGTCTTGTCGGCCGAGAGGAACAGGTTCTTGGCGAGCTGCTGGCTGATCGTCGAGCCGCCGGCGACCACCCGGCCGCGCCGCTGGTTCTTCTCCAGCGCTTTCTGGATGCCTGCCCAGTCGAAGCCCTCGTGGTCGATGAACTTGTCGTCCTCGGCCGCCACCACCGCGCGCCTGAGGTGAGGGGAAATCCGCTCGTAATCGACCCAACGGCGCTTGAGCTCGGCGCGCGGGTTCTTTTCGCGCAGGCCGTCGAGACGCTGCGCCATGAAACTCGTCTGGCCCGGATCGACGTAGCGCCACCAGGCCACCCAGCCCAGATACCAGCCCTGCCAGAGCGCGACCATGAGCGCCAGCGCGCCAAGCAGACGCAGCAACCCGCGACGTGCCGTCGCGCCAGCGCCGATTTTTGCGGGATTTCGGTTGTCGGCCAGAATGTAACCCCCGTGTAACCCCTGCCAGAAATGAAAACGGCTTCCATCGCTGGAAACCGCTCGATTGAACCCGGTGCAGTCTAACAAATTCTTGAACCGTCACGTTACCGGCAGGTTTGTTGAGACAAGGGTAAAAGTCGGCGACGAACTTCTCCCTGGCGTCGTCCTGCGCATAGACCTCGGCGTAGGCGCGCATCCTTTAGCAACGTGACAGCTTAAGCATTGCTTGGCCTGAATCTTCCTGCGACTTTTTGCCGCAGAAAAATCTGCTTGACAATCATGGGGGGGTAAGAAATAATGCTATACGGGTTATTGATAAAGCAACGTATTCTCATTAATGATACTTCATGCGAATTTCTCTCCTATGTGCCGGCCTGCTTGTGACCGCATCCACCGCCGTTTGGGCCGACCTGCCGCTGACCGTAGAAGACCTGATCACCGACAAAGGCAAGGTCAAGCTTGATCTGTCGTTGGCGTACGTCAACGCGGACCGCAGTGGCGTGTCGACGGGCGAGCCGATCATCGTCCAGACCGGGCCCACCTCGTTCGTGACATTACCTACGCTCGTGGGTGAGAGCATCGGCAACAGCGACACCGTGGTTGCCATCCTCGGCATGCGCTACGGCCTGACGGCCAAGGCCGAGGTTTATGCCCGCATGAGCGGCCTGTCGTCGAGCCACCGCAGCAGCGGCGTAGGCGGCGCCGCATCAAGCAGCGAATCGGGCTTTGCCGATGCCTGGGCGGGCATCAACTACCAGTTCAGGAAAGACGACGACGGTCCCGCCGTGCTCGGCTTCGGTGAAATCGCCTTGCGCGAGAAGCATCGTCGCAGCAGCGCCAGCTTCAAGTCAGCCATGCTGGGCGTCACCACCTACAAGGCCATCGACCCCGTCGTGTTCTCGCTGACCGCCGCCTGCCGCTTCAACCAGGCCCGCCGGGCCGGCACGCAGGACTACCGGCCCGGCAACCTGCTGTTGCTCAACCCCTCGGTGGGCTTCGCGGTGAACGACCGCGTGACGCTGACCACCGGCGTGCAGTGGACGCGCCGGCAGGCTGACCGCTTCGACGGCCAGAGCCAGGGCATCGACCGCACCGCCACCGATCTGTTGCTGGGCGTCGGTTACGGCTTTGCCAAGGGCAATACTTTGAACAGCACCCTGAAGGTCAACGCCTCGGGGCGCAGCGGCTCGGAGTTGCGAGCGAACTGGCTGTACACGTTCTGACTGAAAACGCTGCGCCCGGCGCGGCCGCGAAAAGAGACGGGCGGCAAGCCGCCCGCGAGGAATTGCCGGTGACGCAAACACCGTCAATGGGTGCCTCGGGAGTCTGTTTCGAGGCTTGTTGTTGTACTTCGTGACATGAAGGAGTCTATATGAACCAGTTCAAACACGCAGCACTGGCACTGGCCATGGCGGGCCTGCTGTCGGCCCAGGCACAGGCCAGCGAAGCGCAGGTGCAGAAGCTGCAAGCCGCGCAACCGGTGGCGGCGTTCAGCCAGACGGACATCGACGCACTGTTCGAGCAGGCGGACAAGCCGATGCAACTTGCGGCATTGTCGCAGCAGGAGATGAAGGAGACGGACGGGGCGGCACTGTGGTTCGCGCCGATCGTGTTTCATGCGGGGCGTTATGCTGCCGTTAGAATTGCACATCATTCGGCACACCATACCTTCGGCAGTTTGGGGAGGCTCCCCCATATTCAGTTCAATGCGTGGCGTCCTGGCGTCTCCGGTTCTGGCGGCGCTTTCCGGATACCGCTTCCGAACACGCCGTTCTTCAGGCCGTAAAGATGTTGAACCGGGGGTTCGATCTAATGTTGAGCTCCCGGTTACAGGGACATGAATATGACGAAAGACGAACTGTTGACTATCCTCAGAGGCAAATTGGAAAAATATCGGTCCGTGCCATACTCTGAACTCATTAGGATGGTCGGTAATCAGCAGCCTGAGGCCGATTTACATGGCGAGCCGACCGATCAAGACTTTTACCAAACAGAAGTTGAGGTGGTTCGTGATGATGCTCGATCAGGCAATCTGAGAGTCATCGGAATGATTGACAATGGCAAAGGCCTTTCGGGGATCTGCGACCTTATTATTTCGCCGGATGGAACCCTACTCTCCGAAGGGGGCAGTGTGCGCGGTTGCCGTGCAGGCGTTGTCAAAACCGCTCTATCCCTCTTCCTCCTGCGCGAACATCCCTTCTCGCGCTTTGATTTCCCACGCTGGCAATCGGTACTGGTCATTTCGCTCATCGGCGTGCTGATCGGCCTGGATCCCAACCTGTGGTCGGATTCGGGCATACCTGTCGTTCCCTTGTGGCTGACCCTCAGCGGGACAGTACTTTCCACTTGGGCTGGCTTTCTGATCATCGTCGGCGTGCTGCACTGGTGGATGAAACGCGGTGGCCGCTGGGACGGGCAGGGTGATCTGTTCAACCTGGTGGCGGCGTCGTGGCTGGTGGCCAACACCTTGGGCGCCGGTCTGGTCGCGCTGGGTGTGCCGCCGCTATTCACGCTGCCGCTGTGGCTGTATTCGGTGTGGGTCGGGGCCAGCGCGCTGTCGGGCGCCATCCCCAAGGCGAGCCTGGGCTACAGCATCGGCGGCATCGTCATTGGCCTGATCCCGGCCATGCTGGCTGCCGGCGTCGTGTTTGCGGCGCTTGGCATCGTGCTGGCCATGCTCGGGGTTGTCCCGCCGCCGCTGGGCGCGGGGCCTGCGGGCATGGGCTGATGCGCGGCTTTGTGCCGCTCCTGATCGGCGCGCTGTGGGCCGGCTGTGTTTGGGCCGATGCGCCCAATTTGCCCGCTGCGCCGGCCGTCGCCAAGCCTGCCGGCGAACCCGGCCCCGAAGGCGCGCTGCTCGCCACCCACTCCGCCGCCGGTCTCATCCCCGTCAAGAGCTGGAAGACCCTGCGCGATCACCGCATCGTCAAGCAAGACCTGGACTATTCCTGCGGCGCGGCCTCGCTGGCCACGCTGCTCAACGAACACTACGGCCGGAACCTGAGCGAGGAAGCCCTCTTGAAGGCCATGGACAAGGGCGACGGACGGGCGAGCTTCGCGGACATGGCGCGGGCGCTGCCGCAGTTCGGATTTCGGGCGCAGGGCTTTGCCGCCAGATGGGAGCAGCTCACGCGGCTGAAGATGCCGGTCATTCTGTATGTGAAGCACCGCAAGGACGACCATTTCTCGGTGCTGCGCGGCATCAGCGGAGACACGGTATGGCTCGCCGACCCAAGCCTGGGCAACCGCACCTACAGCCGTGAGCAGTTCCTGGCGATGTGGCAGACGCGCAGCGACGCGGACGACGGTCTGGCGGGCAGGTTTCTGGCGGTGTTACCCGGTGCTGCGGACATTGTTTCGCTCGACGACTTCTTCACCAAGATGCCGCGTCGCCAGAGCGCCAATGCAACGAGTCAGCTCGCGTTTCGCGCGCAGCCGTGACGCTCCGCTTTTCGGAATACAGACTCTCCATGGACTTGAGACAAGGGCAAAAGTCGGCGCCGGCGGGACGGCGCATGACCTCGCGCCGCCCCGCATGGTTTGCCGCTTACTTCAGGTCGAAGCGGTCGGCGTTCATCACCTTGGTCCAGGCCGCGACGAAGTCGGCGACGAACTTCTCCCTGGCGTCGTCCTGCGCATAGACTTCCGCATAGGCGCGCAGGATCGAGTTCGAGCCGAACACCAGGTCGACGCGGGTGGCCGTCCATTTCACGGCGCCGGTCTTGCGGTCGCGGATCTCGTAAAGGTTCCTGCCGGCCGGCTTCCAGGTGTAGGCCATGTCGGTCAGATTGACGAAGAAGTCGTTGGTCAGCGCGCCGACGCGATCGGTGAACACGCCGTGCCTGCCGCCGCCGTGGTTGGCGCCGATCACCCGCAGGCCGCCGATCAGCGCCGTCATTTCATGCGCGGTCAGGCGCATCAGCTGCGCGCGGTCGAGCAGCAGTTCCTCGGGCTGCACGACGAAGTCCTTCTTCAGCCAGTTGCGGAAGCCGTCCGCCACGGGCTCCAGCACGTCGAAGGACTCGGCGTCGGTCATGGCGGCGGTGGCATCGCCGCGACCCGGCGCGAAGGGCACGGTCACATTGACGCCGGCGGCCTTGGCGGCCTGCTCGACGCCGACATTGCCGGCCAGCACGATCACGTCGGCCACGCTCGCCCCCGTGTCGGCGGCGATCTTTTCATAGACGGCCAGCGCCTTGGCGAGACGCGCGGGCTCGTTGCCTGCCCAGTCCTTCTGCGGGGCGAGGCGGATGCGCGCGCCATTCGCTCCACCCCGTTTATCCGAGCCGCGGAAGGTGCGCGCGGAGTCCCAGGCGGTGGCGACCATCTCGCCGATGGAGAGTCCGGCGGCGGCGATCTGCGCCTTGACGGCGGCGACGTCGTAGTCCTTGCGGCCGGCGGGCACCGGGTCCTGCCAGACCAGATCCTCTTTCGGCACGTCGGGGCCGAAGTAGCGCGCCTTCGGGCCCATGTCGCGGTGGGTCAGCTTGAACCAGGCGCGGGCGAAAGCGGCTTCGAAGGCGGCCGGATCCTTGTGGAAGCGCTCCGAGATCTTGCGATACTCGGGATCCATCTTCATCGCCATGTCGGCGTCGGTCATGATCGGGTTGCGGCGGACCGACGGATTCTCGGCATCGACCGGCTTGTCTTCTTCCTTGATGTTGACCGGCTCCCACTGCCAGGCGCCGGCCGGGCTTTTGCGGAGCTCCCAATCGTGGTTGAGCAGGATGTCGAAGTAGCTGCCCTTGCCGGTGTTCCACTTCATCGGGTGCGTGGTCCAGGCGCCTTCGAGGCCGCTGGTCACGGTGTCACCAGCGATGCCACGCGTCTTGTGGTTCATCCAGCCGAGACCCTGTTCTTCGATGTCCGCGCCTTCGGGAGCCGGGCCGAGGTTGGCGGCGCTGCCGTTGCCGTGCGCCTTGCCCACGGTGTGGCCGCCGGCGGTGAGGGCGACGGTCTCCTCGTCGTTCATCGCCATGCGGGCGAAGGTGACGCGCACGTCGCGGGCGGTCTTGAGCGGGTCGGGCTTGCCATCGACGCCCTCCGGATTGACATAGATGAGGCCCATCATCACGGCGGCGAGCGGGTTTTCCAGATCGCGCTCGCCGGAGTAACGGCTGCCTGCGCTGCCGGTGGGGGCGAGCCATTCCTTCTCGGCACCCCAGTAGGTGTCCTTCTCGGGATGCCAGATGTCCGCGCGGCCGAAGCCGAAGCCAAAGGTCTTGAGGCCCATCGATTCGTAGGCCAGGGTGCCGGCCAGGAGGATCAGGTCGGCCCAGCTGATCTGGTTGCCATACTTCTTCTTGATCGGCCAGAGCAGGCGGCGCGCCTTGTCGAGGTTGGCGTTGTCGGGCCAGCTGTTGATCGGCGCGAAGCGCTGGTTGCCGGTGCCGCCGCCGCCACGGCCGTCGGCGATGCGGTAGGTGCCCGCCGAGTGCCAGGCCATGCGGATCATCAGGCCGCCGTAGTGGCCCCAGTCGGCCGGCCACCAGTCCTGGCTGTCGGTCATCAGCGCCTTGACATCCTTCTTGAGCGCTGCGATGTCCAGCTTCTTGAGTTCTTCGCGGTAGTCGAAGCCCGCGCCCAGCGGGTTGGTCTTGCTGTCGTGCTGGTGCAGGATGTCGAGATTGAGGGCCTTGGGCCACCAGTCTATCCTGGCCATGTCGGCCGAGGTCATTCCGCCGTGCATGACGGGGCACTTGCCTGCGTTGTTCATAATGGATCTCCTTTTCGTGTGAGAGCTTGGGTCATCGGCTGCTACTGTAGTCCATGTGACGAAGACTACCTGCGCGACGGAGCGAATGCCATTGAATCCTCACTATGGCCACGATAGGCAGGAATCACGGGTGCAAGTCAGCATGCGCAGAAAAGCGTTGCTTGTCAGAGTGCCTCTGAATACAATAAGAATTGTTCTCGTTTGATTGTGATGTGCGGAAAGGGGCATGACATGACCACCTTGGGCGAACTGGACGCGGGCGACAGCGCCCGGGTGAGCGGATACGCCATCGAGGACGCCGCTTACCGTCACCAGTTGCTGGCTCTGGGACTCACCCCCGGCGCGCAGGTCGACGTGGTGCGCCTCGCGCCGCTGGGCGACCCCCTGCAACTGCGGGTGCGCGGTTCCATGCTGTTCCTGCGCAGGAGCGATGCGGCAGCGGTCGTCGTGGAGAAACTCTGATGCACGCCGACGTCCGCATCGCCCTGGCGGGCAATCCCAACTGCGGCAAGACCACGCTGTTCAATGCGCTCACCGGCGCGCGCCAGCGCACGGGCAACTGGCCCGGCGTCACCGTCGAAAAGAAAAGCGGCCGCTACCGTCACGATGGCCAGAACGTCGAGGTCGTCGACCTGCCGGGGGTCTATGCCCTCGATGCTGCGTCCGGCGGGCTGGACGAGCGCATCGCCCGCGATTTTCTCGTCGGCGGCGCGGCCGACGCGATCGTCAATATCGTCGATGCGGCCAATCTCGAACGCAATCTCTACTTGACCATCCAGCTGGCGGCCCTGCGCATGCCGATGGTCGTCGCGCTCAACATGGTCGATGTGGCCGAAGACCGGGGCCGGACGCTCGACGCGGCGGCGCTGGCGGCACGGCTGGGCTGCCTCGTCGTGCCGGTGGTCGCCTCCCGCAGCCAGGGCGTGGACGCGCTCAAGTCGGCCATCCGCGAGGCGCTCGAGCGCGGCACGGCGCCGACGCTGGCGGCCGAGGCGGCCGAGGCGGACCGGGCCGACGTCGATCTTGCCACGGCCCGTTACGCCCTCGCGGCCGAGCTGTCCGGCGCCGCGCTGAAAACCTCGGGCAGGGCGGACCACCCGATCACCGAGACCATCGACCGCATCGTGCTCAACCGGGCTTTGGGCATCCCGATCTTTCTTCTGGTGATGTATCTGCTGTTCCTGTTCTCGATCAACCTGGGCGGCGCCTTCATCGATTTCTTCGACCAGGCGGCCGGCGCGCTCTTCGTGGACGGCTTCGGCCTGTGGCTGGCCGGGCTGGGTTCGCCCGCATGGCTCACGCTGCTGCTGGCCAGGGGGATCGGGGGCGGCCTGCAGACCGTGGCGACCTTCATCCCCGTGATCGCCTGTCTCTATCTGTTCCTTTCCGCCCTGGAGGATTCCGGCTACATGGCGCGCGCGGCCTTCGTCATGGATCGCCTGATGCGCGCGATCGGCTTGCCGGGCAAGTCCTTCGTGCCGCTCATCGTCGGCTTCGGCTGCAACGTCCCGGCCATCATGGCCACGCGCACGCTCCAGCACCGCCGCGATCGCCTGATGACCATCGCGATGGCCCCCTTCATGTCCTGCGGGGCGCGCTTGCCGGTGTATGTGCTGTTCGCCGCCGCCTTTTTTCCGACCCAGGCGCAAAACGCCGTATTCGGCCTGTACCTGATCGGCATCGCGGTGGCCCTTCTCACCGGACTGGCGCTGAAGCACTCGCTGATGAAGGGGGAAACGACATCCTTCGTCATGGAGATGCCGCCCTATCACCTGCCGACCCTCAAGGGGATTTTGCTCCACAGCTGGGATCGTCTCAAGAACTTCATCCTCAAGGCCGGGCGCATCATCGTGCCGATGGTGCTGGTGATCAACGTCCTCAACGCCGTCGGCACCGACGGCAGTTTCGGGAATGAAGACAGCGACAAGTCGGTGCTGGCCGAGATGGGTCGCAGCGTCGCGCCCGTCTTCGCCCCGATCGGTCTGACCGAAGAGAACTGGCCCGCCGCCGTCGGCATCTTCACCGGCATTCTGGCCAAGGAAGCCGTGGTCGGCACTCTGGATGCGGCCTACGCGGCACTGGCCGAGGACGACGCGGCGGCCGAACGGGACGCCAGGGAAGAAGAGGCTTTTCATCTTGGCAGCGCGCTATCGACCGCCGCCGCCACGATTCCCGCCAATCTGGCGGAGGCCCTGGGCGCCTGGGCCGACCCGCTCGGACTGGCCGTGGGCGATTTGACCGATCGGGAAGCCGTGGCGGCCGAGCACGAAGTCGCAACGGGCACCTTCGGAGCCATGGCGGAACGCTTCGACGGCGTGGCGGGCGCGTTCGCCTATCTGCTCTTCATCCTGCTCTACACGCCGTGCACGGCCGCCCTCGCGGCGGTCTATCAGGAAAGCGGCCCGCGCTGGATGCTGTTCGTCGCCGGCTGGACCTTCGGCCTGGCCTACGGCGTCGCCACGGTCTATTACCAAGCCGCGACCTTCGGCGCGCATCCGTTTTCCGCCTCGATCTGGATCGGTCTGGTCGGGGCGACGCTCGCCGCGGCGCTGATCATCCTCAAACGCCTGGGCGGGCGCGGCCCGGTGGGGTCTCCTCCCCCGCCTGCGGCGCCGGCGGGTGCATGCACTGGTTGCCAGAAGGCGGGGCGTTGCACACAATGAGCCCACCCCGAAAACCTCGCTGCGCTCGGTTCTCCCCTCAAGGGGCAGAAACACTCGGGGCGGCCCTTCGTGTTTCTTGAGAGAGTGATGGACACTCACGACCTGTCGGCCTGGCAACACGGCCACGATTTCGGCACGGCTGCCGAACGCCGCGCCGAGCGGCGCACCCGCTGGGTGGTGGCGCTCACCTTCACGGCGATGGTGATCGAGCTCATCGCCGGCTGGCTCACCGGCTCGATGGCCCTGCTGGCCGACGGCTGGCACATGGCGACCCATGCCGGCGCCCTGGGGGTCGCGGCGTATGCCTACCATTTTGCCCGCCGGCATGCCGGCAACCCCCGCTATACCTTCGGCACCGGCAAGGTCACCGCGCTGGCCGGTTATTCGAGTGCGCTCTTCCTCGGCGCAGTGGCCGTCTGGATGGCATGGGAGTCGATGACGCGCCTGCGCGCCCCGGTCGAGATTCATTACGTCGAGGCGATGATCGTCGCCTGCTTCGGTCTGGCCGTGAACCTCGCCTCCGTCTGGCTGCTCGGCGGCGGCCGGCATGCGCACGGCCACGAGCACGACCATTCCCATGACCGCGAGCGCGGACACGCGCATGTCGACCACAATCTGCGCGCCGCCTACGTGCATGTGCTGGCCGACGCGCTGACCTCGGTGCTCGCCATCGTCGCCCTCGGCGGGGGCATGTTGTTCGGCTGGGCCTTCCTCGACCCGCTGATGGGCATCGTCGGCGCCTTCCTCATCGGCCGCTGGGCGTGGAGCCTGGCGCGCGATGCGGCGGGCGTGCTGCTCGACGCCGAGGACCACGGCGCCATCGCGGCGGAAATCCGCCGCATCGTCGAGGCCGAGCCGGATCACGAACTGGCCGACCTGCATGTCTGGCGCGTCGGTCCCGCCAGCCGCGCCTGCATCGTCTCGCTCGTCACGCACGCGCCGTTGCCGCTGGAAACCTATCGGCGCCGGCTGGCCGGCATCGCCGGGCTGGATCATGTCACCATCGAAATCAACCACTGCCGCAGCTGCCATCCCGCCGCGGGAGGGAAAAATTAAGCTGGATCAAGGCGATTGCGCCGCGCCCGGATCAGAATGGCGGTGCAGTATCGGAAGCAAGCGACGAGTGAGTGCCGCGCGAGCGGCATTTTTGAGGGGCGGCCTGGCCGCCCTTTTTTTTGCGCGTGATACGATCAGCGCATGATTTCGCGACGCCAGTTCCTGCGTGGCCGCTTTTCGGCGCCGCCCGGCCCGCCTGGGGAGTCCGGAGAGATTCCCGCCGCTTCGCTGCGGGCCGCGATCGGCATCGGCTGCCTCGCGTTCTCGGCGGGCGTGGTGTGCCGCAGTTGCGGCGATGCCTGCGCGCCGGGAGCGATCCGCTTCTCGCCGCGGCTCGGCGCGGCGGCCTGCCCGGTGGTGCAGGGCGAGCGCTGCACGGGTTGCGGCGAATGCGCCCCCGCCTGTCCCGTCGGCGCGATCACGCTGTCCGCACCGGCCGCAGGATAGCCGCAGGCCGGCGCCGCGCAGCGGCGATTGCGGGGTGGGCTCCAAGAAACACGAAGGGCCGCCCCGAGTGTTTCTGCCCCTTGAGGGGAGATCGCCGCGCAGCGGCGATTGCGGGGTGGGCTCAATTGGCGTCGTAGTAATACGGCTTCTGCGGCACGCGCGCGGCGGCGCAGCGCGCCTGCTCGTCCGGGTCGCGGTTGCCGCGGTCCCACCAGAGGGCGCGGCCGCTCCTTTGCGTTTCGAGCTCCTCGGGGTGTTGCTCCATCCATGCGCGCATGAATTTCGTGTGATCCGATTCATAGTTCTTCAGCATTGCTTTCCCCTTTCAGTGATCTTCCTTCAACCGGCTGATGCGGGTCACGGTCGGCAGGTGCCGCAGGCTGCGCAGGATGCGCGCCAGATGCTGCCGCCCCGTCACCTGGAGCGTGAAATACAGCGCGGTGGTGCGGCTCCCGTCGGCATCCATGCGCACGTTGTTGATGTTGGTGTCATGCTCGGCGATCGTGGCGGCCAGCCGCGCCAGCACCCCGGGCGCGTTCTGCGCGACCACCTTGACCAGCACGTCGAACGGCCCCTGGGTGCGCGCATCCCATTCGACCTCGACCCATTCCTTGGGTTTGCCGCTGCCGCGCCCGGTCTTGGGCCCGCGCAGGGTCGGACAATCATGGGTATGCACCACCAGTCCCTGTCCGGCACGGATCACCCCGACGATCGGATCGCCCGGAATCGGCCGGCAGCAGCGCGCGAGCTGGACGGCCATCCCCTGGCTGCCCTGGATGCGGATGGCGCCGCCGCGCGGCGGCGGGGCTTTGCCGCCCTGCTTGTCGACCAGGCGCCTGGCGACGATCGCCGGCAGGCGCTTGCCCAGCCCGATCTCGGTCAACACCTCGCGCCGCGACTTGCCGGAAAAGGTGCGCAGGAAACGCTGCCACGCGGCGGCGCCGAGCTCCTCGATGCGGTGGCCGAGGTTGTAGAGCGCCTGGGAGAGCAGGTGCTCGCCCAGCGCGGCGGATTCCTCCTGTTGTTTGGTCTTGAGAAAATGGCGGATCTGGGCGCGCGCCTTGCCGGTCTTGACGAAGGACAGCCAGTTCGGGTTCGGCGCCGCGCTGGTCGCCGTGACGATCTCGACGCGGTCGCCATTGCGCAGTTCGGTGCGCAACGGCAGGTGCTCGTGGTTGATCTTGCAGGCCACGCAGCGGTTGCCGATGTCGGTATGCACCGCGTAGGCGAAGTCGACCGCAGTGGCGCCGCGCCGCAGCGACAGGATCTTGCCCGCCGGCGTGAACACGTATACCTCGTCCGGGAAGAGGTCGATCTTGACATGCTCCAGGAATTCCGCGGAATCGACCGTCGCGGTCTGCAGGTCGAGGAGGGATTGCAGCCACAGGTGCGTGGTGCGCTGCAGATCGGACAGCGTGGCGGCATCCTTGTAGAGCCAGTGGGAAGCGACGCCCGATTCGGCGACATGATTCATGTCGTGCGTGCGGATCTGGACTTCGACGGGCGTGCCGTAGGGGCCGATCAGCGTCGTGTGCAGCGACTGGTAGCCGTTGGCCTTCGGGATGGCGATGTAGTCCTTGAACTTGCCCGGCACCGGCTTGTACAGGCCGTGGAGGGCCCCCAGCGCCAGATAGCAAGTCGATACGTCGGCGACGACGACACGAAAGCCGTAGATGTCGAGCACTTGCGAGAAGGCCAGGCGCTTCTCGCGCATTTTGCGGTAGATGCCGTAGAGGTGTTTCTCGCGGCCGCCGACCTCGGCGTCGATATGCGCGTCGGCCAGCCGCTGCTTGAGCGCGGCGAGGATCTTGTCGACCACTTCGCGCCGGTTGCCGCGCGCGGCGCGCACCGCCTTGGCCAGCACGCGGTAGCGCATCGGGTTAAGGCTGCGGAAGGACAGCTCCTGCAGCTCGCGAAACAGCATGTTGAGGCCGAGACGGTTGGCGATCGGCGCGTAGATGTCGAGCGTCTCGCGGGCGATGCGCCGCCGCTTGTCGATGTCGACCGCATGCAGCGTGCGCATGTTGTGCAGGCGGTCGGAAAGTTTGATGAGAATGACGCGCACGTCCTGCGCCATCGCCAGCAGCATCTTGCGGAAGTTCTCCGCCTGCGCCTCCTCGTAGGACTGGTGCTCGATGCGGTCGAGCTTGGACACCCCATCGACCAGCTCGGCGGTCACCTTGCCGAAATCCTGCGCGATCTGGGCCTTGGTGATGGCGGTGTCCTCCATCACGTCGTGCAGCAGCGCGGCGCTCAGCGCCTGCGGATCGAGCCGCCAGTGGGCCAGCGTCTCGGCCACGGCGAGCGGATGGGAGACATAGGGCTCGCCGCTGGTGCGGAACTGACCGCGGTGCGCGCTGGCGGAAAAATGATAGGCCGCCGCGACCTGTTCGATATCCTCGGGTTTCAGGTAGCCGGCGAGCTGGGCGAGAAAATGATCGAGTTCTTCCGCCATGTCCGCCGGCGGCTGCCTGTCGATCGAAACGATCGCGAGTTCGTCTCTCGACGGCGGCGCGGCGCAGGCCGTGGCAGGGTGGGACAACAACAGGGCCGCCGGCATGCCTGTCCCCGCCTGTAGGGTGTCAGGTCGGACTGCGGTAAAGCACTTCCACGCCATATTTCCCTTCGGCCAGTTCGCGCAGGGCCAGAACGGTCGGCTTGTCCCTGTCGGTCTCGACTTGCGGCGCGCTGCCCATGGAGATCTGGCGGGCGCGGCAGGTCGCCGCCAGGGTCATCTGGAAGCGGTTGGGAATATGTTTCATGCAATCTTCGACGGTAACGCGGGCCATGCCAATTCCTTTTCGGTCAGAACGCTGAAAGATGACGGAAGACGTCCGGATGACGCACGCGCTGGCGCGCGAAGTTCAGGCGCGAGGCGCGCACCGCCGCGGCCAGATCCGCCGCAGCTTCCTGCACCTCGCCGTTGATTATAACGAAGTCGAACTCGTCGACATGCCGCAGTTCGCCCAGCGCGGCGGCGACGCGGCGCTGGATCACCTCTTCGCTGTCCTGGCCGCGTGTGCGCAGGCGGCGCTCCAGTTCGGCGATCGAGGGCGGCACGATGAAAATGCTCACGGCGCCGGGGATCAGCGCACGTACCTGCTGGGCGCCCTGCCAGTCGATCTCGAGCAGGGTGTCGCGCCCGGCGCGCATCTCGGCGAGCAGCCAGCTTCTCGAGGTGCCGTAGAAGTTGCCATGCACTTCGGCCCATTCGAGAAAATCGCCGCGCTCGCGCATCGCCAGGAAGGTCTGGATGTCGATGAAATGGTAGTCGTGGCCGGCGCGCTCGGCCGGGCGCGGCGCGCGCGTAGTGTAGGAGACTGAATGACGGATCGCCGGATCCCGTTCCATCAGCCCGCGCACCAGCGTCGTCTTGCCGGCGCCGGATGGCGCGGAAACGATGAAGAGCGTGCCGGCGAGGGAATCCTGGGCTGCTGCATGGGCGCTATTCGGGTTCATGATCGATGTGTGGCAATCGGCGCCGGCGGGACGGCCTGATTCTTTACTCTAAATTCTGGACTTGCTCGCGCATCTGTTCGATGAGCAGCTTGAGTTCGAGCGCGATCGCGGTGACCGCGGCGGAAACCGATTTCGCGGCCAGCGTGTTGGCCTCGCGGTTGAGCTCCTGCATCAGGAAATCGAGCCGCTTGCCGACCGCCCCGCCCCGGGCGAGCACGCGCTCGACTTCGTTGAGATGGGCGACGAGGCGCGCGAGTTCCTCGGCGACATCGATCTTCGCGGCAAAGACGCCGATCTCCTGGCGGATCCGTTCCTCGTCGAGCGTCGCCACCGCCTCGCGCAGCCGGGTCGCGAGACGCTCGGTGTAATCCGCGATGGCCGCCGGCACGAGCGGATCGACCTTGGCGATTGCCGTCCGCATGCGCGCCAGGCGTTCGCGCAACACGTCGGCCAGCCGGGCGCCTTCGCGCGCGCGGCTGGCGAGGAACTCCGCCAGCACGGCGTCAAGCAGGGCGACGCATTCCGTCTGCAGGCGTTCGGGGCTGATCGCCTCGCTGGCCAGCACGCCGGGCCAGCGCAGCACCTCGGCCGCCGAGAGCGGCGCGGCGGCGGGCAGCATGCGGCGAATTTCACCCTCGACGGCCGCGAGCTGCGCCACCAGTGTCGGATTGAGGGCCAGTTGCGCGCCGGCGGTCGCGTTCGGCTGCAGCTGGAGGCGGCAGTCGATCTTGCCGCGCCCGATCGCGGCGGCCAGCTTCTCGCGCAAGGACATCTCGAGGAACCGCAGTTCCTCGGCGCACCGCAGGGCCAGATCGAAAAAGCGGCCGTTCACGCTCTTCAGCTCGAGCGCGAGCCGCAGTGCACCGAGATCGCGGTCGAGGGCGGCATAGCCGGTCATGCTGTGGATGGTCATCCTGGTCGTCCTGACTTGATGGGATGCGAGCTTACCAGCTTTACAATCCGTCCCGATGCCCATGCTCCAGACCAGCATTCCGCTGCCCGCCGGCCACGTCATCGACGGCTATCGCTTCGAGCGCCAGCTGTCGATGGGCGGGTTTTCGATCGTCTATCTGGCGGCCGACCCGCAGGGCGCGACGGTGGCGATCAAGGAATACCTGCCCCGCTCGCTCGCCCAGCGCAGCGTCGGCCTGGTGCCGCAGGTCAGGCCGGAACGCCGTGTCGCCTACCAGAGCGGCATGATGGCGTTCTACGAGGAAGGCATCGCGCTGGCGCGTCTCGATCACCCCAACGTCGTGCGCGTCATCAACTTCCTGCGGGCCAACGACACGGTCTACCTGGTGATGCGCTACGAGCGCGGCCGCACCCTGCACGAGCACATCCGCAGGCATCCGGGCGGCCTGGCGGAAAACTTCGTGCGCGGCGTGTTCAGGCGCCTGCTCGCCGGCCTGTGCGAGGTGCATACCCGCCGGATGCTGCACCTCGACATCAAGCCTTCCAACATCTGGCTGCGCGTCGATGGCAGTCCGGTGCTGATCGACTTCGGCGCCGCGCGGCAGTCCCTGCAGCAGTCCGAACAGGAACTGCGGCCGGTCTACACCCCCGGCTACGCCGCGCCGGAGCAGTATGACCGGCCCGGCGACCAGGGGCCGTGGACCGATGTCTATGCGGTCGGCGCGAGCCTGTATGCCTGCCTGGCCGCTGCCGCTCCCCAGCCCGCCGACCTGCGCCTGGCCGCGGACAAGCTCGTCCCGGCCGGTGTGCGCTGGGCCGGGAAGTATTCGCCGCAGTTGCTCGACGTCATCGATCGATGCCTGCGCCTCGATCCCCTGGCCCGCCCGCAAAGCCCCTTCGCGCTGCAGCGCGGTCTGGCGGCCCCCTTTTCTCCCCAACAGGAACATTCATGACTCCACGCCATGACGGCCGCGCTCCCGCCGCGCTGCGCCCGCTCACCATCACCCGCCACTACACGCGTCACGCCGAGGGCAGCGTGCTGGTCGAATTCGGCCATACCAAAGTCCTTTGCACCGCCAGCGTCGAAGAGAAAGTGCCGCACTTCCTCAAGGGCAGGGGCAAAGGCTGGGTCACCGCCGAATACGGCATGCTGCCGCGCTCGACCCACACGCGCACCGACCGCGAGGCGGCCAAGGGCAGGCAATCCGGCCGCACCCAGGAGATCCAGCGCCTGATCGGCCGTAGCCTGCGCGCCGTCACCGACCTCGCCGCGCTCGGCGAACGGCAGGTCACGCTCGACTGCGACGTGCTGCAGGCCGACGGCGGCACGCGCTGCGCCGCCGTCACCGGCGCCTGCGTGGCGCTGCACGACGCGCTGTCCGGCCTGGTCGCCGCCGGCCGGCTGCCGGCCCACCCGATGCGCGACTTCGTTGCCGCCGTCTCGGTCGGCATCGTCGGCGGCACGCCGGCGCTCGACCTCGACTACGAGGAAGATTCGAACTGCGACACCGACATGAACGTCGTCATGACCGGCGCCGGCGGCATGGTCGAGTTGCAGGGCACCGCCGAGGGCGCGCCCTTCACCCGCGCCGAGCTCGACGCGCTGCTGGCCCTGGCCGAGCAGGGCATCGCGGCAATCGTCGCGGCGCAACAGTCGGCGCTGGCAGGACGGCAGAGCGCCGAGGTTTTGGGCGCAATCGCACAGCTATTGAAACCCGTGAAGGGGAGTGCGGCATGACGGAAGATATTCGCTGGAAACAACGCTTCGACAATTTTCAACGAGCGCTTGGGCAACTGACGCTGGCCGTCCAGCTCATGGTGCAACGCCCGCTCTCCGAACTTGAGCGGCAGGGACTGATCCAGGGGTTCGAGTTCACCCATGAACTGGCCTGGAACGTCTTGAAGGACTACCTCGAAATGGAAGGGATACAGGGGCTGGTCGGTTCCAGAAGCACCGTGCGCGAGGCGTTCAAGCGCGGACTGGTCGCCGACGGCGAGGCTTGGATGGACATGATCGAAAAGCGCAATCTTTCCAGTCACACCTACAACCTCGCGGTGGCCGAAACCCTGGCGACGGCGATCCATCAGCGGTATTACCCGGCCTTCGTCGAGTTGCAGGCGCGATTTGTCCGGGAACGGTGAGCCCATGGCCGAATTCGGCTTGCCCGAAACCGCCGCCGCCACGATCCGGCGGATTCTCGCCGGGGCGCCCGCCGTGGAAAAAGCAGTGATCTACGGCTCGCGCGCCAAAGGAAATCACCGGCCCGGTTCCGACATCGACCTGACCCTGTTCGGCGCAGGCCTCGACCTCGACATGCTCGGACAAATCGCCGCCCGCCTTGACGAGTCGCCGATCCCCTACCGGGTGGACCTGTCCTTGTTCAGCCAGATCGACCATGCCGGCCTGCGCGAACATATCGAGCGGGTGGGCCGGGTGTTTTATGAGCGCTGAACAGATCGTCCTCGCTTCCAACAACCCCGGCAAGCTGCGCGAATTCGCCCAGATGCTCGCCGGCATCGGCATCGAGGTGCTGCCGCAGGCCCACTTCAACATCCCCGAGGCCGAGGAGCCGCACGTCACCTTCGTCGAGAACGCGCTGGCCAAGGCGCGCCACGCGGCGAAGCTTACCGGCCTGCCGGCGCTGGCCGACGACTCGGGCATCTGCGTCAGCGCCCTCGGCGGCGCGCCCGGCGTGTTTTCCGCGCGTTTCGCGGGAGAACCGAAATCCGACGAGCGCAACAACCGGAAGCTGATCGCCGAGCTGCGGGGAAAATCCGACCGGCGTGCGCATTACGTCGCCGTGCTGGTGTTCGTCCATCACGCCGACGATCCGCAGCCGATCATCTGCGAGGGCGAATGGCATGGCGAGATCATCGATGCGCCGCGCGGCGAAAACGGTTTCGGCTACGACCCCTACTTCCTCGTGCCCGACCTGAACCAGACCGCCGCCGAGATCTGTGCCGACGAGAAGAACCGGCGCTCGCACCGCGGCAAGGCGCTCGCGCAGTTGATGGAACGGCTGAAGCTCGACGTGTGAACGCCGCCGTTCCGCTCGCGCTCTACGTCCATTGGCCGTGGTGCGTCAGGAAGTGCCCCTACTGCGACTTCAACTCCCATGAATCGGCGCCACAGGAAGCGGCGTATCTCGCCGCGCTGATCGCCGACCTCGAAGCCGCGCTGCCGGCGATCCGGGGCCGGCCGATCGTCTCGGTCTTCATCGGCGGCGGCACGCCCAGCCTGATGGCGGGCGCAACGGTCGATGCGCTGCTGGCGGCCCTGCGCATGCGCCTGCCGCTGCTGCCCGAGGCCGAGATCACGCTCGAAGCCAATCCGGGCACGGCCGAGGCCGACCGTTTCAAGGCCTACCGCGCCGCCGGCGTGAACCGGCTGTCGCTGGGCATCCAGAGTTTCGACGACAGGAAACTGGCTGCGCTGGGCCGCATCCACTCCGGAGACGAAGCGCGCCGCGCCATCGAACTCGCCCGGCGGCATTTCGAGCGCGTCAATCTCGATCTCATGTACGCGCTGCCCGAACAGACGCTGGCCGAAGCGCGGCACGACATCGACACGGCCATCGCGACGGGCGTCCCGCACCTCAGCGCCTACCACCTGACGCCGGAGCCGAACACGGCCTTCCATCACGCGCCGCCGCCGCTGCCCGACGACGACCTGGCGGCGGACATGCAGGACATGGTCGAGGACAGCCTCGCCGCCGCCGGCTTCGAGCATTACGAAACCTCTGCCTTCGCCAAAGCGGGGCAGCGCTGCCGCCACAACCTCAACTACTGGAGCTTCGGCGACTACCTCGGCATCGGCGCCGGAGCGCACTCGAAGCTTTCCGATCACGCCGGCATCCGCCGCGAGGCGCGGCCGCGCCATCCCGAGGACTATCTCGCCGACCCTGTGTCGCGCAACTGGCAACCGGTCGCGCAAGCAGACCTGCCGGGCGAATTCATGATGAACGCGCTGCGCCTGACCGGCGGCGTGCCGCTGGCGTGGTTTTCCGAGCGGACCGGCCTGCCATTGGCCACGATTGAAAAGTCGGCGCTGGCGGGACGGCAGCAGGGGCTGCTGGAAGTGGTCGACGGGAACCTGCGGCCGACCGCGCTGGGCCGGCGCTTCCTCAACCGGCTGATCGGGCTGTTTCTGAACGACGCGTAAAGAGGATATCCCAGACGCCGTGGCCGAGGCGCAGGCCGCGCGTCTCGAACTTGGTCTGCGGCCGCCACTCAGGCCGTGGCGCAAAGCCTTCCGCCGTATTTCTCAGCAGGGGTTCGGCGGTCAGCACGGCCAGCATCTGCCGGGCGTATTCCTCCCAGTCCGTCGCACAGTGCAGATAGCCGCCCGGCGCGAGGCGCGCGGCCAGCAACGCGACGAAGGGCGGCTGGATCAGGCGGCGCTTGTGGTGGCGCTTCTTCGGCCAGGGGTCGGGGAAATAGACATGGATGCCGGCCAGCGACCCGGCGGGGATCATGTCGCGCAGCACCTCGACCGCATCGTGCCGGATCACGCGCAGGTTGCCCAGTTCGCGCGTGGCGATTTCCTTCAGCAGGCTGCCGACGCCGGGCGCATGCACCTCGATGCCGAGATAGTCGTTCTCCGGGTGTGTCGCCGCGATGAGCGCGGTCGTCTCGCCCATGCCGCAGCCGATTTCCAGAAAGATCGGCGCGTGCCGGCCGAACACGGCGGAAAAATCCAGCGGGGCGGCGGCGTAGGGGAGGCCCCAGCGCGGCATGCCTTCGTCGTAGTGGCGCTGCTGGGCCTTCGACACGCGGCCCTGCCGCAGCACGAAGCTGCGGATGGGTTCGCGCCGGAACGCGGCTTCACTCGCGGGCGGCATCACGGGGCGTATCGAGCTGGGCGGCGAAATCGTAACGCTCCTGCGCCAGCGCCGCCGGCAGCGTGGCGCAGGCTTCCTGCAGGGAAATGGCGCCGAGCGAGGGATAGACCGTTTCCCTGAGACCGAGCGCGCGGGCGACGTCCTGCCACTGGGCCTGCCCGGCCTGGGCGCCGAAATGATGTGCGGCGAGGGCGGCCCGCACCGCGCCGATCGCCTCGCGCTGGCGCTCGTGCCAGCTTGCATAGGCCCGCTGCGCCGCATCCGCGTTCTCGTTCTTGTCGTGGCAGGCGGACAACAACAGGTGCACGCCATGGGCGAGGCCGAAGATGCGCTGCTGCTGCAGGAGTTCCGGCCGGTCGAAGGCGTAGCCGTGCCGCACCGGGATCATGGGATCTGCCACCGGAGCCTCCTGCGCGTGCAGGCCGGACCCGGTCAGCAACAGGCCGGCAAGCAGCGGCGCTTTCACCGGCCGCCGATCAGGCCCGCGGTCGGCGAGCTGGGGCTCGCGGCGTAGAACTTGCGCGGCATGCGCCCGGCGCGGAAGGCTTCCCGTCCGGCCTCGACGGCTTTCCTCATCGCGCCGGCCATCCGCACCGGATCCTGCGCGCCGGCGATCGCGGTGTTCATCAGCACGCCGTCGCAGCCCAGCTCCATCGCGACGGCCGCGTCCGACGCCGTGCCGACGCCGGCATCGACCAGCACCGGCACGGCGGCCTTCTCGATGATCAGCGCGAGGTTCCACGGATTGAGGATGCCCATGCCCGAACCGATCAGCGAGGCGAGCGGCATCACCGCGACGCAGCCGAGGTCCGCCAGCATGCGTGCCTGAATGGGGTCGTCGGAGCAATAGACCATGACCTGGAAGCCCTCCTTGACCAGGGTTTCGGCCGCCTTGAGGGTTTCCGGCATGTTGGGGAAGAGCGTCTCCGGGTCGCCGAGCACCTCGAGCTTGACGAGGCTGTGGCCGTCGAGCAGTTCGCGGGCGAGGCGCAGCGTGCGAATCGCCTCGGCGGCGGAGTAGCAGCCGGCGGTGTTCGGCAGGTAGGTGTACCGCGACGGCGGCAGGGCGTCGAGCAGCGAGGGCTGCCCGGGGTCCTGGCCGATGTTGGTGCGGCGGATCGCGACCGTGACGATCTCGGCGCCCGACGCCTCGACGGCGCGGCGCGTCTCGTCGAAGTCCTTGTACTTGCCGGTGCCGACGAGCAGGCGCGAACGATAGGCCTTGCCGGCGAGGGTGAGGGCGTCTTCCATGGCGTTCCTGTTTTCCTGTATTAGCCGCCGCCGACGGCGACGACGATTTCCAGTTGGTCGCCCGCCTCGACCGGCGTGGTGGCGTGCAGGCTTTTCGGCACGATTGCGCCATTTCGCTCCACGGCGACGCGCTTGCCGAGCAGCCCCTCGCGCTCGAGCAGGGCGGCGACGGTCAGGGCAGCGTCGAATTGGCGCGGCGCGCCATTGAGGACGATGTCGATCATGGGCGCGATTTTACCTTGCCGAAGCAGGCATCGATTATCATGTTTGCATGACCGAGAGACTTCAACCTGCCTCGCCCGGATTTCTCGAACGCCTGCGCAATGCCGGCGTCGAACCGGGCGACGGCGAGGAACTCAGACTCAACAAGTAGCTGCTGTTCTTCGCCTGGGCGTTCTTCACGGCGCTTACCGGCGTGTTCGACTTCCTGCTTGCCGACGCCCATGCCGCCCAGAAGCTCGCGATTCCGCTGCGCACCAGCATGGTGTTCTTCGCGCTCAACTTCATCGCGGTCGCCACGATCATCTATGTGCTGCTGCGCTACTCGATCCAGGAAAAGCGCAAGGTCCAGGAACGGCTCGAGGAAGCCCACCGGCAACTGCTCTACGAACAGCGCCGCTCGGAGAAGCTGCTGCTCAACATCCTGCCGGCGCCCGTGGCGGAACGTCTCAAGAATTCCGGGCAGACGATCGCCGACGGCTTTCCGGCCGCGACCGTGATCTTCGCCGATCTGGTCGACTTCACCCGCATCGCCTCCCGGATGACGCCGGAGCAGGTGTTCGGCATGCTCAACCAGGTTTTCTCGGCCTTCGACGACCTGTGCGAATGCCACGGGCTCGAGAAGATCAAGACGATCGGCGACGCCTACCTGGCCGTGGCAGGACTGGACCGCAGCCCTGCCGATCCGGCGGCCGCCAGCGCGGATTTCGCGCTGGCCATGCAGGCGGCGCTGCGCGACGGTCGCAGCGAACCGCAGCGCCTGGAACTGCGCATCGGCATCAGCACCGGCCCGGTCGTCGCCGGCGTGGTCGGCAAGCACAAGTTCATCTACGACGTCTGGGGCGACACCGTCAACCTGGCGAGCCGCATCACCGGCGAGTGCGCGCCGGGAGCGATCCTGTGCGACGCTGCGACGCGGCAGCGCCTTGCCGACCGGTTCGATTTCTCCGGACCGCTGGACCTCCAGATCAGGGGCAAGGGCGCGGCAACGGTCTATCGGCTGCTGGGCCGCAAGCTCCGGCCCCTGTCGGCGCCGGAGCCGCCCGCCTCGCATCAGACCCCGAAGCCGATCATCGGCCAGTAGATCATGGCGCCGAGGATGCTTACCGCCAGCAGCGTCAGGCACCAGGGCACGGCCACCTTGATGAACTCGACCTGGGAGAAATAGCCGGTCGAATAGGCGATGATGGTGGGCGGGCAGCCGATCACCAGCATGATGAAGGAGGTGGTGATCGGCGACATCATGGCGACGGCCTGCACGTTCAGGTTCATCATCTCGGCCAGCGGCATGGTCACGGGCAGGCTCAGCGCCACGGCCGCCGAGTTGCTCATCATGCTTGAGACGAAGGAGCCGAACAGGCCGATTCCGTAGTAGACGACGAAGGTGCTCTGCCCCTCGAGAAGCGGAAGCATGGACTCGGCCAGGAACTTGCCCAGGCCGGTGCTGAGCATGGCGCCGCCCAGGGAAACGCCCGAGCCGAACACGAGCCAGGCTTCCCACGGAAATTTATCGCAGATGGTCTTGAAGGAAACCCAGCCCGGCGCGCAGAACCCCAGCAGGGCGGCCGCCGCGATCACGGTCAGGTGGAAGCCGGTCAGGTCGCCCACGAACCAGAACAGGAAGGCGGCGGAGAACACCAGGGCCACTCCCAGCTCGCGCGTGCTCATCTTGGGCAAGGATTCGATCCTCACCGAGGCGGGCAACTCCTTTTCCTTGGGCCGGAAGACCGCGTAGACCACCAGCCAGGTGGCGATGGCGGTCAGGATGACCAAGGGAAACTGGATGACCATGTATTTCAGGAAACCGATGCTGACCTCCAGGCCATGAGTGTCCTTCATGTACTTTTCCAGGAACTCCACGGCCAGGGGGTTGCGGCCGCCGCCCAGGATGGTGCCGAATCCGCCGGCGGACGCAGACAACGGGATGAGGATGATGAAGAACTTGCTCAGGTTGGTGCTGTTTTTCGGGGTGATGCCCATGGCCGCGAAAATGGGCAGGATGGCGAACAGCATGATGATGGTCACGGTGGCGTCGTGGAACAGCGACGAGAGCATCGTGCAGGAGAACGCGATGAAAAAGCTGAGCTTCTTCACGTTGGTGCCGGCGAACTTCAGGATGTAGAAAAGCAGGCGCTTGGCCAGGCCCACTTCGTTCAGGACGACCCCGAACATGATGATCATCATCACGAACATGACCGCCGGACTCGCATAGGGTGACCAGGCCGCGTTGGCCGACACCACGTTCCACGCCACCAAGGCCGCCGTGGCGCACAGGGCGGTCACCCCGATGGGAATCGCCTCGGAGACCCAAAGGAAGATTACCGGGATGACGATCGCGGCCAGCTTGTGGCCGGCGATCGGAAGATTCTCGGGCGTGGGCAGCAGATAGATCCCCACGCCGAGCGCCAGCGCAATCAGGAGTTTGACAAAAACGGTTTTGCCGGACTGCGGTTTGTCTCCCGGTTCTTCATGCACCTGGAACTCGTCGGAGGAGGCGTTGCCGTTCTTTTCCGTGGCGGTTTGGGCGTTCATGCTGTGGGGGCTCTCCTGGGTCTGTCGATGGCGGTGGACTACGGCCGAAGCGGTTCCGGCCTTCAGGGCGATGCGCAGGCATCCTTGATCATGCCGAGAATTTCCCGGTAAACATGGGCGAAACGGAGCATCCCCACCAGCCGCTTGCCGTCGGTGACGAACAGCGAGTCGTGGCCGCCCAGGATGAACCGGTGCAGGGCCTCGCTCAGATCGTCGCCGATCTGCACCACCTGGCTGGCCTCCGGCTTGCGCAGGAAATCCTTCAGCTTGATGTTCTTGGCCTTGGAGCAAATCTTGCACCAGGGCGTCGAGGCGTGACCGAGTTCGACGCTCAGGCTGGAGATGACCTTGTCGAACTCGCGCAGGAACCGGCTGACGTCGGTGTTCAGCATCTTGCCGTAATCCTGCTCCAGGCCGCGGATCACGTCGGCGGGGCTGAGCTTGCCCACCACCCGGGCCTGCTCGTCGGTGACGAGCATGATGCGCTGCTTCTTGCTCCGGTCCGCCAGAAACTCTTCCTGCGCCTTTTCCAGGGCCAGGATCGCCTCGGCAATGGTCGCCTCCTGGGAAATCTTCGGGAAGGCCTCCAGCGGCACCATCAGATCTTCCACCTTGTCTGCAATCATGGTTTCCCCCTCCCTCGGTCCGTTGGACAATAACCTGCGAGTTTAATGACCTTTCCGCAAGTGGTTGTATCCCCGTAAAGGGTTACTTGCGGCGTTCCAAGCTAGAATTTGCCGCGCATCCAACCCCTTCCGTCCGCTTCCCATGCAGCCTGACCGTTCCAGCGAGCTGCGCGACCTGCTCGCGCGGCGCATCCTCATCCTCGACGGCGCCATGGGCACCATGGTCCAGCGCCACAATCTCGGCGAGGCGGATTACCGCGGCCTGCGTTTCGCTGCGCATGGCAAGGATCTGAAGGGCAACAACGACCTGCTGTGCCTGACGCGGCCGGACGTGATCGGCGCCATCCACGCCGCCTATCTGGCAGCCGGCGCCGACATCCTCGAAACCAACAGCTTCAACGCCACGCGCGTCTCCCAGGCCGAATACGGCCTCGAAGCCATTGCTTTCGAACTCAACGTCGCCGGCGCACGCCTCGCGCGCGAAGTCGCCGACCGGTACTCGACGCCGGACCAGCCGCGCTTCGTCGCCGGCGTGCTGGGCCCGACTTCGCGCACCTGCTCACTCTCGCCCGACGTCAATGACCCGGGCTTCCGCAACATCAGCTTCGATGCGCTGGTGGCCGACTACCTCGAAGCCGTGCGCGGCCTCGTCGAGGGCGGCGCCGACATCCTGCTGGTCGAGACCATCTTCGACACGCTCAACGCCAAGGCCGCGCTCTACGCCATCGAAACCTTCTTCGACGCGGCCGGGCGGCGCTGGCCGGTGATGATCTCGGGCACGATCACCGACGCCTCCGGCCGCACCCTCTCGGGCCAGACGGCCGAGGCCTTCTGGAATTCGCTGCGCCACGCGCGGCCGTTGTCCTTCGGTCTCAACTGCGCGCTCGGCGCCAAGGAGCTGCGCCAGTATGTCGAGGAGATCGGCCGCGTCGCCGACTGCTATGTCTCGGCCCACCCGAACGCCGGCCTGCCCAATGCCTTCGGCGGCTACGACGAGACGCCCGCGATGCTGGCCGACGAACTGGCGCAGTGGGCCGGGGACGGCCTGCTCAACATCGCCGGCGGCTGCTGCGGCACCACGCCCGACCACATCCGCGCCGTCGCCGATGCACTGAAAAACAGGGAACCCCGCCGTCCCGCCAGCGCCGACTTTTCGTTGCGTCTGGCCGGGCTGGAGCCCTGCAACATCGGCGCCGGATCGCTGTTCGTCAACGTCGGCGAGCGCACCAACGTCACCGGCTCGCGCGCCTTCGCGAAGATGATCCTCGAAGGCCGCCTCGACGATGCGCTGACCGTGGCGCGCCAGCAGGTCGAGAACGGCGCCCAGATCGTCGACATCAACATGGACGAGGCGATGCTCGATGGCCGAGGCGCCATGGTGCGCTTCTGCAACCTGATCGCCTCCGAGCCCGACATCTCCCGCGTGCCGATTATGCTCGACTCCTCGAAGTGGGAAGTGATCGAGGCCGGCCTCAAGTGCGTGCAGGGCAAGGGCATCGTCAACTCGATCTCGATGAAGGAAGGCGAGGCGAAGTTCCTCGAACAGGCCGGGAAGGCGCGCCGCCTCGGCGCCGCCGTCATCGTCATGGCCTTCGACGAGCAGGGCCAGGCCGACACCTACCGGCGCAAGATCGAGATCTGCCGGCGCGCTTACGATCTGCTGGTGGCCGACGGCTTCCCGGCCGAAGACATCATCTTCGACCCCAACGTCTTCGCCATCGCCACCGGCATCGCCGAGCACGACAACTACGCGGTGGACTTCATCGAGGCCTGCCGCTGGATTCGCGCCCATCTGCCGTACGCGCACATCTCGGGCGGCATCTCGAACGTCTCGTTCTCCTTCCGCGGCAACGAGCCGGTGCGCGAGGCGATCCATACCGTCTTCCTCTACCATGCGATCAAGGCCGGCCTCACCATGGGCATCGTCAATGCCGGCCAGTTGGGCGTGTACGACCAGCTCGATCCGGTATTGCGCGAAAAGGTCGAGGATGTGGTGCTGAACCGCAAGCCCGCAAATGGGAAAAATGCGGGAGATGCGCTGGTCGAGTTCGCCACGTCAGTCAAAGGCAGCGCGAAGGAACAGACCGTCGATCTTGCCTGGCGCGAATGGCCGGTGGAAAAGCGCCTCGAACACGCGATGGTGCGCGGCATCACCGAATACGTCGTCGCCGACACCGAGGAATGCCGCGCCGCGCTGGCCGCCGCCGGCAAGCCGCCGCTGCACGTCATCGAAGGCCCGCTGATGGCCGGCATGAACGCCGTCGGCGACCTGTTCGGCGCCGGCAAGATGTTCCTGCCGCAGGTGGTCAAGTCGGCGCGCGTGATGAAGCAGGCCGTCGCCCACCTCGTGCCCTACATCGAGGCAGAGAAGCTGCGCACCGGTGCGGCGGCCAAGGGCAAGATCGTGCTGGCCACGGTCAAGGGCGATGTGCACGACATCGGCAAGAACATCGTCGGCGTGGTGCTGGCCTGCAACGGCTACGAGATCGTCGACCTCGGCGTGATGGTCGCCTGCGACAAGATCCTCCACGCGGCGAAAGAGCACGGCGCCGACGCGGTCGGCCTCTCCGGCCTCATCACGCCGTCATTGGAGGAGATGAGCCATGTCGCCGGCGAGATGCAGCGCCAGGGCTTCGTGGCGCCGCTCCTGATCGGCGGCGCGACCACCAGCCGCGCTCATACCGCGATCAAGATCGCGCCGCACTACCAGGGCACGGTGGTCTATGTGCCGGACGCCTCGCGCGCCGTCGGCGTCGTCACCAAGCTGCTGTCGGACGACCAGGCGGCCGGTTTCAAGGACGAGATCGCCGCCGACTACGTCAAGGTGCGCGAACAGCACGCGGGCAAGCGGGGCGTCAAGTTGCTCTCCCTCGACGCCGCGCGCGCCAACCGGCTCCAACTCGACTACGCTCCCTGCCAACCGCGCCGTCCCGGCATCCGCCCGCTGTGCCGGATCGACCTCGCCACGCTGGCGCGCTACATCGACTGGGGCCCGTTCTTCCAGACCTGGGACCTGGCCGGCCGCTATCCGCAGATTCTCGACGACGCGAAGGTGGGCGAGCAGGCGCGCAGCGTCTTCGCCGACGCGCAGGCGATGCTGAAGAAGATCATCGACGAGCAATGGCTCGTCAGCAACGCGGTGTTCGGCCTGTTCCCGGCCAACAGCGTGGGTGACGACATCGAGATCTATGCCGACGAGTCGCGTGACAAAGTGCTGATGACCTGGCATGGCCTGCGCCAGCAGCACGAGCGGCCGAGCGGCCAGCCCAATCTTTGCCTGGCGGATTTCATTGCTCCGCAGGGAACACCGGATTACCTCGGCGCCTTCGCCGTCACCGCCGGCATCGGCATCGAGGCCAAGCTGAAGGAATTCGAAGCCCAGCATGACGACTACCGCGCGATCATGCTCAAGTCGCTCGCCGACCGCCTCGCCGAGGCCGCCGCCGAGTGGCTGCACGAGCGCGTGCGCATCGACGACTGGGGCTATGCCCGCGACAGCGAGCACGGCAAGCTGACCCACGATGATCTCATCGCCGAGAAATACCGGGGCATCCGCCCGGCGCCCGGCTATCCGGCCTGTCCCGACCACACCGTCAAGCGAGGCTTGTTCGCCCTGCTCGACGCGCCGGCCAACGCCGGGATGGACCTGACCGAAAACTTCGCCATGACCCCGGCCGCTTCGGTGTCCGGCTTCTACTTCGCCCATCCGCAAGCCAAATACTTCGCCGTGACCAAAATCGGCCGTGACCAGCTTGAAGATTGGGCAAAGCGCTCCAGTTATGCGGCTCAAGAAGCCGAAAAATGGCTCGCTCCCCTGTTGTGACCCAAAATTCAGGAGATCCGCTATGAATGAAGAAAGTGATGGCCGCCTGTCCTTCGACGAGGCCGTGGCCCATGTGCTGCAGAAGCGGCAGGCGGTCTTTTGCGCCATGCCGGTGTTCGGCGACCGCACCGACGACGAGGAGCAGACCGCCGAGGGCGCGCGCATTTTCGTCATCGAACCGGATGGCGCAGGCGACTGGCAGATGCGCTTCATCGCCGGGCCCTTCTTCTCCGCCGCGTTCGCGGCGAACGAAGTGCTGGTTCCGGGAGAGGTGCCCGACAGCGTGCGCGCGCTGCGCTTCATGCCGACGCGCGTGACGGACGACTGCTATGAGGAGCAGACTCAGGTGCTGATCCAGAAACTCGTGCAGGGCAGCGGCATCGCCGCCCAACTGCCCGATTACGCCGGCATGCCGATGCGCAAGGCCGAGGAGCAGGTGGTATTCCCGGTCAATTTCATCGGCCGCGACGGGGATCAGGCGCACTGATCCGGCAAGTGCGGATCACACGCCCCACACCACGGGTTTCCTCTCGGCCAGCGACTCCTCGAGCAGCGCCAGCAGCGGCAGGGCGCGCTGGGTCAGGCTGACGGCGGCCCGCTCACCCCCCGCTTCGTCGGGTTCCCGGCCGCGCTCTTCCTCCTGCACGATCCGGCGGTGGCATGCGCAATCCGCCGCGATCGCGTCTTTCAGGCGCGCGATGGCTGCGGGCAACTGCTCGACGGTGACGATGCCCCGGTCGGTCGCCTCCTTGCCCATCAGCGTCATCAGGCGCCGCGCGACATCGCCGAAATAGATGAGGTCGGCACAGGCGGCGGACTTGAAGGTGATGATCATCCGAGCAAGCGGTCGGCGGAATAGGCCAGGTGGCCTTCGGTGAGGGTGTAACGCACTTCGCCGCGCAGTTCCCGCCCGAGAAACGGGGTATTCTTGCCCTGGCTCTTGAGCCTTTCCCGGCTGACGACGAATGGCGCAGCCGGATCGAACACGCAGAGGTCGGCGACTGCGCCGGGAGTGATGCAGCCGCAACCCGTCGACAGGCCGAGAATGCGCGCCGGCTCGCTGGTGATCTTGGCCAGCGCCCGGACGAGGGGGGTGCCGCTCGCCTCCGCCCATTTCAGGGTCAGGGGCAGCAGCAGTTCGAGGCCGGTGGCGCCGGCCTCCGCCTCGTCGAAGGGCTGCTGCTTGGCATCGTCATCCACCGGGGTGTGATCGGAACAGAGCGCGTCGATGCTGCCGTCGGCGAGACCGGCGGCGAGCGCAGCCCGGTCGGCCGTCGCGCGCAGGGGCGGATCGAGGCGCGCGTGGGCGTCGAAGAAGCCGATATCGCGGTCGCACAGGTGCAGGTGGTTGATCGTGATGTCGCAGCTCACGGCCAGGCCCTCGGCGCGCGCGGCGCGGATCATCCCGAGGCCGGCCGCCGAGGAAAGCCGCCGGACGTGCAGGCGTACGCCGGTCGCGCGCGCCAGCTGCAGGGTCGTCGCGAGCGCCACGGTTTCGGCCAGCACCGGGATCCCGGCCAGGCCGAGGCGCGCGGCTGCCGCGCCATCGTGGGCGACACCGCCGCTGGCCAGATGCGGGTCCTGCGCCTGGAGCCAGACCGGAAAGCCGAAAGTGGCGGCATACTGCATCGCGCGCATCAGCACCTGCGTGTCGGTCATGGAGAGGTTCGCCTGGCCGAAGGCGATGCAGCCGGCCTCGGCCAGTTCGGCCATCTCGGTGAGCCGCTCGCCCGCGAGGCCGACGGTCAGCGCGCCGACCGGATGCACCTGGGCGAAGCCCGGCTGGCGCGCGCGGTACCTCAACATCTCGACCAGGCCCGGCTCGTCGAGCGGCGGGTCGGTGTCGGGCGGGCAGACCAGGCGCGTCACGCCGCCGGCCGCCGCCGCCGCCATTTCCGATTCGAGCGTGGCCTTGTATTCGAAGCCGGGCTCCCTGAGCCTGGCCGACAGGTCGATGAGGCCGGGGCAGACGACGCAGCCGCCGGCGTCGAGCACCGCCTCGGGCTGAAAGCCGCGCGGCGCCGTCTCGCCAACGCCGACTATTTTCCCGTCGGCGACGAAGACGCCCGCGCCGCGGTCGACGCCGCCCGCCGGATCGACGACGCGGCCGTTCTGGATGGCGATTTTCATTGGGCACCCCCACTCGTCCCGGCCAGCATGCTCATCACCGCCATGCGCACCGCGATGCCGAAGGTCACCTGCGGCAGGATCACCGCCTGCCGGCCGTCGGCCACCGTCGAGTCGATCTCCACGCCGCGATTCATCGGGCCGGGGTGCAGGACGATGGCGTCAGGCTTGGCCAGCGCGAGTCTCTCGGGCGTCAGGCCGTAGGACTTGAAGTATTCCTGCGGGCTCGGCAGCAGCGCGCCCTGCATCCGTTCGTTCTGCAGGCGCAGCGTCATCACGACGTCGGCGCCGCGCACGCCCTCGGCGAGGTCGTGGCAGACGGCGAGCGGCGCGGCGGGAATCATGCGCGCCGCCTCGGCCGGCAGGAGCGTCTTCGGCCCGATCAGGCGGATGTCCGGCACGCCGAGGGTCGCCAGCGCGTGCAGCTGGCTGCGGGCGACGCGCGAGTGCAGGATGTCGCCGACCACCGCGACGGTCAGCCGCGTGAAGTCCTTCTTGTAATGCCTGATCGTGTACATGTCGAGCAGGCCCTGCGTCGGGTGCGCATGGCGGCCGTCGCCGGCATTCACGACATGGATGTGCCGGCGCCCGCTAGCGGCCAGGTGCTGGGCGATCAGGTAAGGCGCGCCGGAGGAGGCGTGGCGCACGACGAACATGTCGGCCTGCATGGCGGCGAGGTTGTCCACCGTGTCGAGCAGGCTCTCGCCCTTGGCCGCGCTCGAGGTGTTGATGTTGAGGTTGATGACGTCGGCCGACAGGCGCTTGGCGGCGATCTCGAAGGTGGTGCGCGTGCGCGTCGAGTTCTCGAAGAACAGGTTGAACACGCTCTTGCCGCGCAAGAGCGGCACCTTTTTGACTTCGCGCTCGGCGACCGCCGTGAAGGGCTCGGCGCGGTCGAGGATGTTGTGCAGCATCTCGCGCGACAGGCCTTCGAGCGAAAGGAGGTGGATCAGTTCGCCCCGTTCGTCGAGTTGCGGGTTGCCGTTCATTTTTCCCCCAGACTGAAGCTCAACCGGCCGTCGGCGGCGCGCTGCAAGTTGAAGCTCTGGCTGGCCGGCAACGGTCTGGACAGCGTGTAGGCGCACCAGGTCGCGGCGATCGGCAGCTCGCGGCCGCCGCGATCGACCAGCACGGCCAGATCGACGCGCGCCGGCCGGCCATAGTCGAACAGCTCGTTCATCGCCGCGCGGATGGTGCGGCCGGTATAGAGGACGTCATCGACGAGGATCAGATGCGCGCCATCGACGTCCTCCGGCGGGCGGGAGACGCGCCCGGCCGCCTTGAGTCCGCCGCCGAGATGGTGGTCGTCGCGGTGGAAGGAGGTGTCGATGCTGGCGAGCGGAGCGGCAATTCCGAGCCCGGCGTGCAGGGCCTGCGCGACCCACACGCCGCCGGTGTGGATGCCGACGAGGAGAGTGGCGGGCGTGACGGCCGGCCGCAGCTGGGCGACGAGCCGATCGATCAGTTCAGGGACGGGGGGAAGCGACTGCATTGCTTTGATCGAACCAGGCCTGGAGTATGACGGCGGCGGCCTCGGCATCGAGGCCAACGCTCCCCGCGTCGGCCCGGCGGGCGGCCGCGACGGCTGAGGAATAGCGCTCGTCGACCCGTTCCACGGGCCGTCGATAGCGCCCCGCCAGCTGGCGGGCGAAGCGCTCGCAGCGGGCGGCGAATTCATGGGGCTCGTCCCGGTCGGCATGCGCCGGGCGGCCGACGACGAAACGTGCGGGCTGCCATTCTTCGATCAGCCTGCCGATGGCGGCGAAGCGTTGGCCATGGGCCGCCGCCGCGACGGTGGCGAGCGGTCGCGCCCTGGCCAGCAGGGTTTCGCCGATGGCGACGCCGATGCGTTTTTCCCCGAAATCGAACGCCATCACCGTCTCCGATGGGTCCCACCCCGAAGACGCAGCTTCGCTGCGTCCTCCCCTCAAGGGGCAAGAAAACTCGGGGCGGCCCTTCGTTTTCTCTTCAGGCATGGCCGGCGACGTCGGACAGGCGGGCGAAATCGACACCCAGCAGCTGCAATGCCGCGGGCAGGCGCTCCTCGGTCGGCAGGGAGAAGATGATGTCCGGCTCGGCCGCGACGGTGAGCCAGGCGTTCTGCGAGATTTCCCATTCGAGCTGGCCGGCCGCCCAGCCGGCGTAGCCGAGCGAGACCAGCACCTCGTCCGGCGCGCCCGTGTCGCTCATCGACTGCAGGATGTCGCGCGAGCTGGTCAGGCCGATTGCCGCGGTGACGCGCAGCGTCGACTGCCAGTCGCCGGCCGGCCGGTGCAGCACGAAGCCGCGATCGGTCTGCACCGGGCCGCCGAAATAGACCGGCAGATCGCGATACTTGGCCGCGTGCTCGCCTTGCGCCAGCGGCACGCTGACGCGCTCGAACAGCGCGCCGAGACTGATGTCGAGCGGCTTGTTGACGATGATGCCGAGCGCACCCTCGGCGTTGTGCTCGCAGAGGTAAGTCAGGCTGCGCGCGAAATTCGGATCGGTCATGGACGGCATGGCGATCAGGAAATGCTGCGCGAGGCTGACGGGTTCGATGGCGCGGACGGGGTTCATGGTCGAATGGCTGCCATTGTAATCTTTCGCAGCCGCATGGATAGACACCGATGACCTCCGCCGCCCTCGTTCCGGTTCCGCCGCCGCGCTTGAGCGCTGCCCCTTTCGGTTACAATCGTCCCACCCTGCCCGCCCGCGCCATTACTCATCCGCCATGTCCAGTGCCGTTCCTCCTGTCGTCATGAGCTTCGCGGCTTCCGATCCCACCTGCGGGGCCGGCCTGCAGGCCGATCTGCTGACGCTCGCCGCGCACGGCTGCCATCCGCTGACGGTGGTCACGGCCCTGACGGTGCAGGACACGGTGGGCGTCGAGGACCTGCTGCCGCTCGACGGCGGCTGGGTCGCCGACCAGGCGCGCGCCCTGCTCGAGGACGTCCCGGTGGCCGCCTTCAAGCTCGGCCTGCTCGGCAGCGTCACCGCCATCGGCGCGGTCGCCGAGGTGCTCTCCGACTATCCCGAAACGCCGGTGGTGTTCGACCCTGTTCTCGCGTCGGGCCGCGGCGACGCCTTCGCCGACGAGGAAACCGTCGAGGCGATGATCGAGCTGCTGCTGCCCTTGACCGACATCCTGACGCCCAACAGCCTCGAAGCGCGCCGCCTCGCGCAGGAACTCGGCGCCGGCGGCGAGTCCGCCGCCCGTCTTTCCGAGTGCGCGCGCCGCCTGATCGGCGCCGGCTGCGCCCACGTGCTGGTGACCGGCACGCACGAGCAGGGCGCGCGGGTGACCCATACCCTCTACGGCTCGCACGGCCCGCTGCGCCGCGACGAATGGACGCGCCTGCCCGGCAGCTATCACGGCTCGGGCTGCACGCTCGCCTCGGCCATCGCCGCGAATCTTGCCTGGGGCATGACGCTGTCCGAGGCGGTGCGCGCGGCGCAGGAATACACCTGGAACAGCCTGGTGCACGGGTTCCGGCCCGGCATGGGCCAGTTCATCCCCCAGCGCCTGTGGCGCAATGTCCCCGCGCCGCTCGAATCAGCCAAGGAGTTCGCCGGTGCACGCGTCTCCTGAACGCAAGCTGCCGCTGGTCGGCCTGTATGCGCTGACCCCCGACGACAATCTCTTGCCGCGTCTGCTGGCGCTGGTGGAAAGCGCCCTGCAGGGCGGCGTGAAATGGGTGCAGTACCGCAACAAGATCGCCCCGGCGGCGCTGCGCCGCCTCGAGGCCATCGAACTGTTGCGCCTGTGCAGGGCCTACGGTGCGAAGCTGATCGTCAACGACGATGTCTGGCTGGCGGTCGAGATCGGCGCGCACGGCGCGCACCTCGGCCGCGACGACCTGCCCGGCGGCAGCCTGCAGACGGCGCGCGAGGCGCTGGGCCCGCGGCGCATCATGGGGATATCCTGCTACAACGATCTGGCGCGCGCCGAGCTGGCCGTGGCTGCCGGCGCCGACTACATCGCCATCGGCAGCGTGTTCGCCTCGGTCACCAAGCCGCAGGCGGCGCGCGCCTCGCTCGACACTCTGACCGAAGCCAAGCGTCGCCTCAAAGTGCCGGTGGTCGGCATCGGCGGCGTCACGACGAAGAACGCCCCGCAGCTGCTCGCCGCGGGCGCCGACATGATCGCCGTCCTGACCGATCTCTTCGACGCGATGGACATCAGAAAGCAGGCCGAAAAATTCCACAAGCTGTTCAAGGACCATCATGGCCCCCCACGCTCGTAACCTCGACTCGCTGCCCCCCACAGGGGGGCTGAGCCTCCTTGGGGCGGCCCTGCGGAGGCATCTCATGATGGCCCCCCACGCTCGTAACCTCGACTCGCTGCCCCCCACAGGGGGGCTGAGCCTCCTTGGGGCGGCCCTGCGGAGGCATCGTTCATGACCCGCAACCAAGATTTGTTCGCCCGCGCCCAGAAAACCATTCCCGGCGGCGTCAATTCGCCGGTGCGCGCCTTCCGTTCGGTCGGCGGCACGCCGCGCTTCTTCGCGCGCGGCGCGGGCGCCCACGTCTGGGATGTCGACGGCCGGCGTTACATCGACTACGTTGGTTCGTGGGGGCCGCTGATCCTCGGCCATGCCGAGCCGGATACGGTCAAGGCCGTGCAGGACGCCGCCGCGCTGGGCCTGTCTTTCGGCGCGCCGACCGAGGCCGAGATCGAGCTGGCCGAACTGCTCGTCGAGCGTGTGCCGAGCATGGAGATGGTGCGGCTCGTCTCCTCGGGCACCGAGGCGACCATGAGCGCGATCCGCCTCGCGCGCGGCTTCACCGGACGCGATACGCTGGTCAAGTTCGAGGGCTGCTACCACGGCCATGCCGACAGCCTGCTGGTCAAGGCCGGCTCCGGCATGCTGACCTTCGGCAATCCCTCGTCGTCGGGCGTGCCGGCCGATCTCGCGCAGCACACGCTGGTGCTCGACTACAACGACGCGCAGCAGCTGCGCGACGCCTTCGCCAGGCACGGCAACACGATCGCCGGCGTGATCGTCGAGCCGGTCGCCGGCAACATGAACCTGATCGCGCCCAAGCCCGAGTTCCTCGCGGCGATGCGCGAGCTGTGCACGCAATACGGCGCGGTGCTGATCTTCGACGAGGTGATGACCGGCTTCCGCGTCGGTCCCGGTTCGGCGCAGGGCCTGTTCGGCATCACGCCCGACCTGTCGACCTTCGGCAAGGTGGTCGGCGGCGGCATGCCGCTCGGCGCCTTCGGCGGCCGGCGCGACATCATGGCAAAGATCGCACCGCTGGGGCCCGTCTATCAGGCCGGCACGCTCTCGGGCAACCCGCTCTCCGTCGCCGCCGGCCTGGTCACGCTCAAGAAGATCGCCGCCCCCGGTTTCTACGAGACGCTGGCGGCGAAGACCAGGGCGCTGGTCGACGGTCTTGCCGCGGCGGCGAAAGCGCGCGGCGTCGTCTTCAGCGCGCAATCGGTGGGCGGCATGTTCGGCCTCTACTTCGCGGCCGCGCCACCCGCGTCCTACGCGGAGGTCATGCGCTGCGACAAGGAAGCCTTCAACCGCTTCTTCCACGCCATGCTCGAGCGGGGCGTGTATCTCGCACCCTCGGCCTTCGAGGCCGGCTTCGTCTCGGCCGCGCACTTGGATTCAGACATCGCGGCGACGACGGCGGCGGCGACGACGGTTTTTTCCGGTCCATAGCCGCGAGTCGGCGCTGACGGCACGGCGCACCGGCCATGTTCAACCTGACGCGCTACTTCTCCACGCTGTCCTTCATCTTCATCGCACTGGCGGGCGGGCTGGTCGGCGCCTATTTCGAGAATGCCGCGATCCGCAACGCCGTGCTGGTGTTGCTCGTTCTGCTGTTCCTGTTCCAGCTGCTGATCGTGCGGCGCGCGCAGGGCATCCTCAAGCAGCAAAGCGATGCGCTCGAGGAAGCCAACCGCGAGCTCGACCGCCGGGTGCAGCTGCGCACGGGCGAACTGCAGGCGGAAGTGGTCGAGCGGCGCAACGCCGAGGCGCGCCTCGACCATCTCGCCCACCACGATCCGCTCACCGGCCTGGCCAACCGGCTGATGTTCATCGAGAGCCTCAAGCACAGCCTCGCCCTGGCGGCGCGCAATCGCCGCCCGCTCGCGGTGCTGTTCATCGATCTCGACCGCTTCAAGGAAATCAACGACAGCCTGGGCCACACGGTCGGCGACGAACTGCTGATCGCGGTTTCGCACCGGCTTGCCAGGCATCTGCGCGCCTCCGACCTGCTGGCGCGGCTGGGCGGCGACGAGTTCGTCTGCGTCCTCGAGGAGGTCAGGAATGCCGACGAAGCCGGCCGCGTCGCCGACAAGCTGCTCGCCTACCTGAGCCAGCCTTATGACATTCTCGAACACCGGCTGTTCATCTCGGCCAGCATCGGCATCTGTCTTTACCCGACGGACGGGGAAGACGTCGATACGCTGGTGCGCAACGCCGACACCGCGATGTACCAGGCCAAGGCCGGCGGTCGCGGCCGAAGCTGTTTCTATTCCCCGGAGATGACCGCCTACGCACGCGAGCGCAGCCGCATCGAGGCGCTGCTGCGCCGCGCGATCGAAGCCGGGGAACTGGAAGTCCATTACCAGATCAAGGTCGCGCCCGACGGCAGGCCGACCGGGGCCGAGGCGCTGCTGCGCTGGAACAGCGCCGCACTGGGCCAGGTCGCTCCGGTGCGCTTCATCCCGCTGGCCGAAGAATCCGGCATCATCGTTCCGCTCGGCGAGTGGATCCTGCGCCAGGTTTGCCGCCAGCTGGTGGACTGGCGCGCGGCGGGGCTGGCGGTGCCCAAGGTCTCGGTCAATCTTTCGGTGCGGCAGGTCGAGCGCACGGACATCGTCGCGCTGGTGCGGTCGGCGCTCGCCGAGACCGGTCTCGATCCGGCCGCGCTCGAGCTGGAGATCACCGAGTCGGTGATCATGAACGCGGAAAACTCGCTGGTCATCCTCGAAAACCTCGCCCGCCTCGGCGTGCGCCTGGCGATCGACGATTTCGGCACCGGCTATTCCTCGCTCGCCTATCTGAAAAAACTGCCGATCCACACCCTCAAGATCGACCGCAGCTTCGTGGTCGGCATCGGCGTCCACCCCGACGACGAAGCGATCATCCGCAGCATCCTGACGTTGGCGGGCAGCCTCCGCCTCGGCACGGTCGCCGAAGGCGTCGAAACCGAGCAACAAGCCGCATTCCTCAACGCGCTCGGCTGCGACGAGATCCAGGGTTACCTTTTCGGCCAGCCGCAACCGGCCGGGGCGTTTGCCGCCCACTGGCAGGCGCTGGCGGGCTGAACGATGCCGCGGGCGGGCCGTCCAATCCGCACCGACTTTTCCCTTACGCCTTCCAGGATCCGTCCATGTCCCCTGCGCCGCGTCGTTTCCTCGTTGCCGCCCTCCTGCTCGCCCTCGTCCTCGCCGCGGGCGCATGGCTTGCCCGGCCCAAGCCGCTCGCCGTCAAATTCCATGTCGTGACCTCCGGCCCGGTCGAGGCCACGCGCGCCAACACGCGCGCCGGCGCGGTCGAGGCCTGTCAGCGCACCCGGCTCTCTACGATCGTGGGCGGACGCATCGAATACCTCGGCGTCAAGGAAGGCGACCGCGTGAAGAAGGGTCAGCTCCTGATGAAGCTGTGGAACGACGACCAGCAGGCGCAGCGCGCGCTGGCGCTGGCCCAGCGCGACCTGGCGCAGCAGCGCGTCGGCGAGGCCTGCGCGCTGGCCGCCAATGCCGTGCGCGAGGCCGATCGCGTCGCCCGGCTGCGTCAGAATGGCTTCGTCTCGGTTTCGCGCGAGGAGCAGGCGCGCGCCGACGCCGACGCGCGCCAGGCCGCCTGCGCCACCGCGCGCGCCGACGTGCGCCAGACCGAGGCGCGCGTGCGCGTCACCGAGGTCGAGCAGGGGCGCGTCGCGCTCCACGCGCCTTTCGCCGGCACGGTGGGGCGGATCGTCGGCGAGGTGGGCGAGTTCTCGACGCCGTCGCCGCCCGGCGTGCCGACGCCGCCGGCGATCGACCTGATCGACACTTCCTGCCTCTATGTCAAGGCGCCGATGGACGAGCTTGACGCGCCGAAGATCCGGCCCGGCCAGACGGTGCGAATCCGTCTCGACGCCTATCCGGAGCGCGTCTTCGACGGCCGGGTGCGCCGCGTCGCGCCCTTCGTCACCGCGGTGGAAAGGCAGGCGCGCACCGTCGATGTCGAAGTCGATTTTGTCGCGCCGGAGGAAGCGCGCGGGCTCCTGGTCGGCTACAGCGCGGATGTCGAGATCCTGCTCGAGGCGCGCGCCGCCGCGCTGCGCATCCCCACCGCCGCGCTGCAGGAAGGCAACCGCGTGCTGCGCCTCGGCGCCGACGGCAGGCTGGAAGCGCGCACCCTCAGGACGGGGCTGGCCAACTGGGAACATGCCGAAGTGCTCGAAGGACTCGCCGCCGGCGACCGCATCGTAGTTTCGTTCGACCAAGAAGGCGTGAAGGCCGGCGCCAGGGTCACCGAGGACAAATAATGATGCTCATCGAGTTGAGCGGCATCGAGCGCGTTTTCACGCTCGGCGACAACGTGGTGCGCGCGCTGACGCAGTTCGATCTCGCGGTCGCGGCCGGCGAGTATCTCGCGGTGATGGGCGCCTCGGGCTCGGGCAAGTCGACGCTGCTCAACCTGCTCGGCCTGCTCGACCGGCCCGATGCCGGCACCTACCGGCTCGAGGGCCGCGCCGTCACCACCTTGTCGGCCGACCAGCAGGCGCGCGTGCGGCGCGAGCGCATCGGCTTCGTCTTCCAGAGCTTTCACCTGGTGCCCCGGCTCACCGCCGCCGAGAACATCGCCCTGCCGCTGATGCTGGCCGGCGTCGAGCCGGCCGAGCGCGCCCGCCGGGTCGAACGGGCGCTGGCGGACTTCGGCCTGGCCAACCGCGCCGGCCACCGTCCCGACCAGCTCTCCGGCGGCCAGCGCCAACGCGTCGCCATCGCGCGCGCGACCATCATGCGACCGGCGCTGATCCTCGCCGACGAACCGACCGGCAACCTCGACCGCACCACCGGCGCGGAGGTCGTGCGCCTGCTCGAGATGCTCAATGCCGGCGGGGTGACGTTGATCATGGTGACGCACGACACCGTGCTCGGCGCACGCGCGCGCCGCCGTCTCGTCCTGCAGGACGGCCGGAAAATCTGCGATGAACCTGCCTGACACGCTGCGCTTCGCCACGCGCGCCGCCGCCGGCGCGCCCCTGCGCACCTTCCTGATGGTGCTGGCGATGAGCATCGGCGTCGCCGCCGTGGTGGTGCTCACGGCGCTGGGCGACGGCGCGCGCCGCTACGTCGTCGACGAATTTTCGGCGCTCGGCAGCAACCTCGTCATCGTCCTGCCGGGGCGCTCGGAAACGGGCGGCTTCAATCCCGCGAATGCGATCACCGCCACCGTGCGCGACCTCACCGTCGAGGACGCCCGGGCGCTCACGCGCGCGCCGGCCGTGCTGCGCACCGCGCCGATCACCATCGGCACCTCGGAGGCGGTGTTCGGCGGCCGGCTGCGCGATGTCACCATCGTCGGCACGACGGCCGACTACCTGCGGCTGCGCCGCATGGAGCTTGCCCAGGGCCGCTTCCTGCCGGACGATGAGCCGCACGCCGCAGTCGCGGTGATCGGCGCGACCATCCGGGACGAGCTGTTCGGCGCCGAATCTGCGCTCGGCAAGACGCTGCGCATCGACGACCGGCGCGTGCGCGTCATCGGCGTGCTGGCCCGCAGCGGCCAGGGCCTGGGGATGAACGCCGACGAAGTGGTGATCCTGCCGGTGGTCGTGGCGCAGGCGATGTTCAACACCAACACCCTGTTCCGCATTCTCGTCGAGGCGAAGGACCGCAGCCTGATCGAGAGGGCCAAGATGCAGACCACGGAAATCCTCAAGGCGCGCCACGACGGCGAGGAGGATGTCACGGTGATCACCCAGGACGCCGTGCTGGCCACCTTCGACCGCATTCTCGGGGCGCTGACCTATGGCGTCGCCGCTATTGCTGCGATCAGCCTGGTGGTCGCCGGCATTCTTGTCATGAACGTCATGCTGGTCGCGGTTACCCAGCGCACCGGCGAGATTGGGCTCCTGAAGGCGCTCGGCGCCGAAGGGCGGGCGATCCGCAACGCCTTCCTGGCCGAGGCGGCCCTGCTGTCCGCCGCCGGCGCCCTGGCCGGCTATCTGCTCGGCCAGGCGGGCGCTTTCGCCCTGCGCGCGGCGATTCCCGCCCTGCCGGCCCATGCGCCGGACTGGGCGGTGCTCGCCGCCCTGGGGACCGCGCTGGCGGCCGGGCTCCTGTTCGGGGTGATGCCGGCGCGCCGCGCCGCGCGCCTCGATCCGGTGCTGGCCCTGGCCAAGCGTTGAGCCGCGATGTTGGCGCGCGACTTTTTCGCTTTTGCCTGGCGGGCGCTGACGGCCCAGCGCCTGCGCAGCTTCCTCACCCTGCTCGGCATCGCCGTCGGCATCGCAGCGGTAATCCTGCTCACCAGCATCGGGGCGGGCGTGCATCGCTTCGTGCTGGCCGAGTTTTCGCAGTTCGGCGCCCACGTCATCGAGATCGCGCCGGGCAAGACGCGGGCGAGCGGCGGGCCGGGCGGCCTGCAGACCACGGTGCGGCCCCTCACCCTGGAGGACGTCGAAGCCCTGGCGCGCGTGCCCGGCATTGTCGCCGCGACACCCAACGTCTGGGGCAATTCCGAAGTCGCCGCCAACGGCCGGCTGCGCCGCACCACCGTGCAGGGCGTCGGCCCGGACAATCTGGCGATCATGAAGATGACGATGCAAAGCGGCCGTTTCCTGCCCGACGAGCCGTTCGCCCAGGCGCGCCCGCTCGCCGTGCTCGGGCCGAAGCTCAAGCAGGAACTGTTCGGCAGCGAGAATCCGCTCGGCCAGCGGCTGCGCATCGGCGGCATGCAGTTCCGCATCGTCGGCGTGGCCGCGCCCAAGGGCCAGTTCCTCGGCATGGACCTCGACGACACGGTGTTCATTCCAGCCGCCAGCGCGCTCGCGCTCTACAACCGCGACGGCCTGATGCGCATCCACCTCGCCTATCGCGCAGGCCTGCAATCCGCCGCCGTCGCCGCGGCGGTGACGGCGGCGTTGACGGCGCGGCACGGCCGCGAGGATTTCACCCTGACGACGCAGGAGGACATGCTGCGCACCCTGTCGCGCATTCTCAACGTGCTGACCCTGGCGGTCGGCGCGCTCGGCGGCATCTCCCTCTTGGTGGGCGGCGTCGGCATTGCCACCATCATGACCATCGCGGTCGCCGAACGCACCGACGAGATCGGCCTCTTGAAGGCGCTCGGCGCCCGCGAGCGCACCATCCTCGGCATCTTCCTCGGCGAGGCGACGGCGCTCGCCGCGCTCGGCGGGCTGCTCGGCCTCGCGCTCGGCATCGGCATCGCGCAGCTGGCGCACCTGATCTTCCCCGCGCTGCCGGTGCAGACCCCGCTGTCCTTCGTCATCCTCGCCGAGGCGGTCGCGGTCGTCATCGGCCTCGCCGCCGGCGTGCTGCCGGCGCGCCGCGCCGCGCGGCTCGACCCGGTACAGGCCTTGCGCGCGGAGTAAAACAGCATGGCGGACAGAATGCGGTTCCTGTTGCCATCCAGCACATCCGAGTGCTTGGCGTAACCCGGCAACGCCCCCACGCCTGTCGGCATGCGGGACGGGAGAATCAGGACTTGGCGTTTTCCGTCTTGTCGTTCCGGGACGGTATTTGAAAACCGCCCGCCGGCGGTGCGGGCTTCTTCGCCTGCTTGGGCTTTTTGGCTTCCTTGTTGCTGCGTAACTGACCTTTGGCCATGTTTATCTCCTTCCCGGAAACCGGGTAACTGATAACGGTGATGATAGGCTGTAAATCGCCTGGCAGGGATTGTTGGAGACCGTGGCCGATATGGGACGGTCAGTGTGCTTCGTCCCAGTCGGGGCCGTCGCCGACTTCGGCGAGCAGCGGCACGGCGAGCTTGGCGACGCCGGCCATCAGCGGCGGCAGATGGTGTTTGACGATCTCCAGTTCGCTGTCGGGCACTTCGAGCACCAGTTCGTCATGCACCTGCAGGATCAGTCGGGCGCGCAGTTTTTTCTGGTCGAGCCAGCCCTGCACGGCGATCATCGCCAGCTTGATCAGGTCGGCGGCGGTGCCCTGCATCGGCGCGTTGATCGCGGCGCGTTCGGCGCCCTGGCGGCGGCCGACGTTGCTGGAGCGGATTTCCGGCAGCCAGAGGCGGCGGCCGAAGACGGTCTCGACATAGCCATTCTCCCGGGCAAGCCTGCGCGTCTCATCCATATATCGGGCGACGCCGGGGTAGCGGGCGAAGTAGCGGTCCATGTAGGTCTGCGCCGCCGTGCGGTCGACGTCGATCTGCTTCGCCAGCCCGAACGCCGACATGCCGTAGATCAGGCCGAAGTTGATCGCCTTGGCGGCGCGGCGCTGCTCGTTGCTCACTTCGAGCGGCGTGATGCCGAAGACCTCGGCGGCGGTGGCGCGATGCACGTCGCAGCCGGCGGCGAAGGCGTCGAGCAGTCCCGGGTCGCCGGAGAGGTGCGCCATGATCCGGAGCTCGATCTGCGAATAGTCGGCGCTGACGAGACGGCGCCCGGCGGGCGCGACGAAGGCGGCGCGGATGCGGCGGCCTTCCGGCGTGCGGATCGGGATGTTCTGCAGATTCGGGTCGCTGGAGGCGAGCCGGCCGGTGACGGCGACGGCCTGCGAGAAGCTGGTATGCACGCGACCGGTATGCGGGTTGACCATCTTCGGCAGCTTGTCGGTGTAGGTGCCCTTGAGCTTGGCGAGCGTGCGGTGCTCGAGCAGGCACTTGGGCAGCGGGTAGTCCTCGGCGAGCTTCTGCAGCACTTCCTCGTCGGTCGAGGGCGTGCCCGATGCGGTCTTCTTGACCACCGGCAGTTCGTGTTTGCCGAAGAGGATTTCGGCGAGCTGCTTGGGCGAATTGAGGTTGAAGGGCTGGCCGGCGAGCGCGTGCGCCGTCGCCTCGATCTCCATCAGCCGGCGGCCGAGCGCGTCGCTCTGCTGCGCGAGCGCCTGCGTGTCGATGAGCACGCCGGCGCGTTCCATGCGAAAGAGGATCTCGGCAACCGGCAGCTCGATGTCGCGGTAGAGGCGCGCCAGCTTCTCTTCGGCGGCGAGCCGCGGCGCGAGCGCCTGATGCACGCGCAGCGTGACATCGGCGTCCTCGGCGGCATATTGCGCGGCGCGCTCGATGTCCACCTGTGAGAAGGAAATGCGGTTGGCGCCCTTGCCGGTGACATCGTCGTAGCTGATCGTCGCGAGGCCGCAGTGGCGTTCGGCCAGCGAACCGAGTTCGTGCGACTGGTCGGATTCCAGCACATAGGATTCGAGCAGGGTGTCGTCGACAATCCCGGCGAGATGGATGCCGTGGTTGGCGAACACATGGCGGTCGTACTTGAGATGCTGGCCGACCTTGTGGTGCGAAGCGGATTCGAGCCAGGGCTTGAGCTTGTCCAGCGTGGCGTGCAGCGACAGCTGTTCCGGCGCGCCGGCGTAGTGATGGCCGAGCGGCAAATAGGCTGCCTGGCCGGGTTCGATGCAGAAAGAAAGGCCGACCAGTTGCGCCTGCATTTGATCGAGCGCGGTGGTCTCGGTGTCGAGCGCGACGAGCCCTGCGGAGTCGAGCCGGTGCAGCCAGTCGTCGAATTGCGCCTCGGTGAGGATGCATTCGTAGGCCGAGCGATCCGGTTCGCCGGGTTCGGTCGCCGTCTCGCCGGCGCCGACTTTTGCGTCCTCGAGTTCGCGCAGCCAGGTCTTGAAGTCGAGCTCGGCGTAGAGCGCCTTGAGTTTTCCCGTGTCCGGTTGCGCCGGCGCCAGCTCGACGGCGGGCAGTTCGAGGTCGCGCGTCACGGTGACGAGCTTCCTGCCGAGCGGCAGGAAGTCGAGATGCTGGCGGAGGTTTGCGCCGACCACGCCGTCGATCTCGCCGGCGTGGGCGACGATTTCATCCAGCGATCCATACTGCGCCAGCCACTTCACGGCGGTCTTGGGGCCGACCTTGGCGACGCCGGGCACATTGTCCACCGGGTCGCCAATGAGGGCTAAATAATCGACGATGCGTTCGGGCGGTACGCCGAACTTGGTGGTGACGCCGGCCGGATCGAGGGTTTCCTCGCTCATGGTGTTGACCAGCGTGACGTGCCGGTTCACCAGTTGGGCGAGGTCCTTGTCGCCGGTGGAGATCACGCAGTCCTCGCCGCGCGCCGCGGCCTGCGCGGCCAGCGTGCCGATCACGTCGTCGGCTTCGACGCCCGGAATGCACAGCAGCGGCCAGCCGAGCGCGCGGATCGCCTGGTGCAGCGGCTCGATCTGCGCGGCGAGGTCGGCGGGCATCGGCGGGCGGTGCGCCTTGTAGTCGGGATACCAGTCGTCGCGGAAGGTCTTGCCCCTGGCGTCGAAGACGACCGCGCACTTGTCGGCGGCGGGGTAGTCGGCCAGTAGCCGGCGCAGCATCGCCAATACGCCCTTGATGGCGCCGGTGGGCTGCCCGGCGGGGCTGCGCAGGTCGGGCAGCGCGTGGAAAGCGCGGTATAAATAGGAAGACCCGTCGACAAGAAGCAGCATGAGGAGAGCAAAAAAATGAGCGCGAAGGACAAGTTGCCGAAGATCGCCGATCCCCGGCTGGCAGCGCCGGCATCGACGGCGCGCGAGGCCTGGCGGGTGTTCGGGATTATGTCAGAGTTCGTCGAGGCGACCGAGCGGCTGGCGGGCGTGCGCCCGGCGGTGTCGATCTTCGGCAGCGCGCGCATCCCGGCTGACTCGCCGTATTACCGGCTGACCGAGCGCATCGCGCGGCTGCTGTCGGACGCGGGCTTCTCGGTGATCTCCGGCGGCGGCCCGGGCGTGATGGAAGCGGCCAACAAGGGCGCCTTCGCCGGCAAGAGCCCGAGCATTGGCCTCAACATCCAGCTGCCGATGGAGCAGCAGTCGAATCCCTACCAGGACATCTCCCAGAGCTTCCGCCATTTCTTCGCGCGCAAGTATATGTTCGTGCGCTTCGCCAGCGCTTACGTCGTGATGCCCGGCGGCTTCGGCACGCTCGACGAACTGCTCGAAGCCCTCACCCTGATCCAGACCGGCAAGACGCCGCGGATGCCGCTCATTCTCGTCGGCAACGGTTTCTGGAACGGACTGCTCGACTGGTTCCGCGACCGCCTGGTGAAGGAGGCCATGATCCATCCCGACGACATGGATCTGATCCAGATCGTCGAGGAGCCGGAAGCCATCGTCGCGGCGATTTTCAAACACTACGAAACGCGCGGCTTCGACCGCATCCCGGCCGAGCACGATCTGCTGCTCAATTTATAGATAGAATCGGGGCAGCCCATCCGGAAGACCCCCATGTCACGCAACCTGCTTCGCTTCCTTTCCGTCCTCGGCCTGGGCGTCTGCGTTCAGGCAGCAATCGCCCAGCAGCGCCCCGCCGACCTGCAGCCGCTGCCCGAACCTCCCCCGCCGCCGCCCGGCCTGGTCGATCCCGCCCTCGAACCGCAGGTGACGATCCGTCGCCAGGGCGAGGACAAGGTCGAGGAGTACCGCATCCGCGGCCGCCTCTACATGATCAAGGTGACGCCGCCGCACGGCAGGCCGTACTACCTCATCGACCGCAAGGGCACCGGCAATTTCGTGCAGGAAGAAACTGCCGTCGGCGACAAGGGCATCGCGGTGCCGCTGTGGGTCATCCACAGCTTTTGACCGCGCGCCGAAGCAAAGCCCCTATGCAAGCACGTCGTCTGGCCGCCGCCCATGGCGTTTTCTGGCTGTCGGAGGGATTCCGCCTATTTCGCCGCAATCCGCCGCTAATCACCGCGCTGACCCTCGCCTATCTGCTGATCGTGCAGATTCTCGTGGTCGTCCTGCCCGGCATCGGCCCCATCCTTCTGCCCCTGCTGTTGCCGGTCATGACCCTGGTCGTCGCCAACGGCTGCCGGCTGGTCGACCTGGATCGCCGTCCCGACAAGGCCGGCTTGCTCCACGGCGTGAGCGGCAACCTGCCGGCCATGATCCAACTCGGCGGCCTGCAACTGCTGGGCGCCGTGCTGGTGATCCTGCTGGGGATGCTGCTGAACGCGGGCGAGGGGCCGGCCGCCGCCCCGCTGCCGCTGTCGGAAGCGCCCAACATGGGTGCCGGCCAGGGTGCGCCGGGAGGGGCGCAGGCGGCCGATGCCGCCGCCCAGGCCGCCGTGCTGTGGCAGCTGTTCAAGGTGCTGCTCGTTGCGTCGCCGCTGATCCTCGCTTTCTGGTTTGCTCCCTTCCTCGTCGGCTGGGATCGCGTTACACCGTTCAAATCCCTGTTCTTCAGCGCGGTGGCGGGCTTGCGCAACTGGCGCGCCATGCTGGTGTTCGCCCTTGCCGGGGTTGCCATCGCCGGCATCCTGCCCGGAATCATCCTGATCCTGATCGGCCAGATTTCCGGCGCGGCGCTGTCCGCCGTCTTCATCGCGCTGCGTCTGTTGCTCATGTTCCTCGTCGCGCCGATCCTGACCGCCAGCATCTATGTCAGCTACCGCGACATCTTCCGCCCGTCGATCGATACGGATGCCTGATCCCGTCGGTGTTCTCGGTGGCACTTTCGACCCGGTACATCGCGCCCACCTCGCTCTCGCCCGTGCCGCCCTCGACCGCCTCGGCATCGCGCAGGTGCGCTGGATTCCCGTCGGCCAGCCGTGGCACCGCGGGGCGCCCGCGGCTGCGCCCGCCGATCGGGCGGCCATGGTGCGCGCCGCGATCGCGGCGGAGCCGCACTTTGCGCTCGATGCGAGCGAGGTCGAAGCCGGTGCGCCGGGTTATACCGTCGATACGCTTGAGCGCCTGCGCCGCACGCTCGGCCCCGATTGCCCGCTGGTGCTGCTGATGGGCGCGGACGCCTTCCGCGACCTCGCGACCTGGCGCCGCTGGGAGGAGATTCCCGGTCTTGCCCACATCGCCGTCGCCACTCGGCCGGGATTTGCGCTCGCCGACCTGCCTGCGCCGCTGGCGGCGGTCTGCGCGCAGCGCCGTCTTGCCCGCGCCGATTTTTCGCGTTCCCCGGCGGGTGGCATTCATCCCTTCGCGCTCGCCGCCGGCACGGTGTCCGCGACCGCAGTGCGCGCGCTCATCGCGGCAGGGGCCCCGGACGACAGGCTGCTCGAATTGCTGCCCGCGCCGGTTCTCGACTATATTCGTCAACATCATCTCTATCGCATCTGATCCATGGACGTCCGCAAACTGCAACGCATCGTCGTAAATGCCCTCGAAGACATCAAGGCCAAGGACATCGTCGTCATCAACACGCGCAAGCTGTCGGACCTATTCGCGCGCGTCGTCATCGCCACGGGCGACTCGAACCGTCAGGTGCGCGCGCTGGCAAAGAGCGTCGCCGCGAAGGTGCGCGCCGCGGGCGGCGAGATTCTCGGCATCGAGGGCGAGGAGGCCGGCGAGTGGGTGCTGGTCGATGCCGGCGACATCGTCGTCCATGTGATGCAGCCTGGCGTGCGCGCCTATTACGATCTCGAATCGCTCTGGCAGACCAAGCCCCGGCGGGCCGCGGGAACTGCTGTGGCGGCCGGGGAGTGAAACTGATGGTGGCCGCCGTCGGGACGCGCCTGCCGGACTGGATGAACGCCGGCTTCGCCGAATACGCGAAGCGCATGCCGCGCGAGCTGCCGCTCGAACTGATCGAGATCAAGCCCGAGCCGCGCACCACCGGCAAGACCGTGGCGGCGATGATGGCTGCGGAGGGGAAGCGCATCGAGGCGGCGCTGCCGCCGCACTGCCGGCGCATCGCGCTCGACGAGCGCGGCGAAACCCTCGACACGCAGGCGCTGGCGCAACGGCTCGGCCGGTGGCAGGACACCGGCGACGACATCGCCTTCATGATCGGCGGGCCGGACGGCCTCGACCCCGCGCTCAAGCGGGGCGCGCACGAGCAATTGCGGCTCTCCGCGCTGACGCTGCCGCACGGCCTGGCGCGCGTGGTGCTCGCCGAGGCGCTCTACCGCGCCGCGAGTCTGCGCGCGAACCATCCCTACCATCGGGATTGAGCCGAAATGACGACCCTCGAGCCGCGCATCTATCTTGCCTCTCGGAGCCCGCGGCGGCGCGAGCTGCTGACCCAGATCGGGGTGCGTTTCGACCTGCTGCTGTTCCGCAGCGGCGTGCGCACCGACCCCGAAGCCAGCGAGGATGCCCTGCCCGGCGAATCGCCCGCGACCTACGTCCTCCGGGTGGCCGCCGCCAAGGCCGCCCACGGCGCGCGGCTCACGGCCCTGCGGCGCCTGCCCGAACGTCCGGTGCTCTCCGCCGACACCGCGCTCGACGTCGACGGCGAAATCGTCGGCAAGCCGGCCGACAATTCCGAGGCGGCCGCGATACTGGCGCGCCTCTCCGGCCGCACCCACCGCGTTCTCACCGCCATCGCCCTGGCGCAGGGGGCTCGGCTTGAAACCCGTCTATCAACCAGTGAAGTGCGCTTCCGCACCCTGGCGGAGGCGGAAATCCGCGCCTACGTCGCCAGCGGCGAGCCGCGCGACAAGGCCGGCGCCTACGGCATCCAAGGCCGTGCCGCGGTCTTCGTCGCGGAGATTCGCGGCAGTCATTCCGGCATCGTCGGCCTGCCGCTGTGCGAGACGGCCCTGCTGCTGCGCGAATTCGGCTACCCGATATGAATAGCGAGCCGGGCGGGCAATCGATGAACGAAGAGTTCCTGATCAACTTCACGCCGCGCGAAACGCGCGTCGCCCTGATGCTGCAAGGCGCCGTGCAGGAGCTGCACGTCGAGCGCGCCGGCGGGCGCGGCATCGTTGGCAACGTCTACCTTGGTCGCGTCGTGCGGGTCCTGCCCGGCATGCAGTCGGCCTTCATCGAGGCCGGTCTCGAGCGCACCGCCTTCCTGCATGTCGCCGACATCCTGGGCGAAAAGAACGGCAACGTCCGCCCGATCGAGCGCCTGCTGGCCGAGGGCGAAACCGTGATGGTGCAGGCGCTCAAGGATCCGATCGGCACCAAGGGTGCGCGACTGTCGACCCAGATCTCGCTGGCCGGCCGGCTGCTGGTCTATCTGCCGCAGGAGAAGCATATCGGCATTTCGCAGAGGATCGGGGATGAAGCCGGCCGCGAAGCCCTGCGCGGCCGTATCCAGCGCCTGCTGCCGGCCGATGAGGGCGGCGGCTTCATCGTCCGCACCATGGCGGAGAACGCCTCCGACGAGGCGCTGGCGGCGGACATCGCCTACCTGCGGCGCCTCTGGCAGGAGATCCGCCACCGTGCCAAAAACGCGCAGGCGCCATTCCTGCTGCATCATGACCTGACGCTCGCCCAGCGCGTGCTGCGCGACCTGACGGGACCGGAAACGACCCGCATCGTCGTCGACTCGCGCGAGAACTTCCACAAGCTGTCGGTTTTCGCCCAGGAGTACATGCCCCAACTCGCGCCGCTGCTCGCCCACTACACCGGCGAGCGGCCCCTGTTCGACCTGTTTGGGGTCGAGGACGAAATCCAGAAGGCGCTGGCGCGGCGCGTGGACCTGAAGTCGGGCGGCTATCTGATCATCGACCAGACCGAGGCGCTGACGACCATCGACGTCAATACCGGCGCCTTCGTCGGCGCCCGCCATTCCGGCAATTTCGACGACACCGTCTTCAAGAACAATCTCGAGGCGGCCCAGACCATCGCGCGCCAGCTGCGGCTGCGCAATCTCGGCGGCATCATCATCGTCGATTTCATCGACATGGAGTCGACCGACCATCGCAACGCCGTGCTGGCCGAGCTGAACCGGGCGCTGGCGCGCGACCACACGCGCGTCACCGTGAATGGATTCACGCAGCTAGGCCTGGTCGAGATGACCCGGAAGCGCACCCGTGAATCGCTCGAGCAGATCCTCTGCGAACCCTGCCCGACCTGTGGCGGACGCGGCGTGGTCAAGACGACCCAGACCGTCGCCTACGAGATACTGCGCGAACTGCTGCGCGAGGCGCGCCAGTTCGAGGCGCGCGAAATGCGCGTGCTGGCCGCGCCGGCGGTCATCGACCTCTTCCACGACGAGGAATCGCAGGCGCTGGCGATGCTATCCGACTTCATCGGCCGGCCGGTCTCGCTCCAGGCCGGGCCCAGCTACAGCCAGGAGCAGTACGACGTCGTGCTGATGTAGCGCCGCCGCCGGCAAGATCGTCACGGCGTTGTCATGCGAAAGGCGGCCTGAGTTGCAAAACCGTGTCCAGACAATCCGAGCCGGTACAAAACTTTTGCACCACAAACTTCGCGATAGTCAACAAACTTCGCGGTAGTCAATTTGACCGACGCTATCCGGAGCCGGATAATGGGCTGCGTGAACCACCCCACTGAGGAGAACAGAAAATGAACGCGCCAGCAGAAATGATGTCACCATTGCTCTTTACCGACAGTGCCGCCAGCAAGGTCAAGGAATTGATCGCCGAGGAAGGCAATCCCGAACTGAAGCTGCGGGTTTTTGTGACCGGCGGCGGCTGTTCCGGTTTCCAGTACGGTTTCACTTTTGATGAACTGACCAACGAGGACGATACGGTGCTGGAGAAGAGCGGGGTCACGCTCCTGATCGACCCCATGAGCTTCCAGTACCTCGTCGGCGCCGAAATCGATTACAGCGAAGGTCTTCAGGGTTCCCAGTTTGTCATCAAGAACCCGAACGCCACCAGTACTTGCGGTTGCGGTTCCTCGTTCTCGGCCTGAGTTTTCGAGGCCGGGGCGGCTGGTGGGTCGGCCCTCGGAGGGTGGTCGCTCCGTCAAGGGAAGATCGGCCAGCGCAGGCCGGTGGTGCGTCAGTCGAGCAGGGCGATCCGGACGTCGCGGATCGCCTCTATCTTTCGCGACAGGTCGATCGCCCCTGCCTCGAATGCGGCCATTTGCCCCTGAGGCAGCGGGGCGGCCTCAGGCAGGGTTACCGTGAGCGGATTGCGATGCACGCCGTCGATCCTGAACTCATAGTGAAGGTGGGGACCCGTGGCGATACCGGTGGCGCCAACGTAACCGATGATTTCCCCCTGCGAGACCCGCGCTCCCTTGCGGATGCCCGAGGCGAAACCTGAGAGATGGCCGTAAACCGTGGTCTTGTTGCCCGCGTGGCGCAGGATGACTACCTTGCCATAACCGCCCTGAACTCCTGCGAAGTCGACCACTCCGTTGCCGGTGGCCTTGACGCGGGTACCCGTCGGAGCGGCATAGTCGATGCCCCGATGGGCGCGGATCTCGCGCAGTACCGGATGGTAGCGGGCATTGGAGAAGCCCGAGGTGATTCGGGAAAATTCAAGGGGGGAGCGCAGGAACGCCTTTTTCAAACTGCGCCCCGCCAAGTCGTAGTACCCGCCGCTGGCATTTTCGGGCTGGAACCAGAAGGCGTGGCGGCTCTTGCCGTCGTTGATGAATTCGGCAGCGAGGATGCGCTGCGTCCCGAGGGTTTTGCCCTGGTGACTGAGGGTCTCGAAGACGACAGAAAACCTGTCGCCTTTGCGCAAGTCGCGATGGAAATCAATGTCGCCAGCAAAAATGTCCGCCAACTGCATGGCAATGCTGTCGGGTATGCCCGCCTCGTCGGCTGCGCCGAAGAGGGAATGCTTGATCACGGCAGACTTCAGGGAAATCTTTTTGTCGCGGTCGAGCGGCGCGACGCTCGATTTGAAGCCCGACGACATTCTTTCAATCACCAGCGCATTGCCCTCCTCGCCGTTCAAGGGGAAAACCAGATGCTCCAAAAGGCCTTCCCGGGTTATTTTCGCGCTGAAAGTCTTCCCCGGCGCAAGCTGCCGGGCGAGCAAGGCAGCTTGCGCGTCATTGCGCAGAAACGCCGATGCCTCGGCGTCGACTACACCGGATCGATGCAGCAGGCCGGGCAGGTTATCCCCCCGCCGAATCGATATCTCACGCGCGTAGAGTTCGTCACCCTGTTCGACTTGCTGGGGCGCCGGGGCAGCAATCTGTTCGACGATGTCGGAGATCTGCCCAGCGAAAACTTCCGTACTACGGGATGTGCCGAAGGCGGTGGCCATGTAGAGGAACATCAGAGCCAAGCCGGCAGCGGCGGCGACCTTGAGCGGGATCGAAGGCGGCATGCGTGAAATGGGCGAAGACGCTTGGTTTAAAATCGGTTCCATCAAAAACCGCATCTATGAACTGGCCGCCGAGTCTAGCAGACCTGCTCATGGATTCAAATCACGGCACAGAAGCATGACCGATGTCGAAACACAAGTTCGATTGATCAAGCGCGGAATCGAAGAGCTGTTGGTCGAGGGCGAACTCAGGGAAAGATTGAATGCCGGCCGCCCCCTGAGGATCAAGGCGGGTTTCGACCCGACGGCGCCCGACCTTCACCTCGGACATACCGTTCTAATCAACAAGTTGAGACACTTTCAGGAGCTTGGCCACCACGTGGTGTTCCTGATCGGTGACTTCACCGGGATGATCGGCGATCCGACCGGAAAAAACGCGACGCGCCCCCCGCTGTCCCGAGAACAGATCGAGCAGAACGCCTCGACCTATCAGGATCAGGTGTTCAAGATTCTCGATCCGGAGAAAACGGAAATCTGTTTCAACTCTACGTGGTTTGACGCGCTCGGTGCGGCAGGCATGATCAGGCTTGCTGCGCAGCATACCGTCGCGCGTATGCTGGAGCGCGACGATTTTGCCAAACGCCATGCTGGCAACCAGCCGATTGCCATCCACGAGTTTCTATATCCGCTCTGCCAGGGGTACGACTCCGTGGCTTTGCGGGCCGATGTGGAGCTGGGCGGCACCGATCAGAAGTTCAATCTTCTCGTCGGACGCGAGCTACAAAAACATTATGGGCAGCCGCCGCAGTCCATCCTGACCGTTCCCCTTCTGGAAGGACTGGACGGGGTTAGCAAAATGTCCAAGTCCCTGGGCAACTATATCGGCATCACCGAACCTCCCAGGGAAATTTTTGGCAAGTTGATGTCGATCTCGGACACCCTGATGTGGCGTTATTTCGATCTGCTTTCATTCCGGTCGAGCGCGGAAATATCCAGCCTGAAGCAGGGTGTCGATGAAGGGGGCAACCCGCGTGACACCAAGATCATGCTGGCTTCGGAACTGGTCGAGCGTTTCTATGACAAGGCAGCCGCCGTGTATGCGCTCGAAGATTTTCTAGCGCGCTTTCAGCGTGGAGTGATGCCAGAAAACATGCCCGAAGTTTCGATCCCGGCGGCACCCCTTGTCCAGGTGTTGAAGCAGGCCGGACTGGTCGCCAGCACCTCCGAGGCGATGCGGATGATCGCTGGGGGCGGGGTGCGCGTCAATGGCGAGAAGATCGCCGACAAATCCCTGGCGATGATCGCTGGGGACGCGGTGGTGTTGCAGGTGGGCAAGCGCAAGTTCGTCCGCGTCACGCTGGTATGAGACGCTAGCCCGTACAAAAATCTTCATGAATGTTCTTGACGGTATTTTTTGGGTGGATATAATTGCGGACTTTCCTCGCTTAGGCGGGAGTTCTTTAAAAAGATAAACAGCCGATAGGTGTAGGTGCTTGCTGGG
>Ga0208735_100079_pt1 | contig 58358 bp, 63 predicted proteins | sample Subbio12Aug_8Aab_FD_184829 | JGI IMG/M metagenome (GOLD analysis project Ga0208735, IMG submission 184829) | Serpentinite rock and fluid subsurface biosphere microbial communities from McLaughlin Reserve, California, USA - CR12Aug_8Aab (SPAdes) | ecosystem: Environmental > Terrestrial > Deep... | reverse complement strand
TGGCGGCGGTCCCAGCGGCACTCCTGGCGGCGGTCCCAGCGGCACTCCTGGCGGCGGTAATGGCGGTAGCGTAACTCCAAGAGGCGGACAGTCCAACTGACATTGTCTGAAGGCCGCAGTCTGCCTTCATCGTCCAGCAGCAGACACGGCGCGCCCCGGGCGCGCCGTGTCTACAGTCCTGCCAGCCGATCCGCGGACAGCTGCGGACCATTGCCAGACAGGCCAAGCTTCGCTATTCGCCCCTCATGCTGATCCTGAAGATCTTCCGCCGTTCCGAATGGGATGCCTTCCGCGCTGCCGGTCAGACGCTTGGCGCGCCCGTCGACCTTGCCGACGGCTACATCCACTTCTCCACCGCCGCCCAGGTGGCCGAAACCGCCGCCAAGTGGTTCGCCACCGAAAGCGACCTCGTGCTGGTGGCCTTCGATCCCGACAAGCTGGGTCCCCAGCTGAAATGGGAACCCTCGCGCGGCGGCCAGCTCTTCCCGCATCTCTACCGGCCCCTGCGGATCGACGAGGTCGTCTGGGACAAGTCCCTGCCCCTGGGTGCCACCGGCCACATCTTCCCCGAGGGGCTCTGGTGAGCGCAGTCGAACGTCTCGGCCTGGCCCTTCTGCACCGCATCGACCCCGAGCGGGCGCATGGCCTGTCGCTTCTGGCGCTGCGGTCGGGCCTGGCCCCGCTGCCCGGCCCGGTCGATCTGCCGCGCCTGCACACCACCCTTGCCGGGATGGCGCTGCCGAACCCCGTCGGCCTCGCCGCCGGCTACGACAAGAACGCCGAGGCGGTGGCCCCCCTTTCCCGCGCGGGCTTTGGGTTCATCGAGGTCGGCGCGGCCACGCCCCTGGCCCAGCCCGGCAATGCCAAGCCCCGCCTGTTCCGCCTGACCCAGGACCGCGCGGCGATCAACCGCTTCGGCTTCAACAATCAGGGGATGGAGGCGATCGGCGCCCGTCTGGCCACCCGCACCCGCGGCCCGGTGCCGGTCGGCCTGAACCTTGGCGCCAACAAGACCGCCCAGAACCGCGCTGCCGATTTCGCCACGGTCCTTGCCCACTGCGGCCCCCACGTCGATTTCGCCACGGTCAATGTCAGTTCCCCGAACACCGAGCGCCTGCGCGATCTGCAAGGCCGCGAGGCGCTGCTGGCGCTGCTGGACCGGGTGATGGAGGCGCGCGCTGCTCTGGCCCGCCCGATCCCGGTCTTCCTGAAGATCGCCCCCGACCTGACCGCCGCGGACCTGGAGGATATCGTCGAGGTGGCGCTCACCAGCCGCATCTCGGGCATCATCGCCACGAACACCACGATCTCGCGCGAAGGTTTGAAATCTGCAAGCCGGGATCAGGCAGGGGGCCTTTCCGGTGCGCCATTGTTCGAAAAGTCCACCCGCATCCTGGCCCAGCTATCGCAGCTGACCCAAGGGCTCCTGCCGCTGATCGGCGTCGGAGGCGTCAGCTCGGCGCAGGAGGCCTATCAGAAGATCCGCGCCGGGGCCTCTGCCGTGCAGCTTTACACAGCGATGGTCTACGGCGGCATCTCGATGGTGCCGGACCTCGCCAGGGGTCTCGATGCGCTTTTGGCCCGCGACGGCTATGCCAACGTCTCGATGGCAGTCGGCACCGGCCGCAGCGACTGGCTCTGACCTTTCAGCTTTACGAAAGTATCCCGGGGTCCGGGGCAGCGACCCGGGGGCATCCTGTCAGAACGCCTTGAAGGTCATCGTGGTCAACGTCCGCTGAATGCCCGGAATGTCGAACAGCTTCGCGGACAGGTAGTGCCCGGTATCCGCATCCTCGGGGATGTAGACCTTGGCGATCAGGTCATAGTCGCCGCTGGTCGAATAGAGCTCGCTCACCACCTCCCGGTCCCAGATCGCATTGGCGACCTCATAGGTCTGGCCGGGGGTGCAGCGGAACTGGACGAAAACCAAAGCCATCGGGGCCTCCATTCTTGGCGCGAATCCTATCCCGCCCGGCCGGGAAGGAAAAGCCTCACGCCTCGCCCAGGACCAACGGAGCCGGTTCCCGTTTCAGATCCTCGATCGACAACGGCTCGGTCGGTCGTGCCAGCCGGTTGCGCACCACCCAGTAAAGCCGCGTCTGCGCCCGGGTGATCGCGACATAGGCCAGCCGCTTCCACAGGGGCACCCCGGCTTCGGAGCGTCCGGAAAAGGCGGCCGCCTGAAGATCGGGCGCAAAGACCTGCACCTCGTCCCACTGCGACCCCTGCGCCTTGTGGATCGTCACCGCCGCCCCATGCAGGAACGCAGCCCCCATCCGCGCGGCGTGGGGGATGAACGGCTCTTCCTCGTCCGGCTTCTCGATCTTGATGATCGACGCCGCACTGAACTGAGGCTCTTCCGCCCCGACCACATGCAGCCGGGCAAAGCCGTCGCGGGTCCCCTCGCCCAGGTAGATCACCTGCGCGCCCTTGATCAGCCCCCGCGCCTCGAGGTCGATGCGCTTTTTGCGGTGCTTCAACGGCAGCTCGATCCCGTCGCAGATCAACGGCTCGCCCGGCAGCAAGGCATCCTGCGGCGCGCCATAGGCGTTGCGGAACGCCTGGATCAGCCGCACGCGCGTCGCGTTGCGCCAGACCAGGACCGGAGACCGCGCCATCAGCCGCGCCTCGACCCGCTCGGCCAGGACGACCCGGTCGTCATCCCGCGCCTTCTGCTGCACCAGCGCCTCGAACGCGTCGAAGCCCAGCCGCTCATCGCCCAGGGCGTGCGCCAGGTCCAGGATCGGGTTGTCCTGCGTCTGCCGGTGGATGCGCGACAACACCAGACGCCGCGCCTCGGGCAGCTTGTCGAACACCATCTCGCCCGACGACCCGACCGGGGCCAGCTGAGCCGGGTCGCCGAACAGCACCAGCGTCGGGAAGATCTCTTTCAGATCCTCGAACTGGCGTTCATCCAGCATCGAGCTTTCATCGACGAAGCCCACATCCAGCGGCTCTTCCCGCCGCTTCCAGCCCTTGATGAAGTCCGACCCCTTCAACCCCGCCGAGGCCAGCGCGCCGGGGATCGACGCGACTTGGGCGTAGAACGCATGCGCCCGGTCCAGCGCCAGTTCGGTCAATCCGGCAATCGCCAGGTTGCCGACCACCGGCCGTGTCCCCGTCCCCGCCAGCCATTCGGCGATCTTCTCGTATTCCGGGTCATAGACCGGAGTATAGAGGATCCGGTGGATCGTCGTCGCCGGCACCCCCCGCAGCCGCAGCACGCTGGCCGCCTTGTTCGTCGGGGCCAGGATCGCCAGCGTCCGCCGGTCCTTGCGCTTGCGCCCCTCGTAGTCGCCACTGACGATGTCCATGCCCGCGGCCTTCAGGCCACGGTACAGCTCGGCCAGAAGCATGGTCTTGCCGGACCCCGCCTTGCCGACCACCGCCAGCACCGAGGTCCGCCCCTCGGCCACAGGCTGCAACACCGCCTCGGCCAGATCGATGCCCGCGCCCAGGAAGGCGGCAGCAAGGCGATCATAGGCCTCGGCCTGGTCGTCGGAAAAGGTCAGCGTGGGGGCCTGCATCCTGCGACCTTAGCGCGGGCGGGACGCAAGCGGTAGGGTCAGTGCATCCGACGGCCCGGGGTCGGAGGCGCCTGGGGCGGCTCGTCAGGACCGCTCTCGTCAGGACCGCTCTCGGTCGGGCCGATCTCGGTGGGGCCGATCTCGGTCGGGCCGATCTCGCGGCGCGCCTCGTCGATGGTCTCGGATACCTTGGCGGCCAGCCGGGGCAAACCGTTCTGGGTCGCATAGGCAAGAAGATCCGACAGAACGTCGAAGACCCAGTCGTGGCGCATGAAGTCCCTCGGCCAGAAACCTGTGCCGCCCCGCGTCCGGCCCGGAACGGCCGGACCCGATGGCGACTCACTTAAGCACAGATATCCGGGCGATGGGTGAATTGGTTGTTAATGGTTGACTTCAAGTCAAATTGCTCGCCTCTAGCGTGTCCTCGAAGGTGCGCAGCCCCGTGCGCGGCGCCTGCACCAGGACTGCCATGTTGCCGGGCTTGTGCTGGTTCTTCCACATCAGGGTATGCGCGCGCGGAATCTCGGCCCAGGGGAAGACCTCGGACATGCAGGGGTCCAGCCGCCGTTCGATCATCAGCTTGTTCGCCGCGGCCGCCTGTTTCAGATGGGCGAAGTGGCTGCCCTGCAGGCGCTTCTGGTGCATCCACATGTAGCGGACGTCGAAGGTGCAGTTGAACCCCGTCGTCCCGGCGCAGATCACGACCATCCCGCCCTTCTTCACCACCAGGCTGGAGACGGGAAACGTCGCCTCGCCCGGATGCTCGAAGACCATGTCGACACTCACCCCCTTGCCGGTGATGTCCCAGATCGCCTTGCCGAAGCGCCGAGCCTCTTTCAGCCAATCGTTGTACTCGGGCGTGTTGACCTTGGGCAGCTGCCCCCAGCACTTGAACTCGCCCCGGTTGATCACGCCCTTGGCCCCCAGGCCCATGACGAAATCGCGCTTGGATTCGTCGCTGATCACCCCGATCGCATTGGCCCCCGCCGTGTTGATCAGCTGGATCGCATAGGACCCCAGGCCCCCCGAGGCGCCCCAGACCAGCACGTTCTGCCCCGGCTTCAGGTCATGCGGCTCATGCCCGAACAGCATCCGGTAGGCCGTCGCCAAGGTCAGAGTGTAGCAGGCCGATTCCTCCCAGGTCAGGTGCTTGGGCCGCGGCATCAGCTGCTGGGACTGCACCCGCGTGAACTGCGCAAAGGACCCGTCATGCGTCTCGTAGCCCCAGATCCGCTGGCTGGGGCTGAACATCGGGTCGCCGCCGTTGCACTCTTCGTCGTCGCCGTCGTCCTGGTTGCAGTGGATCACCACCTCATCCCCGACCTTCCAGCGCTTGACCTTGTCGCCCACTGCCCAGACGATCCCGGCCGCATCCGACCCCAGCACCGCATAGGGCTGCTTGTGGCCGTCAAACACGCTGACCGGCTCGCCCAGGGCGGCCCAGACGCCGTTGTAGTTCACGCCCGCCGCCATCACCATGACCAGCACTTCGTTGCTGTCGATGGTCCAGGTATCCACCACCTCCTGCAGCATGGCCGTCTCTGGCGAACCGTGGCGTTCGCGACGGATGACCCAGGCATACATCTGCTTGGGCACATGACCCAGGGGCGGCATCTCGCCCAACTCATACAGGTCCTTCTTCGGTGCGTCGTAGATCACGGGTGCGATTTGCGTATCCAAAGCCACCACTGCCTCCAGTCAGATGCCGCGCCGCAGAATCGCCGCGCTGTTACGGGCAGATAAACGCCCTGCGCGCAACTTTGCAATAGTCCAACGGGGGTTTCTTGTAATTTTATGTCTGCGGCGGCGCAGCGACGCCGATGTCCGGCACCGAGGCCGCGTAAAAATCCAGCAGCGCCCGCTCTGCCGCCACCGGCTTCAGATCGGTCGACACCAACCCGCGCCGGATCAGCGGCTCCAGCCCCTCGTCCAGGACCGAGGTTCCGCCCATCGGCGGCAGCTTCAACACCGCCCCCGCCGCGCGCAGCTGCGCCACCATCGCCTCGACCCGCGCGCCCAGCTCCTCGCGGCTCGCGGCCCCCTCGCCCAGGGCACGGGCCACCAGCGGCACGGGCAGCACCGGCACCACCGCCGCGATCGCGGCCATCAGGCGCTCACCCAGTTCCTCGACCGAGCCACCCGCCCCCAGATGCTCGCGCAGGCTGACCGGGGCGCCGAACCCCGCCGCCGCGGTCCCGAACCCAGTCCTCCGCCCCCGGAACCGCGCCCAGGCAAAGCGCAGCGCGTGCCAGGCGACCCAGAGCGGCTGGTTGCGGAACCGCCGCGCGCCGGTCCGAGCGGCCTTGACCAGCACCCGATCCTCCAGCACCCGGTCATAGGCCAGCCCGACCGGCACGAAGACCACATCGCGCGACTGCGGCGTCCAGCCCTCGACGATGTAGCTGATCAGCCCCAGTTTCGGCGGCCCGACGCGTCCGTCCAGGCTAAGGCCGCCCTCCGGGAAGATCGCCTGTGTCGTCCCCTCTTCGGTCGCCATCTGCACGTAGCGGGCCAGCACCTTGCGGTACAAGGCGTTCCGGCTGCCGCGCCGGATGAAGTAGGCCCCCATCGACCGGATCAGCGCCGACAAGGGCCAGACCCGCGCCCATTCCCCTACCGCGTAGCTGACGGCCGAGCGATCCGCGACCAGCCAGGTCACCAGCACGTAGTCCACATTGGACCGGTGGTTCATCACGAACACCACTGCCGCCTTCGGGTCGATGGTCCGCAGTGCCCGGTCCACCTTGCCGACCCTGACCCGGAACAGCAGCCGCGACAGCCACTTCGCCGCCCGCGTCCCGAACCCGAAATAGACCGTGGCCGAAAACGCCGGCACGATCTCGCGCGCATAGCGCCGCGCCTCCTCGAAGGCGACGCCGCCCGGCACCCCGGTCTCGGCCGCATGGACCGTCGCCGCCTCGACGACCCTTTGGTCATAGGCCAGCCGCGCCACCATGTCCGACCGTTGCGCCAGCTTGAAAAGGTCGATCTTCCGGTCCAGCCGCGCGTTCAGCCGCGTCAGCGCCCGCTCTGCCCGTCGCCGGAAGAACCAGCGCACACTGGGGAACAGGAAATGCGTGGCAAAGCTGATCGCGGCGAAGCCAAGGATCAGGACAAGCAACCAGACCGGAACCGCGATCGTGCCGAACATCCGTGAACACTACCCGGAACCCATGCTCCCACAATGCCTTTCATCCTTGCTCAAGTATCCCGGGGTGCGGCGCTGGCCCCGCCCTGCCGAAGTTGCCGCAGCGCAGCGATTGACACTGGCACGATATGTCGCGTATCCCATCCTTGACGCAATAAAATTACGCGCCCGACTCGCGAGGCTTCGATGACCGAGAAACCCTGGCTCTTTCGCACCTACGCCGGCCATTCCACCGCCGCCGCGTCCAACGCACTTTACCGCGGCAACCTCGCCAAGGGGCAGACCGGGCTTTCGGTGGCCTTCGACCTGCCGACCCAGACCGGCTACGACAGCGACGACCCCCGCTCGCGCGGCGAGGTGGGCAAGGTCGGCGTCCCGGTCGCCCACCTTGGGGACATGCGGGCGCTGTTCCAGGACATTCCCCTGGACCAGATGAACACCTCGATGACGATCAACGCCACCGCGCCGTGGCTTCTGGCGCTCTACATCGCCGTGGCCGAGGAACAGGGCGCCGACATCGCCGCCCTGCAGGGCACTGTCCAGAACGACATCATCAAGGAATACCTCAGCCGCGGCACCTACATCCTGCCGCCGCAGCCCTCCCTGCGCCTGATCACCGACGTCGCCGCCTACACCGGCAAGCACCTGCCGAAGTGGAACCCGATGAACGTCTGCAGCTATCACCTGCAAGAGGCCGGAGCCACGCCAGAGCAGGAACTGGCCTTCGCCCTCGCCACCGCCTGCGCCGTGCTGGATGATCTGAAAGTGAAAGTATCGGCGCAGGATTTCCCGGCAATGGCGGGCAGAATGTCGTTTTTTGTCAATGCCGGCATCCGCTTCGTGACCGAGCTTTGCAAGATGCGCGCCTTCACCGCCCTCTGGGACCAGCTTCTGGAGACCCGTTACGGCATCACCGACGCCCGCTTTCGCCGGTTCCGCTATGGGGTGCAGGTCAACTCGCTTGGCCTGACCGAACAGCAGCCGGAAAACAACGTCACCCGCATCCTGATCGAGATGCTGGCCGTCACCCTGTCGAAGAACGCCCGCGCCCGCGCGGTGCAGCTTCCCGCCTGGAACGAGGCGCTCGGCCTGCCCCGGCCCTTCGACCAGCAATGGTCGCTGCGGATGCAGCAGATCCTGGCCTACGAGACCGACCTGCTGGACTACGACGATCTCTTCGACGGCAACCCCGCCATCGACCGCAAGGTCGAGGCGCTGAAGCAGGACGCGCTGGAAGAACTCGCCCGCATCGACGCGATGGGCGGCGCCGTCGCGGCCATCGCCTACATGAAGGGCCGCCTGGTGGAAGCCAACGCCGAACGCCTGGCGAAGATCGAGTCCGGCGCAACCACTGTCGTTGGTGTCAACCGGTTCACCACCTCCGAACCCTCGCCCCTGACGACCGGCGAAGGCGCGATCATGCAGGCCGATCCCAAGGCCGAGGCCGACCAATGCGCCCGCCTCGCCCAGTGGCGCGCCAGCCGTGACCCGCAGAAGGTCGCCGATGCCCTCGCCGCGCTGCGGCAGGCCGCCGAGACCGGCGAGAACATCATGCCCGCCTCGATCCTTTGCGCCAAAGCCGGCGTCACCACCGGCGAATGGGGCGGGGCGATGCGCGCGCTTTACGGCGAATACCGTGCGCCCACCGGCGTCAGCCAGCACCCCTCCAACCGGACCGAGGGGCTGGAGCCGGTCCGCGATGCCGTGGCCGCTGTCGCCACCAGACTTGGCCGCCCGCTGCGCCTGCTTCTGGGCAAGCCCGGTCTCGACGGCCATTCCAACGGCGCCGAGCAGATCGCCACCCGCGCCCGCGACTGCGGGATCGAGATCACCTACGACGGCATCCGCCTCACCCCGCAGGAAATCGTCGCCGCCGCCGCCGAGAAACAGCCCGACGTCATCGGCCTCTCCATCCTGTCCGGCAGTCACATCGCCCTGATCCGCGAGACGCTGGACCTCATGCGCCAGCAGGGCCTGACCCAGCCCCTCGTCGTCGGCGGCATCATCCCGGACGAGGACGCGAAGACCCTGGCCGCGATGGGCGTGGCCCGCGTCTACACCCCCAAGGACTTCCAGTTGAACCGGATCATGCTGGACCTCGTGGCACTGGCTGATCCGGCCCCGGTCGCCGCCGAATAGACGGCGCGCGGCCGGACTTGACGCAAATCAACGCGAGATTCGGCAACCGCGCCTAGACACGATCCAGACACTTGTTTGGAGCCTGACATGTTCGCCCGTATTCGCGCCCTGATCGACCACCTGCATGACGTGCAAGAGGTCAACGCGCTTTCCGACCGTGACCTCGACGACCTTGGCATGACCCGCGATCAGGTCCTCGCCTTCCTGCGCATGCCGCGCGACATCAACGACCGCGTGACCGCGATGGGCGCGATCTTCGGCCTGTCCCAGGTCGAGCTGAAGCGCGACCACGGCCTCTGGGTCGAAATCCTGTCGACCTGCGGCCACTGCGCCGACCGGGGCGCCTGCGCCAGGCTTCTGGCCAAGGGCGACCAGGCCCAACCGTCCGAGGCGACCTTCTGCGGCAACCGCGGGGCCTTCGCCGATCTTGCCACCTACGCGGCCTGATCAGCCCTCCGTCGCTTGCGACGGCGCAGGCTCGGCCTGCCGCCAGACCGAGGCACCGTTCTCGTACAGCTTGACCAGCCCCTGCGCCGCGCGGGCCTCGCGGCCGATGTCGACGATCAGCTCGCGCCGTGTGGTCCCGCGCAGGAACATGCAGCGCCGGGGCAGGGCATGCGCCTCAAGCTCGGGGTTGATCTGCCGGAAGAACTGCTTTTCCGGGTCCAGCCCCGGCTGCATCCGCCGCGCCGCCTCACGCAGGAAGTCGCCTTCGAACACCCCGGGCGAGGTGGAAAACGCATTGACCAGCCTATCCTCGACGATCCGCCGCCCCTGCTTCACCACCCGCCGCGACGTCTGGTGAGGCAGCCCGCGCGTGTGCTTGGTGAGACACATGAAGGTCACCGCGCCCACATCCGGCTCGAACAGGGGCTCGATCCGGTCCGGTCCGATCGGTTCCAGCGCCAGCCAGTCGTCCTCCAGATGCAGCACCCGCGGGGCCGTGGTCGCCGACCAGGCCCGGATCACCGCCGAGGCAAAGTCGGCCGTCTCGGGCCGGAAGATCATGGCCTGGGGGAAATGCCGCCGGATCAGCGCCTCGCAGCGGTCGCCCTCGGCCGCGTCTCCCATGAACGGGTCAAGGTTGGCAATCAGGCGGCGGAGCCTGAAATTCGGAAAAACGTCCCGGGTGAAGGACTCCAGCGTCCGGGCCAGCAGCGCCTCGCGGTGGCCGGCAATCAGCGTGATGTCGTAGTCCAAGCCCCCAGTCCTTTCTGGCCAAGTCCTTTCTGGCATGATCCCTTCTGGCGTCATCCCTTCTGGCGTCACCCCCGGATAGCGCAGGCAGGCCCGTCCCTCCAACCGGTTTTTCGACCCTTGCGGGATCGGGACGCGCAGCCCATTAATGCGCGAAGCGGCACCCGGATCACGGGCCACAGGGGGACAGAATGACCTTTCACATCGGCGCCAAGCCGGGCGACATCGCCGAAACCGTGCTGCTGCCCGGCGACCCCTACCGTGCGCGTTGGGCGGCGCAGACGTACCTCAAGGACGCGATCCTGGTGAACGAGGTAAGGGGCATGCTTGGCTACACCGGCACCTGGCGCGGCCAGCGCGTCACCATCCACGGCTCGGGCATGGGGATGGCGTCGCTGTCGATCTACGCCAACGAGCTGATCCGCGACTACGGCGCCAGGACCCTGATCCGCATCGGCTCGGCCGGGGCGCTGCCGACCCGTGTCAAGGTCCGCGACGTGATCCTGGCCCAGACCTGTTCGACCATCGGCTCGCCCTCGCGCAGCATCTTCAAGGAACTGAACTTCGCCCCCTGCGCCGATTTCGGATTGCTGTCAAAGGCATACGCCGCCGCCACCGCCAAGGGCACCCCCGTCCACGTCGGCGGAATCTATTCGTCGGACACCTTCTACGACGAACGCCCCGACCTCAGCGAACAGCTGCTCCGCCACGGCTGCCTCGGGGTCGAGATGGAGGCCGCCGAGCTTTACATCCTTGCCGCCCGCCACGGCGCCCGCGCGCTGGCCGTCCTGACCGTCTCGGACCACATCACCACTGGCGAGGCCCTGCCCGCCGACCAGCGCGAGCGCAGCTTCGGCGACATGGTCGAGATCGCATTGGAGGCCGCTTTCGCATGACCCATCTGGCCCCCCGCCCCTGGGTGCCCGGGGCCTGCGAGACCCAGGTCCAGCGCCTTGCCAGCGACGTCGCAAAGCCCTCGGCCCAGGTCGCCGCCCGCCTCGACGCCCTGATCGCGCGAAACCGCGAAATCCACGACCAGGACTGCTTCAACCTGAACCCCGCGACCAACGTGATGAACCCGCGGGCCGAGGCGGCGCTGGCCTCGGGCATCGGCTCACGCCCCTCGCTCGGCTACCCCGGCGACAAGTATGAAATGGGGCTGGAGGCGATCGAGGAGATCGAGGTCATCGCCGCCGAACTCGCCGCCGAAGTCTTCAAGGCGCGCTACGCCGAAATCCGCGTCGGATCGGGTGCCTTGGCCAACCTTTACGGCTTCATGGCGCTGGCCAGACCCGGTGACAGCATCATCGCCCCCCCGGCAGCATCGGCGGCCACGTCACCCACCACGCCGCCGGTTGCGCGGGGCTTTACGGGCTGACGACCCATGCAGCGCCCATCGACGCCGACGGCTATACCCTTGATCTCAAAGCTCTCGCAGACCTTGCCCACGCCGTCCGCCCGAAGATCATCACTGTCGGCGGCAGCCTGAACCTCTTTCCCCATCCGGTGGCCGAGGTCCGCAAGATCGCCGATCAGGTCGGTGCCCGCGTCCTCTTCGACGCCGCCCATCAATGCGGCATCATCGCGGGCGGTGCCTGGGCCAACCCGCTGACCGAAGGCGCGCATCTGATGACGATGAGCACCTACAAATCCCTCGGCGGCCCCGCCGGAGGCCTGATCGTCACCAACGACGCCGCCATCGCCGAACGCCTGGACGCCATCGCATTCCCCGGCCTGACCGCCAATTTCGACGCCGCGAAGTCGGCCGCCCTCGCCTACACGCTTCTCGACTGGCGCGACCACGGCGCGGCCTATGCCAGGGCGATGATCGACCTCGCCCGTGCCCTCGCCGCCGAACTCGTCACCCTCGGCCTGCCCGTCTTTGCCGACGACCGGGGGGCCACCACCTCGCACCAGTTCGCCGTTGCGGCCGCGCCTTTCGGCGGCGGTCAGGCCGCCTCCAAAACCCTGCGCAAGGCGGGCTTCCTGGCCTGCGGCATCGGCCTGCCGATCCCCGAAGTGCCCGGCGACATGAACGGCCTGCGCATCGGCACGCCCGAGCTTGTCCGCCGTGGCGTCACCCCCGCCGACGCCCCGGCCCTCGCCGCCCTCATCGCCGAAGCCTTGCGGTCGAACGCCCCCGAAACCGTCGCCCCCCGCACCAGGGCGCTGCGGGCACGGTTCCAGGGCCTGCACTTTGTGACCACATGAAAACCCGCCGCCTTGGCCAGCACGGCCCCGAAGTCTCCGCCCTCGGCCTGGGCTGCCTGTCCTTCGGCGGCATGTTCGGCCCCACAACGGAAGCCGAAAGCCTACGCACCCTCGACGCCGCCTGGGACGCCGGGATCACCGTCCTCGACACCGCCAACCGCTATGGCGAGGGGGTGTCAGAGACCGTCATCGGCAAATGGCTCAAGACGTCAGGCCACCGCCCCCACATCGCCACCAAGGCGGCTTTCAGCAACGACCCCGCCCGCCGCATCGACAACCGCCCCGAACACCTGCGGGCCGAACTGGAAGGCTCGCTGCGACGGCTGGGGATGGACCACGTCACCCTCTTCTACGCCCACCGCCACGATCCGCAGGTCCCGGCAGAGGATCTGGCCGGAACCATGCAACGCCTTCATGAAGAAGGCAAAATCCTGGGCTACGGCCTGTCCGAGGTCGGACCCTATACTCTGGAACGCTGTCACGCTGTCCACCCGGTGATGGCGGTGCAGAACGAATACTCGCTCTGGACCAGGACGCCCGAGCTTGGCCTGATCCAGCGTTGTGCCCAGCTTGGCGTGGCCTTCGTCCCCTTCTCCCCGCTTGCCCGCGGCGCTTTCGGCACCCCGATGGCCGACCCCGCCAGCTTTGCACCGAACGAATTCCGCAGCCGCATCCCGCGCTTTCACCCCGAGAACTGGCCGCACAACAAGGCCAGGCTCGACGCCTTCCACGCCTTCGCGCGCCAAAGGGGCCTTAGCCCCGCCGCCCTGGCCCTGGCCTGGCTTCTGGACCGTGCGCCACACATCCTGCCGATCCCCGGCACCCGCAGCGCCGAACACCTCGCCGCCTGGGCCAGCGCCCCCGAGATCGACCTTTCCGACGACGACCGCGACGAGATCGACCGGATCCTGCCCGCAGGCTGGGCCTGGGGCGACCGCTACGACGACCTGCAGGCCGCGACGGTGGAACGCTATTCCTGACCGTGGCTCCGGTCATAGGCGTTCGGCCCCGCAGGTGCCCACCCGACCGGAGGCGCCTTGGGCCTGAAGACCTGCACCAGCAACGGATGGCACGCCGCCACATCCGAGGAATGCTCGCTGGAACAATCCCCGCCCGGACAGGCCGACAAGGCCCCCAGCAGGTCGATCTCGGCCATGAACTCCAGGTAATCCCCCGGTCGGACGGGCGAGGCCTTCATGAAATACTGCCCGGTGTCGCAGGTGAACCCGGTGCACATGAAGACGTTCAGCACGTCATGCACATGCAGTTCGGCCGCGTGCAGCGGCAGGCCCGACTGCGCCGCCACCGCCCGCGTCAGGTTGGAATGGCAGCAGTGGTGATACTGATCGCCGCCAGAAAGCAGCGCATGGGTATAGGGATCGCAGCGGGTGCCGATGACGTCATGCACCGAGCCGCCAAAGGCGTCGAAGCCGTACCAGTCCAGCGTATCGTCGGTGATCGTCGCCATCGGGCGCAGCCAGGGCAGGCAGGACCACATCCGGTCCCCCGTCGACAGATGCGTGCCATGCAAGGCCCGGGTCTTGCCGCTGAAGAACCGCTCGCCCAGGTTGCCCGCCGCAAAAAGGTTGAGGTCCCCCACCTGCGGCCCCTCGATGCTGACGATGCGGAAGAACCAGCCGCTCGGCACCTCGAACGTCCGCGCCTCACGCGGCGGCACCAGCACCTCCTGGACCAGGCTCCACCCCTCGCGCGCCGCGCGGCAGGCCGCAAGGTCGGGGCGCGGCAGGCCTTCGACCGGGTAGCAGATGACCGGCCGGATGCCCTTGCGGGCGACGGCGTCGGGCGGGGCGGGGTGTTCGGGATGGTCCAGCTTCATGCGCCAAGGCTTGCCAGAATCCACGCCTGCCGCAAGCGGCGATTTCTTCAGGGAAACACCTAGCGTTCCACCCGCAGACAATCCCGCGGCTCTGCGCCCCGCGCCACGGCCCCGCAGGCCACGCAATGCCAGTGATCCGGCGCCACGCTGCGATCCAGTCGCCAGCGGCAATTTCGCGTCAGCGTCGACTTGCGCCGGGCAAGCCACAGATACAGGAACACCGACACCGCCAGGACCAGCAGCACCAGCGGCATCAGCGCACCAGCCGGTCCCGCAGCCGCGCCAGCAGCGCGTCGACCTGCGCCGCATCGTCCAGCCGCGCCTTGTGGTGCGCGTCCCCGAAATCCGCCACCACCTCCGGGTCGATCTGGGCGGCCCGGAACTCTTCGCCCAGTGCCGCCAGCAGTTGCGCCACGTGCCAGGCATAGCCGGACTCGTCCATCCAGATCCGGTTCTTCGCGTGCAGCTTGGCGGCCAGCCCGGTCATCACCTGGGCAAACTCGTCTCCCGAGCCGAAGTCCGGCAGGTCCAGCGGATCAGACAACCCGCTCGACCATCATCTTCTTGATCTCGGCAATCGCCTTGGCCGGGTTCAGCCCCTTCGGGCAGGTCTTGGCGCAGTTCATGATCGTGTGGCAGCGATAGAGCTTGAACGGGTCTTCCAGTTCATCCAGCCGCTCGCCCGTCGCCTCGTCCCGTGAATCGATGATCCAGCGATAGGCATGCAGCAGCGCGGCGGGACCAAGGTAGCGGTCGCTGTTCCACCAGTAGGACGGGCAGGACGTCGAACAGCACGCGCACATCACGCATTCATAAAGCCCGTCCAGCCTGGAGCGATCCTCGATCGACTGCTTCCATTCCCTGGCCGGGCGGTTGGTCTTCGTCTCCAGCCACGGCATGATCGACGCATGCTGGGCGTAAAAATGCGTAAGGTCGGGGATCAGGTCCTTGATCACCGCCATATGCGGCAGGGGATAGATCTTCACGTCGCCCTTGATCTCGTCCAGCCCGTAGATGCAGGCCAGCGTGTTGATCCCGTCGATGTTCATCGCGCAGGACCCGCAGATGCCCTCGCGGCAGGAGCGGCGGAAGGTCAGGGTCGGGTCGATGTCGGTCTTGATCTTGATCAGCGCGTCAAGAACCATCGGACCGCACTGGTCCATATCGACGAAATAGGTATCGACCCGCGGGTTTTCCCCGTCATCGGGGTTCCAGCGGTAGACCTGGAACTTGCGGACGTTCTTGCCATCCGGCTTCGGCCAGGTCTTGCCGGTGCGGATCTTGGAATTCTTGGGCAGCGTGAACTGGACCATGAGGTCAACCTTTCCTGGTCTTCGTCTTGACAGGTTTCTTCTGGGCGGCCGCGGGCCGTGTCAGCTCGAACAGCGTCTCGCCCCGGGTGAGGGAGTAGGTGGAAACATCAGGCTCGACCGCCACGAATTCGTGCAGGGCAAATCCGGCGGCGCGCATGTGGTCCTTCAGGTCCCGCCCGAAATAGCGCAGGTGGTCCTTCTGGCCGTAATGCAGCATCCGTTCGCGCGGGGTTGAAAGCGCCGGGTTTTCATAGGTCGTCTCCCAGCTTTCGACCAGCGGAGTCGTCACCACCATCCGCCCGCCCGGCTTGAGGCAGCGGAAACATTCGGCCAGAGCCTTGTGGTGATCGACATGTTCCAGAATCTGATGCGCTATGATCAGGTCAAGGCTGGCATCCTCGATCTCCAGCGCCTCGATGTTCAGCTTGCGGTCCACCTTCGTCCGCATGAAATCGGCGGTGACATAGGTCCCGGCCTGGCCGCGCAACACGGGTTCGAACATCGGCTCGGGCGCGAAATGCAGGACCGTCATGTCGCCGGTGATTCCGCCGCGCCGGTCGATCCACAGCTTGAACAGCCGATGCCGTTCCCGCGACCGGCACAGCGGACACAAGCCATCCAGACGCGGAGGTTCGCCGACCGGGGCAAACTCGCCGACATAGCCGCAGACCGGGCAGGTCCGGGTGAACCCCGTCACCAGCATCGCCTCGTATTCGCGCAGGCGACGCCGCCGGATCCGCTCCAGCGCGGCCTTGGCAAAGCGCACTTGCCTGGGGTCGGGCGTGGGGATGCCGTCCTTTGCCATCAGCGCCAGTCCGGTCGCAGGTACAGCGGACGGCTTGGCGGCTCGCCCGTCTTCTGCATCACGCAAGACTCATACACCGCCGCCGGGTCGCGGCCCAGGATGAAGTCCGAACTGACGTTCAGCTCGAAGCCCGCCGCCTTCCGCCCGTCCGAGCTTGCGCCCACCGACACCTCGCCCCGCGGCTGCTTGGCCAGGCGGGCGCGTTCAAAGCACTGCCGTTCGGCCTGGGCCAGCGTCATCGGGCCGCAGGCGGCCAGAAGTGCAGGGAGGATCAGCAGCAGTCCGAACCGTTTCATCCCGCTCACCCTCATGCGCTTTGCGCCATCGCGGGGGCTTCCGGCCGGATCGTGCCCGGTGCCACCAGCTCGCGCCGGCCCATCGGGCCGCGGCCGGGGGTGAAATCCTCCAGCACCTGCAAGCCGCTTGCCCTGACGCGCGAGGCGCGCATGTGCATGGTCCGCACCCGCTGCCCGCCCAGCGCGTATTTCAGGAACCGCTCGGAGTGCAGCCGCTTGCCCCGCGCGCAGTATTCCCCCATCCGGTCGGCCCGCCTGCCATAGGCCGCCACACCCTCGGCCCCCTTGACCAGCGCAAAGCGGTCGTTGTGACCGAACCATTGCGCCCAGTCCGGCACCAGCACAAAGGACCGATGCGCGCGGGCCAAGAGGTCCAGATGCTCGGCCGCACTGTCGTGATACAGCAGGTCCGGTCGCGCGAAGATCACGATGTCGGGCTGGAACCCCTCGGCCAGCAGCGTCGCCCGCTTCAGCGAATGCAGCTGATGCACCAGATTGCGGAACGAGGCGAAATCGTCGCGCCAGATATCGCCCCGCGCCTGCATCTGGTCCATCGGATACAGGTCCAGACAGGCCCCCGGGTCCTCCAGCTCGACCGCGTCCAGGTTCAGCAGCCGGTATTCCTCGGGGTCCAGCTCGCCCACTTCCCCGGACCTGGGATTGCTGATCCCGGTCTGCCGGAAGAAATGCCCGCACAGCCGGATTTCCCGCGCGATGGCGCGCGCCGGGTCGATCAACTGCGCGGTGATCGAGGGCAAGGTCAGCCGCAAGGCCCGGGTGATGCCGAAGAAGACGACGGCGATCTTCAGGTCCGCCCTGACGCGCCCCTTCCCCGAAATCCCCGCTGCCGCCCCCGTTGCCATCGCGCCGTCAGCCACCCACCACGGGAGGCACGCCATTGGCCGCATAGCAGGACTGCGCCGCAGGCCGCACCGCGATGTCGCGGATCGTCGCCTTGGTCGCCGTTCCGGCCTCGACGCCGACATCGCGGGCCAGAAGCTGCAACTCCTCCTGGCTTGCCGCATCCAGGATGCATTTCGTAGCCAGCCGCGCCGGTTCTGCCGGCAAGTCGATGTTGACGACCGGGAAGACAACCGAATGGGCCGTCCGCTTCAAAGCGGAATCGACCAGCTCGGCGGGGTCACAACCGGCCAGACCCAGTCCGGCAATCAGCGAGAGGGCCACAACGCGCATCAGAACTTCCTTTCTGCCGGCGCGATCTTGGTCAACGCGATCCCGCCCTGGGCTTCGGTGGTCAGAGGCTCGGTGTGGACCGCCCGGTAGTCAAGCGTCACGGATGCGCCATCGACCCAGGCCAGCGAATGTTTGCGCCAGTTGACGTCGTCGCGGTTCGGGTGATCCTCATGCGCATGGGCGCCGCGGCTTTCGGTGCGGGCATGGGCGCCATAGATCGTCGCCAGCGCGTTCGGCATCAGGTTCGTCAGCTCCAGCGTCTCCATCAGGTCGCTGTTCCAGACGAGGGAACGATCGGTGACATGCAGATCAGACATCTTGGCCGCAATCGCCGTCATCTTCTTCTCGCCCGCCGCCAGCGTCTCCTCGGCGCGGAAGACCGCCGCATCGGCCTGCATGGTCTTCTGCATCTCCAGGCGCAGCTCGGCCGTCGGCACCCCGCCCTTGGCGTTGCGCAGCCCGTCGAACCGGGCCAGCGCCTTGTCGACCTCGGCCTTGTTGGTGCCGGGGACCGAGGCCTCCCGGTCCACCACCGCACCCGCCCGGTTCGCCGCCGCGCGGCCGAACACCACCAGATCGATCAGGCTGTTCGACCCCAGCCGGTTCGCCCCATGCACAGAAGCGCAGCCCGCCTCGCCCACCGCCATCAGGCCGGGGAAGATCGCATCCGGGCTTTCCGCCGTAGGGTTCAACACCTCGCCCCAATAGTTCGTCGGGATGCCGCCCATGTTGTAGTGGACGGTCGGCAGCACCGGGATCGGCTCCTTGTGCAGATCGACGCCCGCGAAGATGCGGGCAGATTCCGTGATCCCCGGAAGCCGCAGCTCCAGCGCCTCGCGCGGCAGGTGCGACAGGTTCAGGTGGATGTGGTCGCCATTCGCCCCCACGCCCCGACCCTCGCGGATTTCGATCGTCATGCAGCGGCTGACATAGTCCCGCGGCGCCAGGTCCTTGTAGTGCGGCGCATAACGCTCCATGAACCGCTCGCCCGCGCTGTTGGTCAGATAGCCCCCCTCGCCGCGCGCGCCTTCGGTGATGAGGCACCCCGAGCCATAGATCCCCGTCGGGTGGAACTGCACGAACTCCATGTCCTGCAGCGGAAGACCCGCCCGCGCCACCATCCCGCCGCCGTCGCCAGTGCAAGTGTGCGCCGAGGTGGCGCTGAAATAGGCCCGCCCGTAGCCCCCCGTCGCCAGGACCACCATCTTCGCGTTGAAGACATGGATGGTGCCGTCGTCCAGCTTCCACGCCACGACCCCCGTGCAGGCCCCGTCGGTGATGATCAGGTCCAGCGCGAAGTATTCGATGTAGAATTCCGCGTTGTTCTTGAGGCTTTGCCCATACAGCGTATGCAGGATCGCGTGCCCGGTCCGGTCCGCCGCCGCGCAGGTCCGCTGCACCGGAGGGCCATTGCCGAACTCGGTCGTGTGGCCGCCGAACGGCCGCTGGTAGATCTTGCCCTCTTCCGTGCGCGAGAACGGCACGCCGTAATGCTCCAGCTCGTAGACGGCTTTCGGAGCCTCGCGCGCCAGGTATTCCATCGCGTCGGTGTCGCCCAGCCAGTCCGACCCCTTCACGGTGTCATACATGTGCCACTGCCAGTGGTCCGGCCCCATGTTGCCAAGGCTGGCGGCAATCCCGCCCTGCGCCGCCACCGTGTGGCTGCGGGTCGGAAACACCTTGGTCACGCAGGCGGTGCGCAGCCCCTGCTCGGCCATCCCCAGGGTCGCGCGCAGACCGGCACCGCCGGCCCCCACCACGACCACGTCATACTCATGCGTCTCGTACGGATAGGCAGTCATCATCAGGTCCTTACAGAGCCATGCGGGCCAGGGCGAACAGCCCCGTCGCGGCGATCACCCAGGAAAGCGCGATCACGAAGATGATCAGCAGCTTGCGATTGGTTCCCCGGGCATAATCCTCGATCATCGTGGTCGCGCCCATGGCGAAGTGACGCATCCCCACCACCAGCACCAGCGCGGTCAGGATGGCCGGCAGGGGACGAGAGAACGTCGCCAGCACCGCCTCGCGCGTGTCGCCCAGGGCGCTGCCGAAGATGTAAAGCCAGAGCGGCACAAGGAAAGCCAGCCCGACCGAGGAAACCGTCATCGCCCAATGGTGTTCCGCGCCATGATGGGCGGCTCCACGACCTTCGGCACGCTTGCGGGGGGTCAAATAGCGCATGGGCGTCCTCACTGAACCAGAAGAATTGTGATCACAGTCAGCACGACCGAGCCGATGATGCAGGCCCAGCCCAGCTTTTCCGCCGTGGGAATGTCCAGCCCCTTGCCCGCGTCGAAGTACAGATGCCGCAAACCGGCCAGATAGTGGTACCACACCGCCCACAAGGACCCGGTGAACACCAGATCCCCGAACCAGCTGGTCGCCAGCGCATCGACCCGCGCGAAATGGGCGTCCGAGGTCGCGGCGGCCAAGAGCCACCATACCCCAAGGATAACCCCCACCATCATCGCACTGCCGGTGATCCGCGTCAGGATCGAGCTGACCGAGGTCATCTGGATGCGGTAGACCTGCAAGTGCGGCGAAAGCGGTCGACCCCCCGAACTCGCGGGCGCGGCCCGCTTTGCGTCTGCCATGATCGGTCCTCACGTCTGGCGGCGCGGGTCCGGGTGGGCCAGCGCCTGGCTGTCGTTCACTCTCTGAATAGCGCGGATTTCGCCGGTGTCACGCTGCGAATGCCGCAATTGCAGCATGTTGCCGCTATCGGGGCAAGATTTCTGCCGTTTGTGATCACGCGCCGAAAATCCGTGATCACAAGAACCCATCCTCCACGCCGAAGTGGATCCGCTGCGACTCAGCGCGGCACCAGCGCCCAGTAGTCCAGGTCCAGCAGCACCTCGGGCAGATACCTGCCGTCCGCCCCGCGCAGCTCTCCCGCCTTCGCCTTCGTCGCCACCAGCCGCAGCCGCAAGGCCCCTACGGACGGAACCGTGGTCTCCGCCCGGTCCAGCACTTCGGACCAGGCCCGCACCGTATCGCCCGCGAAACAGGGGTTCGCATGCGCCCCCGCGTTCAGCGCCACGATCATCTGCGCATTCGCCAGCCCGTTGAACGACAGCGCCCGCGCCAGGCTGATCACATGCCCGCCATAGATCAGCCGCCGCCCATCCTCACGCTGGCCCACGTCGAAGTGCACCTTCGAGGTGTTCTGCCACAGCCGCGTCGCCAGCATGTGCTCGGCCTCTTCGATGGTCACCGCATCGACATGGTCGATCACCTCGCCGACCTGGTAATCAGCCCAGCGATACGGCTCCCCCGCCAGCCCGAAGTCATAGGCCGAAAAGTCCAGCCCCTCCGGCACCACCAGCGCCCCTGGCGCGACCACCGGCGCCAGGTCCGGCACCGAGACCGGCACCACGACCTCGCGCCGCCGTTTGCGCACCATCACCCAGCGGACATACTCCAGCACCACATCCCCGTGCTGGTTGATGCCCTTTGTCCGCACCCAGACCACCCCCGTCGCCCCGGATGAGGTCTCCTTCAGCCCGATCACCTCGGATTCCGACCGCAGGGTATCGCCCGGCCAGACCGGCTTCAGCCAGCGCCCTTCGGCATAGCCAAGGTTCGCCACCGCGTTCAGGCTGATGTCCGGCACCGTCTTGCCGAAGACCGTATGGAACGCCACGAGATCATCCATCGGCGACGCCGCCAGCCCCACACCCTTGGCAAACTCGTCCGAAGAATACACAGCCCCCCGCGCCGGATAGAGCGCATGGTAGAGTGCCCGCTCGCCCGCCCCCACAGTCCGAGGCACCGCATGCCGGATCACCTCGCCCAGGGTGTAATCCTCGAAGAACCGCCCCGGCCAGGTCTTCATTCAAAGGATCTCTTCATAGCTCGCCCAGCTTCACGTCCGGGTGGTAGTCGCCCGCCACCTCTTTCACCACCGCCTGCCCGCAGCGCATCACCCCGTTGGCCGCATCGAACGCATAGGTCGGGCCGCCATGCAGCTCCCACCCCTTGTTCAAGGCCGCCGTCACCTTGTGACAGAAGGCCGAGGTGTCATCCGAACTCAAGAAACGATAAAGCTTCATTCCCTCACCAAGTCCCTGACAATTCAATTAAAATTGTCTTTCTCTTCTCCAAGTATCCCACGGGGGGTTTCGGGGGGTGTGAAACCCCCCGATCAACCTTAGCCCCAGGGCGGCACGCCCAGCCAGTTGTGCACCAGCATGATCGCGACCAGCACGACGACGGCCCCCACCACGGCACCGATCTCCTTGCCCAACGGGGCCGGTTCCGGCAAGGGCCCGCGCGGCACCGCCTTGTTGATCAGGATCACCTCCACGACCGCCCAGGCCAGCAGCCCGCCGAACAGGATCACCGACGCCAGGTCCCCGTTGACCAGCAGATGCCCTGCGGCCCAGATCTTTACCGCCGTCAGCTGCGGATGCCGGATCGCCCGGGTGATCCGCGTCTTCATCCCCGACGCCGCGTAAAGGTAGACCGCGAACAGCATCAGCAGGTTGTTCAGATGGGTCAGGAACGCCGGCGGATACCACAGGTCGACATGCTCGACGCCCCGGTAGCCCATCACCATCAGCACCACGCCCGCCAGCACGCCGACAGCGACCAGCGCCTTGCCCGCATCCCCCATCGAGGCGCGCGACCCCGGAGCCAGCCGCTTCCACAGATGCGCCGCCCACCACAGCGCCAGTCCCAGAACAATCAACGTCATCGCAGGCCTCCAGCCGGTTCATCAGCCTGCACCCTGCCGCTAAACCGCAACCGCCGCAATCGCCTCGGCCTTCCCGATCAGCGCCTGGGCCATCGCCACATGCAGGTTCTCGACGATCCGGCCGTCCACCACCGCCACGCCCTCGCCCCGCGCCCGCGCCTCGGCATAGGCCGCGATCTGCCGCCGTGCCAGCGCGACCTCGGCCTCGCTGGGCGCAAAGACTTCGTTGGCGATCTCCAACTGGGCGGGATGGATCAGCGTCTTGCCGTCAAAGCCCATGTCCCGGCCCTGCTCGCACTCTGCCCGCAGCCCGGCCTCGTCCTTGAAGGCGTTGAACACCCCGTCAACGATGACGCGCCCCTCTGCCCGCGCCGCCAGCACGCAGGCCCCCAGCCCCGCCAGCAGCGGCAGCCGGTCGCTGCGAAACCGCGCCCCAAGCTCCTTCGCCAGGTCGTTGGTCCCCATGACCATCCCCTCCAGCCGCCCGTGCGCCGCGATGGCGCCCGCGTTCAGGCACCCTTTCGCCGTTTCCAGCATCGCCCAGAGCGGAGCCTTCACCTTGCCCGCCACCACATCCAGATCGGCCGGGGAATTCACCTTCGGCACCAGCACGGCATCCACCCCCGGATGCGCCCCGAACGCCGCCAGGTCGCCCTCGACCCATTCGGTCCCCAGCCCGTTCACCCGCACGATCCGCGCCCGCGCGCCAAAGTCGGCGCTGGACAGAACCGAGGCCAGCAACTCCCGCGCCCGGACCTTCTCCTCGGGCGACACCGCATCCTCCAGATCGAAGATGATCGCATCCGCCGCCAGCTCCCGCGCCTTTTCCAACGCCCGCTCACGCGAGGCCGGGATATACAGGACAGACCGGTAGGGACGCGCCCCGTTCTTCGCCATCGACTCACCTCCGCGCAACATTCTTGCGCTTGAAAGCACGGATCGGACACAAACGGCAAGCCCTAATCCGCCGCAGCGCAGAAAGATCACGCGGTCGCAGCGCAAGCCGCCCGATCCATTAACCGCCTTTCAGCCCATTGCCTGCAGCCTTTCCCGCATCCCCTACGCCAGAAAGGCCCGCCCATGACCCAGCAGATGTTCGCCCTCTCCTTTGGCCTTGCCGTCCTGCTTTCCGCCAGCCAGATCGCCCACGGCGCCCCGCAATGCGACACCCGCAAGGCGGTGACCGCGCTGCTTGCCGACCGCTACGGCGAGACCCGGCGCGCGGTCGGGTTGGCAGGCCAGGCCGCCGTGATGGAGCTTTACGCCTCGGACGCCACCGGCACCTGGTCGATCACCATGACCCTTCCCGACGGGACGATGTGTCTGATGGCCTCAGGCTCGACCTACGAAGCCGTGACCGAGGACCTGCCCGCCAAGGGCAACCCGGCGTAAGGGCGGCAGCGCTTGCAGGCCCGGAACCCCGCCGCCTGACAGGCTTCGACCGACCCCCGGAACTCCACGTTCCGCCGCAACGGCGTCCGCGCCGGGCAGGTCATGCGGCAGAAGATCCCCGTCGTCCTGACGCAGACGAAAACCCCGGCGAACCTGCCGTCCCGCGCGGCAAGCGAGGCGTAAAGCGTGTCGGCATCGGGCAACATCGGCGCATCCTCCGGGTCATCGCGGTGCCGCCGCCACGGGCGCTTCCCTCCCCCCGCCGTGGGGGAGGGAGAGGGTGGGGGGGCCGCCGGCCATCCTTGCACAAGGACGACGGCAAATCACGCAGCCCCGGCGCGTTCCCGCAGGATCCGGGTCAGATCAGCCCCCGCGCCCCGTCCCAGATCAGCTTCAGCGAGATCAGCGCCAGTGCCCAGACCACCAGCCGGAAGAACAGCCTTTCCGGCATCAGCTGCACCAGTCGCACCCCGGCAAAGACCGCGATCACCGCCGGCAGCGCCAGCACGGCCGCCACCTTCAGGTTGCCCGCGTTCAGCTGCCCCAGCGCATGATAGGGGATCAGCTTCACCGCATTGATGATGGCGAAGGCGATGGTCGTCGTCCCCGCGAACACCGCCTTCGGCATCCCCAGCGGCAATGTGTAGACCTGATAGGGCGGCGCGCCCGCGTGGCTGACAAAGCTCGTGAACCCCGCCACTCCGCCCCAGAACAGACCGGGAGCCACCTCGGCCCGTTTCGGCTCCGCCACCACCGGCTTGCGCAACAGGATGTTCAGCGCGAAGGCCAGCCCGATCAGGCCCACCAGCAGCGTCACCGCCGCCTCGGGCACGATGGTCGCCGTCGCCCAGCCGATGGCGATCCCGACCACCGCCCCCGGCACCACGATGGCCAGCACCCGCCCATCCCAGGCGTGGCGGTAGGCGTACAGCCCGAAGATGTCCGAGACGACATAGACCGGCAGCAGCAGTCCCGCCGCGACAACCGGGTTGATCACCAGCGCCAGCACCGGCACCCCCAGCATCCCCACCACCGGGACGCCGCCCTTGCTCATCCCCACCAGCGCCGCCGCCACCAGGGCCGCCACCCAGAATCCGATCTCTTCCATCGCGTCCTCCGCCTGGCGTTACCGCTAACCCCTTCTCCCCCGCCCCGAAAGCCGGATTTTTTCGCATACAATGGTATACCAAACCTGTCCCAAGGCTGGACAGACGGCCGATAAGCGGCTACCCCTCCCCCCGATTCATCCCAACAGGAGGCTCTCATGGCCAGACCCAAGATCGCCCTCATCGGCGCCGGTCAGATCGGCGGCACGCTTGCGCACCTGCTCGCGCTGAAGGAACTGGGCGACGTCGTCCTGTTCGACATCGCCGAGGGCACGCCGCAAGGCAAGGCGCTGGACCTGGCGCAATCCGGCCCGGTCGAAGGCTTCGATGCTTCCCTCACCGGCACCAACACCTATGCCGACCTCAAGGGCGCCGATGTCTGCATCGTGACTGCCGGGGTGCCCCGCAAGCCCGGCATGTCGCGGGACGATCTTCTGGGCATCAACCTCAAGGTGATGAAGGCGGTGGGCGAAGGCATCAAGGCCAACTGCCCGAACGCCTTCGTGATCTGCATCACCAACCCCCTGGACGCGATGGTCTGGGCGCTGCGCGAATTCTCGGGCCTGCCGCACAACAAGGTGATCGGCATGGCCGGTGTCCTTGACGCCGCCCGCTTCCGCCACTTCCTGAGCGTGGAATTCAACGTCTCGATGAAGGACGTCACCGCCTTCGTCCTGGGCGGCCACGGCGACACGATGGTTCCTTCGGTCCGCTACTCCACCGTCGGCGGCATCCCGCTGCCCGACCTGGTGGCGATGGGCTGGACCACGCAGGAAAAACTTGACGCCATCGTCCAGCGCACCCGCGATGGCGGGGCCGAGATCGTCGGCCTGCTGAAGACCGGCTCTGCCTTCTACGCCCCCGCCGCCAGCGCGGTGGAAATGGCCGAGGCCTACCTCAAGGATCAAAAGCGCCTGCTGCCCTGCGCCGCCCACGTCAAGGGCGCCTACGGGCTTGACGGCCTTTACGTCGGCGTGCCCGTCATCATCGGCGCCGGCGGGGTCGAGCGGGTCGTCGAAGTGAAACTCGACGCCACCGAAAAGGCCATGTTCGACAAGTCCGTCGACGCCGTGAAGGGCCTTGTCGCCGCCTGCAAGGGCATCGACGCCTCGCTCGCCTGACCCTCTCTGGTGCGACATACCTGACCTTGAATGCGCGGCCCCGGCTGCGCATTCTGCATTTCAGTCCCAGTGAAAGGCCATTGCCAATGAAAGCCGCTCTCGTCGCCCTGATGGTCCTCGCCACCCCGGCCGCCGCCCAGACCCTCAGCCAGGAGATCGGCACCAACGGCATCGCCCCCACTCTTGCCCGACTCAAGGCCCAGCCCGAACCGGCGCTGGAGGATATCTTCGCCATCGGCGGGCTGCACTTCCTCGGGGCCGTCGAACGCGCCCTGCAACTGCAATGGCGCACCGGGGCGGATCAGGTCGCTGGCAACGCGGGCGACACGCTGGGCCTGCCGTTCCTGCGCCTGCCCGTGCCACCGAACCCCGCCCCCGAGCCCTTCCAGGGCGCGCTCATCACCCAGTTGTTCAGCGACATCGACGCCGACATGGCCGCCGCCCGCACCGCCCTTGCCATCCTGCCCGAGGGTGAGGAGTTCGGGGTCGAACTCAGCTTCTCCGACCTCTGGTTCGACATCAACCTGAACGGCACCCGCGAGCCCGAGGAAGGCGCGCTGACCATCCTTGGCCCCCAGCTTCTGGGCTGGCAATGGCAGACCCCAGACCCCGCCGCCCCGCCGCTGACCATCCGCTTCGACGCCGCCGATGCCGCCTGGCTGACCGCCTATACCCATGTCATGTCCGGGGTGGCGAACACCATCCTCGCCTACGATCCCGCAGCCAGCATCGACCGCGTCATCGCCGCCCGCGCCGCGCTGAAGGTGGCGCAGCCCTCGCCGGACGACTTCAACTTCGACGCCTCCTTCGGTCAGTTCCTCGACGCCTTTGCCATGCTGGAAGGTGCCGTGAACCAGCAACCCGACGCCGCCCGCGCCAAGGCCGCGAAGGACCATTTCCTGGCGATGATCACCGAGAACCGCCGCTTCTGGACCCTTGTCGCGCTGGAGGCAGACAACGACCGCGAATGGGTGCCGAACGATGCCCAGACCTCCGCCCTCGGCTTCAGCCTGCCTCCCGGCACCGGCGACACCTGGCTTGCCGTCCTGGCCGATGGCGAGGCGCTGCTGCAAGGCCGCGTCCTGATCCCCTATTGGCGCGGCCCCGATGGCCAGTGCATCAACCTTGGCCGCATGTTCGACGCCCCCGCCCCGATCTCGATCACCGGCTGGGCCCAGGGCTGGGCCGCCGTCCCCTATCTGGACCAGGGCCCGGTCGTGAATTCAACCAGCCTGCGCCAGTTCGAAGCGCTGATGGGTGGCAATGCCGGGCTGATGATGGTGTTCCTGAACTGATCCTGGTCCGGGCGTAGGGTGGGCAATCTGCCCACCCCACCTTGCGGCCAGCCAGTGCCACCCGTCGCGCATCAAGACCGTCACCGCGAAGCACTTTGCAACGCAAGGCCCCCGCCTCCAGGACGCAGGTGGACGCGTTCACCCCCCCCGCGCGGCGTGAATGGCGCAAACACTTCCCGACCGACCACGCCCAACCCCTTGATAAGACGGGCAGCGCTTGTCATGCCCTGCGGGGACACCCCATTCCCCCTTGCCCCGCCCGCCCGAATCCGGCATCCCCATGCACCACATCCTGCCCCGGAGGCCCCCCGATGGACTACTCGAAATCCGGCAATCCCAAAGGTGCCCGCAGCACCCTGCGCGGTCCCGACCATGCCCAGAAGGGCGCGCCCAAATCTGTCAAGCCGCCGCGTGAGACGAAGGAACAGCTCCTCGCCCGCATGAAGGCCGCCGCCGCCGAGAAGACGGCCGCAAAGAAGGACGACCAGGCCTGACCCGGACCGCACCGACAAGACCGGCCTCCCCCTACCTCGCCCCCGGCTTTTATGACGACGCCATCGCCAGGGGCCGCCACCGCGACATCGTCGGCGGTCGCTGGGACGAGACGGGCCGCATCCAGATGCAGGCCCTGCTCGCCGCAGGCATGACCCCCGAGGACCACCTCCTCGACATCGGCTGCGGCGCGCTGCGCCTGGGCCACAAGGCAGTGCCCTTCCTTCGCCCCGGCCACTACTGGGGCACCGACGCCTCCCTCGCCCTGATGCGGCACGGGCGGCTCACCGAACTCCCCGACCCCGCCGCACTCCCCGAAGACCACCTGGTCGAGGACGCCGCCTTCGCCTTCCCCGGCGTGCCCGACAGCATCACCCTCGCGATCGCCTTCGGCGTCTTCACCCACCTGCCGCACGCCGACCTCGCCACGGCCCTGACAAACCTGCGCCGCTTTGCCAACCTCCGCGCCACCCTCTTCACCGTATTCCTCTCCGACCTCCCCGGCGCCACCAGACAACCCGACGGCGTCGTCACCCACCCCGACCGACCGCCCTACCACCTGCCCGAAGCCCGGGTCGCCCGAACCGTGGCCGACGCAGGCTTCACCCCCACCCGCCTGCCCACGCTCCTCCCCCGGGGCCAGGTGCTCTGGACCGCCACCTGAGGGCTTCCCCACCTTGCGCCCCCCTCCGCACGGCCGCACAGTCTCCTGACCCATAGGAGGCCCCCGATGCGCACCCTCGTCCTCGCCCTCATGCTCGCCACCCCCGTCGCCGCCGAGACGATCTCCGAAGAAATCGCCCGCACCGGCCTCGCGCCGACCGAGGCCCGCCTCGCCGCCCTCGCCTCGCCCGGCAACCAAGACCTCTTCACCCTCGCCGGCCTGCGCTTCCTCGGTGGCGTCGAACAGGCGCTGCAACTGCGCTGGCAGACCGGCGTCAAGGCCGACTGGTCCGAGCTTCCCATCCTCCGCCTGCCGATCCCGGAAAACCCCGACGCCATCCCGTTTCAGGCCGCTGACTTCCCCGCCCTTCTCCGCAACCTCGACGCCGACATGGACGCCTCCCGCAAGGCGCTTGCCCAACTCGGCGACAAGCCCTTCGCGCTGCCGATCCGCGTCGCCGACCTCTGGTTCGACATCAACGCGAACGGCGCGCGAGACCCGGGCGAAGACCTCTCCGACGTGACCGGCATGGCCCTTGGCGGCGGGCGCGGCATGGCCGTCGCGGTGGAAGACCCGGTCATCACCTTCGACGCCGCCGATGCCGCCTGGTTGTCGGCCTACACCCACTTCCTGTCGGGCTTCGCCGCCACCGCGCTGGCCTACGACCCGGAACCCGCGATCCAGCGCGTCCTCGACAGCTCCAGGGCGATCTACACGCTTTGGGGCACCACCCCGCCCCATAATGCGATGGACATGATGTTCGGCCGCCAGGTCGACCGGATCGCGATGGTCCTGCACGCCCTGTCCAACACCCCCGACAAGGCGCTGGCCCTGGACGCCCACACCCACTTCCTCTCGATGATCGAGGAGAACCGCCGCTTCTGGACCCTCGTCGCGCAGGAAACCGACAACACCGGCGAATGGGTTCCGAATGACGCCCAGGTCTCCGGCCTCGGCCTCGCCATGCCCCCCGGCACCGGCGAACGCTGGCAGGCCGTCCTCGCCGACGCCGAAAAGCTGCTGAAGGGCGAGGTTCTGATCCCCCACTGGCGCTTCGGGGCCGAAGCCGGGATCAATCTGAAAAAGGCTTTCGAGAACCCGCCCGCCATCGACCTTGTCACCTTCATCCAGGGCGAGGGCCTGTTACCCTACGCCGAAAAGGGCCCGCAGATGTCGATGCAGTCCTGGCGCGACTTCGAGGCTTTCGTCCAGGGCGACGCGATGCTTTTCGCCGTCTTCCTGAACTGACGCATTTTCTGTCCGCAAATATCCCCTGCGGAGCACTCCCGAGCCTCTGTGCGTCCTTCACGCACAGAGGCGAGACAAAAGGTCTTCGCGCCTGCCAAGGCGCTCAATTCGACAGCCGCCCCAACCCGCGCAGCGCTCACAGGCCGTGCAACACCGTCTCCAGCGTCGCCTCCAGCTTGTCGGCGATCTCGTCCAGCTCGGCATCTGTCGCGTTGAACGGCGGCGCCAGGATGACCGTATCCCCCGCAGCCCCATCCACATGCCCACCCGACGGATAGCAGATCAGCCCCCGCCGCAGCCCTTCCGCCCGGATGCGAGCGTTGACCCCCAGCGCGGCGTCGAACGGAGCCTGCGTCTGCGGGTCCGCCACGATCTCCACCCCGATGAAATAGCCCCGCCCCCGCAGGTCGCCCACCTGGCGGATATGCGCCAGTCGCTCCGCCAAGTCCGACCGCCAGCGCGGCCCCTTGTCGCGGATGCGGGCCAGCAGGTCCTCTTCGGCCACGATCTTCTGCACCGCCACCCCGGCCGCGAGGCAGGCCGTGTGCCCGGTGTAGGTATGCCCGGTCAGCGGCCCGCCGTGCCCGGCCGCCATCACATCCGCGATTTCCCTGGTGTAGATCGCCGCGCCCAGCGGCAGATAGCCGCCCGACAGCGACTTCGCCACGGTGATGATGTCCGCGGTGATCCCATCCTCTTCGGACGCGCGCCAGACCCCGGTCCGGCCCGATCCGCACATCACCTCGTCGCAGATCACCAGCACCCCGTGCCGCCGACAGACCTCGGCCACCGCGCGCCCGTACCCGTCCGGTGCAGGCAAGGCCCCGCCCGCCGCGCCCACCACCGGCTCGAAGATGAACCCTGCCACGGTCTCCGGCCCCAGGCGGAGGATCTCTGCCTCCAGCTCTGCCGCCAGATGTGCGACCAGCCCCTCACGGCTTACCCCGGAGGGCAGCCGATAGGCATTTGCCGCACTCACCCGCCCCACCGAGGGCAAGGCCCCGGCGAAAGCCCGCTGCCGGTCCTGAAACCCCGACAGCGCCGTCGCCATCAGCGTGTTGCCATGCCAGGACCGCTTGCGCGCGATGAAGGTCACCCGGCCCGGCTCGCCCCGGTCAAAGTGGTACTGCAAGGCGATCTTCACCGCACTTTCCACCGCTTCAGACCCGCTTGTCGTATAGACCATGTCCGCCAGCCCCGTGGCGCGGCACAGGATCTCGCTCATTTCCTCCAGGGGGTCCGAGGAGAAAAGATACCGATAGCCATAGGCCACGCGTTCCATCTGCCGCGCCACGGCCTCGTTCACCCTGGGATCGCCGTGGCCGACCGAGAACACCGCCGGCCCCCCCGAGCCGTCGATGTACTGCCGTCCCTCGGTGTCCCACAGATAGACCCCGCGCCCGTGGCTGATCTTCGGCAGGGTGTCTTGCGTGATGTCGTTGGCGCTTGGGCGCGGCATCTTGGCCTCCATCTTTCAAGCCCCAGGCTTCGCAAGCGCGCCAATCCTTGTCAATCTTGCCACCGCAGCGGTGATTCGGACCGTCATCTGGCGTTACCGCCACCATGTGATCACAATTTTCCACCGTGTGATCACACTTTTCCATCCTGTGATCACAACCTGCATTTTCCCGGCATTTCGCCTGCATTACAGGCATTTGCCGTTTGGAACGCGGGCGAAGCCGTGCCAGAACGCCCCTGACCACATCCCGGCCGTCAATTCCAAGGGGCGCCCCATGAACATCCACGAATACCAGGCCAAAGAACTTCTGCGCAGCTACGGCATTCCGGTCAGCGACGGCCGCGTCGTCCTGAAGGCCGAAGATGCCAAGACCGCCGCCGGGGAACTTGACGGCCCGCTCTGGGTGGTCAAATCCCAGATCCACGCCGGGGGCCGCGGCAAGGGCCACTTCAAGGAACCCGAGGCCGGTGAAAAGGGCGGCGTCCGTCTGGCCCGCTCGGTCGGCGAGGCTGCCGAATTCGCCCGCCAGATGCTGGGCCGCACCCTCGTCACGATCCAGACCGGCGCCGCTGGCAAGCAGGTCAACCGAATCTACATCGAAGACGGCTCGGACATCGACCGCGAGTTCTACCTCGCCCTCCTGATCGACCGGCAGACCAGCCGCATCTCGATCGTCGCCTCGACCGAGGGCGGCATGTCGATCGAGGATGTCGCCCACGACACGCCCGAACTGATCCACAGCTTCACTGTCGACCCGGCCACCGGGTTGCAGGATTTCCACGGCCGCCGCGTCGCCTTTGCCCTGGGCCTGACCGGCGCGCAGGTGAAATCCTGCGTGCAGATCGTCAAGAAGCTGTACCAGCTGTTCACCGACAAGGACATGGACATGCTGGAGATCAACCCGTTCTGCGTGCTCAAGGACGGCTCCTTGAAGCTTCTCGACGCCAAGATGGCCTTCGACGGCAATGCGATCTACCGCCACCCCGACATCGCCGCCCTGCGCGACGAGACCGAGGAGGACCCCAAGGAACTTGCCGCCTCGAAATTCGACCTGAACTACATCGCGCTTGATGGCGAGATCGGCTGCATGGTGAACGGCGCAGGGTTGGCGATGGCCACGATGGACATCATCAAGCTGTACGGCGCCGAGCCCGCCAACTTCCTTGACGTCGGCGGCGGTGCCACCAAGGAAAAGGTGACCGAGGCCTTCAAGATCATCACCTCCGACCCGCAGGTGAAGGGCATCCTGGTCAACATCTTCGGCGGCATCATGCGCTGCGACATCATCGCCGAAGGCGTGATCGCGGCGGTGAAGGAAGTCGGCCTCAAGGTCCCGCTGGTCGTCCGGCTTGAGGGCACCAACGTCGAGCTTGGCAAGGACATCATCCGCAAATCCGGCCTGAATGTCATCGCCGCCGATGACCTGAAGGACGGGGCGGAAAAGATCGTCAAGGCCGTCAAGGGCTGACGGGACGCGGACAGGGCAAGCAGATGGACTTCCTGACCTTCGAGGATCGCGAACAGGACCTGCCGGCGCTGATGCTGCTGGCCGTCAGCCTGCAGCGCACCGCGCCAGGGTCTCGTCTCCATCTGCCGGCCCGCGACCTGGGCGCCCGCGCGCTGGACTGGATGGGCCGCCAGCCCAATGTCGTCCTCCACCGCGACCTCTGGGCCGAGGACACGTTCTGGAACATCAAGCCCTACCTGCTGGAGCAGATGCTCGCCCGCGGCATCCCCCGCATCACCTGGCTTGATGCCGACCTGATGCTGACCTCCGACCCCTCGGCCTATTTCGCGACCCTGCAGGACGACACCATCCTTGTCGCGCAGGAAGGCTTCCGCAGCCGCAACGCCGGAACCGGGGGCCGCACGCTCTCCATCGGCCGCACCATCGCGCGCGAGCTGGGTTATACCGTGAACTCCTGCGTCGTCAGCGTCACCGCCCGCCACCAGCCGCTCTTGGACCGCTGGAAAGCCTTCCTGCGCTCGGACCTCTACCAGACGGCGGACAAGCGCTTCATCGTCGGCGATCAGGACGTGCTGGGCGGCCTCCTCGGCTCGGACGAATTCGGCCAGGTCCCCGTCGCGGCGCTGCAGACCGGCCGCGACATCGCCCATGACATGCTGCCCGGCGATTTCGGAGCGTTCCAGCGCATCGCCACCCTGCGTCACGGCGAGCCGCGCTTTGTCCATGCCCAGGGCCGCAAGACCTGGCGCTATGCCATAGGCTCGGCGGACGCGACCGCGCTGCAAAGCCAGCTCAGCCTGCACCGGCACTGGGCCAAGACCCACCGCACCGACCTGCCTGCCGACCAGACCGCCTGGATCACCCAGGACGGCGCGCTGTCCCGCATCCTGCTGCGGCTCTTTCCGAACAGCCCCTCCTTGCGGGGCCTGCCCATCGGGTTGATCGGCAGCGCCCTCAACCTCGCCTACATCCTGCGCAACCTCTTGCGGCGCAACCCGACCTTCCGGGTCGGCCAGACACCCGACGGCGGCTCGCCCGCTGCCCTCCCCTGACTGTCACAAGGAAAGCCTCATGTCCGTCCTCGTCAACAAAGCGACCAAAGTCATCTGCCAGGGCTTCACCGGCAGCCAGGGCACCTTCCATTCGGAACAGGCCATCGCCTATGGCACGCAGATGGTCGGCGGCGTGACCCCCGGCAAGGGCGGGACCGAACACCTCGGCCTGCCCGTCTTCGACTCTGTCCACGACGCGGTCGCCAAGACCGGCGCGAACGCCACGGCGATCTACGTGCCCCCGCCCTTCGCCGCCGACTCGATCCTTGAGGCGATCGACGCCGAGATCCCGCTGATCGTCTGCATCACCGAAGGCATCCCGGTTCTTGACATGATGAAGGTCAAGCGCGCCCTGATCAACTCCAAGTCCCGCCTGATCGGCCCGAACTGCCCCGGCGTCCTGACCCCCGGCGAATGCAAGATCGGCATCATGCCGGGCAGCATCTTCTCCAAGGGGTCCGTCGGCGTCGTGTCGCGGTCGGGCACGCTGACCTATGAGGCGGTGAAACAGACAACCGACGTGGGCCTCGGCCAATCCACCGCCGTCGGCATCGGCGGCGACCCGATCAAGGGCACCGAACACATCGATATCCTTGAGATGTTCCTGGCCGACCCCGAGACCCACTCGATCATCATGATCGGCGAGATCGGGGGGGCCGCCGAAGAGGAAGCCGCCCAGTTCCTCGCCGATGAAAAGAAGCGCGGCCGCTGGAAGCCCACCGCCGGCTTCATCGCCGGCCGCACCGCCCCCCCCGGCCGCCGCATGGGCCACGCCGGGGCCATTGTGGCCGGTGGCAAGGGCGACGCGCAGTCGAAGATCGAAGCCATGCTCAGCGCCGGGATCGTTGTGGCGGATAGCCCGGCGGGTCTGGGTGAGGCCGTGTTGAAAGCAATCAAGGCGTAGGTCGGGGTTCACGCCCCTACTCTTTTTCTTGGCGGGGGACGCCCCGCCCCACAAGGAAGCGCAACCATGACCGACCAATCCCCCACCGCCGCCTTCACCGCCTCGTCCTTCCTGGACGGGGCCAATGCCGATTACGTCGACCAGCTGGCCGCCCGCCACGCTGCCGACCCCGCGTCGGTCGACCCGCAATGGGCGGAGTTCTTCCGCGCCCTCGGCGACAGTGAGCTTGACGCCAAGCGCGCCGCGCAAGGCCCCAGCTGGGCCCGCGCCGACTGGCCGCCGCAGCCGGTGGATGACCTGACCGCCGCCCTGACCGGCGAATGGGCGGCCCCGCCACCGGCGAAGGAGGCCAAGGCCGCCGGCCAGAAGATCGCCGCCAAGGCCACCGAACAGGGCGTTGCGCTCACCGACGAACAGATCCAGCGCGCCGTCCTCGACAGCATCCGCGCGCTGATGATCATCCGCGCCTACCGGATCCGGGGCCACCTTGCCGCCGACCTCGATCCCCTCGGGCTGGCGGAACGCGGCAGCCACCCCGAGCTTGACCCCGCCTCCTACGGCTTTACCGAAGCCGACATGGACCGCCCGATCTTCATCGACAACGTGCTGGGCCTGACCCATGCGTCGATGCGCCAGATCATCGACATCCTGAAGCGCACCTATTGCGGCACCTTCGCCCTGCAATACATGCACATCTCGGACCCCGAACAGGCGTCCTGGCTGAAGGAACGGATCGAAGGCTACGGCAAGGAAATCCAGTTCACCCGCGAAGGGCGCAAGGCGATCCTGAACAAGCTGGTCGAAGCCGAGGGCTACGAGAAGTTCCTTCACGTCAAGTACATGGGCACCAAGCGTTTCGGCCTTGATGGCGGCGAGGCGCTGATCCCGGCGATGGAGCAGATCATCAAGCGCGGCGGCGCGCTGGGGGTCAGGGACGTCATCATCGGCATGCCGCACCGCGGCCGCCTGTCGGTCCTGGCCAATGTGATGATGAAACCCTACCGCGCGATCTTCCACGAATTCCAGGGCGGCTCTTACAAGCCCGAGGATGTGGACGGCTCCGGCGACGTGAAATACCACCTCGGCGCGTCCTCTGACCGGGAGTTTGACGGCAACAAGGTCCACCTGTCGCTGACCGCCAACCCCTCGCACCTGGAGGCGGTGAACCCCGTGGTGCTGGGCAAGGTCCGCGCCAAGCAGGACCAGCTGAACGACACCACCGACCGCACCGCCGTCCTGCCGATCCTGCTGCACGGCGACGCGGCCTTTGCGGGGCAAGGCGTCGTGGCCGAATGTCTGCAACTGTCGGGCATCAAGGGCCACCGCACCGGCGGCTGCATCCACATCATCGTCAACAACCAGATCGGCTTCACCACCGCTCCGGCCTTCAGCCGGACCTCGCCCTACCCGACCGACATCGCGCTGATGGTCGAGGCGCCGATCTTCCACGTCAACGGCGACGACCCCGAAGCCGTGGTCCACGCCGCCCGCGTCGCGACCGAGTTCCGCCAGCAGTTCCACAAGGACGTGGTCATCGACATCTTCTGCTACCGCCGCTTCGGTCACAACGAAGGCGACGAGCCGATGTTCACCAACCCGGCGATGTACACCCGCATCAAGCGGCAGAAGACCACGCTTCAGCTTTACACCGAGCGTCTGGTCCGGGACGGCCTGATCCCCGAGGGCGAGATCGAGGACATGAAGGCCGCCTTCCAGGCCCGCCTGAACGAAGAGTTCGAGGCCGGGAAGGCCTTTCTGCCGAACAAGGCCGACTGGCTGGACGGGCGCTGGAAGAACCTGCAGACCAAGGACCTGAACAACTACCAGCGCGGCGAAACCTGGATCAAGGCCGAGACTCTGGCCGAGGTCGGCGCCGCCCTGACCCGCGTGCCCGACGGGTTCGACATGCACAAGACCGTGGCCCGTCAGCTGGACGCCAAGCGGGAAATGTTTGCAAAAGGTCAAGGCTTCGACTGGGCGACCGCCGAGGCGCTGGCCTTCGGCTCGCTCCAGATCGAGGGCTTCCCCGTCCGCCTGTCCGGCCAGGACTGCACCCGCGGCACCTTCAGCCAGCGCCATTCGGGCTGGATCGACCAGACCACCGAGGAACGCCACTATCCCCTGAACCACATCCGCCCCGGCCAGGCGCGGTATGAGGTGATCGACTCCATGCTGTCGGAATATGCCGTCCTTGGTTTCGAATACGGCTACTCGCTGTCCGAACCGAACGCGCTGACGATCTGGGAAGCCCAGTTCGGCGACTTCGCCAACGGCGCGCAGATCATGATCGACCAGTTCATCAACTCGGGCGAATCGAAATGGCTGCGGATGTCGGGCCTGGTGATGCTCTTGCCGCACGGCTACGAGGGCCAGGGCCCGGAACATTCCTCGGCCCGGCTGGAACGTTTCCTGCAGCTTTCGGCCGAGGACAACTGGATCGTCGCCAACTGCACGACGCCGGCGAACTACTTCCACATCCTGCGCCGCCAGCTGCACCGGACCTACCGCAAACCGCTGATCCTGATGACGCCGAAGTCGCTGCTGCGGCACCCGATGGCGATCAGCCGCGCGGAGGATTTCACCGACGGCTCCACCTTCCACCGCATCCTCTGGGACGACGCGCAGAAGGGCAACTCGACGGCAAAGCTGAAAGCCGACGACAAGATCAGGCGCGTGGTCCTGTGTTCGGGCAAGGTCTACTACGACCTGCTGGCCGAACGCGACGCGCACGGGATCGAGGATACCTACCTGCTCCGCATCGAACAGCTCTACCCGGTTCCGACCATCTCTCTGACCCAGGAACTTGGCCGCTTCCCGAAGGCCGAATTCGTCTGGTGCCAGGAAGAACCCAAGAACCAGGGCGCCTGGTCCTTCATCGAGCCGGAAATCGAGGCCGTCCTGACCAAGATCCGGGCCAAGCCCACCCGCATGTCCTATGCCGGGCGCAAGGCCAGCGCCTCGCCCGCCACGGGCCTCGCCTCGCGCCACAAGCATGAACAGCAACAACTCGTCGCCCAGGCCCTGGGCCTGAACTGACCTCGGAAAGACCGGAGACTGAAAATGACTGACGTGATGGTTCCCGCCCTTGGCGAATCCGTGTCCGAGGCCACCGTTTCGACCTGGTTCAAGAAGCCGGGCGATGCGGTGAAGCAGGATGAAATGCTCTGCGAGCTGGAAACCGACAAGGTTTCGGTCGAGGTTCCCAGCCCGGTGACCGGCGTCCTGACCGAGATCATCGCCCCGGAAGGCACGACCGTTGCCGCCAATGCCCGCCTTGCGATCGTGACCGAAGGTGCCGCCGCTGCCGCCCCGGCGCAGAAGCCCAGAACCGAGGACCCGAAGATCGAGGCAGCCGCCGCTGTCGGCTCCCCCGGAGCGGGCACCGAGGACGTCACCCCCCGCGCCGACGTGGAAAACGCCCCGTCCGCCAGGAAGGCGATGGCCGAGGCCGGGCTTTCCCCCGACGCCGTCAAGGGCACCGGCCGCGATGGCCGGGTGATGAAGGAAGACGTGGCCAAGGCCGTCGCCACCCCGGCCCCCGCGCCGGTGCCAGCCCCGGCCCCTGCCTCGGTCCCCCGCGCCCCCGTCCCCGCCGACGACGCCGCGCGCGAAGAACGGGTCAAGATGACCCGCCTGCGCGCCACCATCGCCCGCCGCCTGAAGGACGCCCAGAACACCGCCGCGATGCTGACGACCTACAACGAGGTCGACATGTCCGGCATCATGGCGCTGCGCAACGAATACAAGGACGCCTTCGAGAAGAAGCACGGCGTGAAACTCGGTTTCATGTCCTTCTTCGTCAAGGCCTGCACCCATGCCCTGAAGGAAGTGCCCGAGGTCAACGCCGAGATCGACGGAGGCGACGTGGTCTACAAGAACTACGTCCACATGGGCGTCGCCGTCGGCACCCCGAACGGCCTCGTCGTCCCGGTGGTCCGCGACGCCGACCAGATGGGCTTTGCCGCCATCGAAAAGAAGATCGCCGAACTGGGCCTGCGTGCCCGCGACGGCAAACTGTCGATGGCCGAGATGCAGGGCGGCTCCTTCACCATCTCGAACGGCGGCGTCTACGGCTCGCTGATGTCGTCGCCCATCCTCAACCCCCCGCAGTCCGGCATCCTCGGCATGCACAAGATCCAGGACCGCCCGGTTGTCGTCGGCGGCCAGATCGTCATCCGCCCGATGATGTATCTCGCCCTCAGCTACGACCACCGGATCGTGGACGGCAAGGGAGCGGTGACGTTCCTCGTGCGGGTGAAGGAGGCGCTGGAGGACCCGCGTCGGTTGTTGATGGATTTGTGAGGGGAGTCGGGGCAGGCCCCGACCTACGGTGATGCGTAGGGCGGGGTTCACCCCGCCGCTTTCTTGGGAGAGTCTAATGACTACAGATGAACTCGCTCGTGTATTCAAAGATCGATACCGGAGTGCGCCAAAGGGAATGGTGGTAACGACAATTCACCTTTTCGGAATTGAGTTTGCTGACCAATTGAGTGGCCAACCGCTCAAGGAAATCTGCGCGCGCGCAGATGTTCCGGTGTCTTATTACACAGAAATTCATAAGGGAATTCGATTGGCCGCATTTGTGTCACTCAGGAAGTAGGCGACCGTAGGGTGCGATACAGCGCACCATCCGCCGGTGCGCTGTAGCGCACCCTACGCCACGCACAACCGGCCACCCCCACCCCGGACCCCAAATGCCCCACCCCACCCCCACCGCCACACCAAGCGCCTCCCCTCCCCCTCGTTGGGAGGGGAGGCGGGTGGGGGGCCACATGACAAACCCCCGCCCCGGCCTTGAGCCGGGGCCTCGCCCAACCCCAAGCGCCACGCTAGAGGTCCCGGATCAAGCCCGGGACGGGCTTTTCTTGCTTCTTGTGGCAGCCCTGACTCTCCTCCTCCTCACCACCCCCACCCACGCCCAGATCATCCCGACCGGCACCCCCGCCGCCGACATCCTCCTGTCCCAGGCCATCGCCGAGCATCGCGTCTTCCTGACCTGCTCCGCCCTCGACCCCCAGACCCACGCCCGCATCCTTGCCGACTGGCAGGCCGACACCGCCTCTGCCACAGCGATCCTCGCCTCCCACGACGTGCCCTCCGAAACCGTCGCCGCCTTCACCGCAGCCGCCGACCCGCAAGCCCTGATGCCACCCCCCGATACCGCCTGGGCCGAAGTTCAGGCCCTCTGCGCCACCCGCCCCGACTGGCGTCAGGCCTACGACAGCCTCGACCGCGTGATGCTCGACCTGAAACTGGTGGGCGTCCTGGAATGACCCCGGAACAGCCCCCCGTCGCGCTGATGTCCTGCATGCGCAACGAGGGCATCCACATCCTCGAATGGCTGGCCTATCACCGCGTCGTCGGCTTCGGGCCCATCGTGATCTGCTCGAACGACTGCGACGACGGCTCCGACCGCCTGCTCGACCTCCTGGCCACCCACGGCCAGATCGACCACCTGCCGAACCCCCTTCCACCGGGTGAGCCGCCGCAAAGACAGGGCATCGCCCGCGCCCTCGCCCACCTCGCCACCGCCAAGGCCGAGTGGCTGGCCCACCTCGACTCGGACGAGTTCCTCAACGTCGCCCCCGGTGCAGGCCCTGTCCGGGACCTGATCGCCAAGGCCCAGGACGCCCACACCATCGCGCTGCCCTGGCGCCTGTTCGGTGACAACGGCCACCAGACCTGGCCCGGCGAAACCCTGCGCGCCTTCACGGCTTGCGAACCCGCCCCCGACCCGGCCACCGTCAAGTTCAAGTCGATCTTCCGCCACCGCGCCTTTGCCAGCGCGTCCGACCACATGCCCACCCAACCCCGCGTGGAAACCCCGCTTGCCGTCAACACTGCGGGCGAGCCCCTGTCCTCTGCGCCCCTCTTCGGCAAGCCGGTCGCCCGCTACCACCCCGTCGACGCAGCCCTGAAGGGCGGCACCGTGGTCAACCACTACGCCATCCGGTCCACCGACAGCTTCCGCATGAAACAGGCCCGCGGCCGCGGCATGGGTCCGGCCTGGGACAAGTATGTCCCCGGCTCCACCTGGCACCGCCACGCCAACCGGAACGACACCCAGGACCGCTCCATCCTAAGCCGCTGGCCCGAGGTCGAGGCCGAGCTTGCCCGCCTCCGCGCCCTGCCCGGCCTGGCCGAGGCCGAAGCCGCCTGCCACTCCTGGTTTCTGGCACGCCGCGCCAACCTCCCCTCCGCAAGGACCACCGCATGACCCCCGAGCTTACCGCCCTCGCCCTGGCGGGCCTGCTGCAGGCCGTCCAGTTCACCCTTTTTGCCGTCCCCGCGAACCAAGAGCTTGGCGTGGGCTACACCTCCAGCCCCCGCGACCGCCCGCCATCCCGGCAGATCTCCACCGTGACCGGCCGGTTGCAACGCGCGATGAACAACCATTTCGAGGGGCTGATCCTCTTCACTCTCGCCGTCGTCGTCGTGACCCTCGGCGACCAGTCCACCCAGATCACCCAGTTTGCCGCCTGGACCTACCTCGCGGCCCGCATCCTCTACATCCCCGCCTATGCTTTCGGCTGGCGCCCTTGGCGCTCGGCGATCTGGAGCGTAGGCTTCTTCGCAACCCTGACGATGATCGTGGCCGCCCTCCTCTGACCCGATTTTCTGTCGCCAAATATCCCACGGGGGTCCGGGGGTGTGAAACCCCCGGCTCCGACCCGAACCACAAGGAACCGACCAAATGGCAGATTTCGACACCATCATCATCGGCGCCGGACCCGGCGGTTACGTCGCCGCCATCCGTGCCGCCCAACTTGGCCAGAAGGTCGCCTGCGTCGAGGGACGCGAGACGCTGGGCGGCACCTGCCTCAACGTCGGGTGCATCCCGTCGAAGGCGATGCTGCACGCCACCCACATGCTGCACGAGACGCATGAGAACTTCGAGAAGATGGGGCTGATGGGCGCGCACCCCACCGTCGACTGGGCCAGGATGCAGGCCTACAAGGACGATGTCGTCCAGGGCAACACCAAGGGGATCGAGTTCCTGTTCAAGAAGAACAAGATCACCTGGATCAAGGGCTGGGCCACCATCCCCGCCCCCGGCCAGGTCAAGGTCGGCGCGGAAACCCACACCGCCAGGAACATCGTCATCGCCACCGGGTCCGAGGCCTCCAGCCTCCCCGGCGTCGAAGTGGACGAGGAAACCGTCGTCACCTCCACCGGCGCGCTGACGCTCAAATCCGTGCCGAAAAGCCTGGTCGTCATCGGTGCGGGCGTGATCGGGCTGGAGATGGGCAGCGTCTACGCCCGTCTTGGGACAAAAGTCACCGTGGTCGAATACCTCGACGCCATCACCCCCGGCATGGACGCCGAAGTCGCCAAGACCTTCCAGCGCATCCTGACCAAGCAGGGCCTGACATTCGTCCTGGGTGCCGCCGTCCAGTCGGTGACCAAGGCCAGGAAGGGCGCGACTGTCAGCTACAAGCTGAAGAAGACCGACGCCGAGGCGACGCTGGAGGCCGAGATCGTCCTCGTCGCCACCGGCCGCAAGCCCTACACCACCGGCCTCGGCCTCGAAGCCCTGGGCGTCGAAATGGGCCCGCGCGGCACCATCAAGACCGACGCCCACTGGCAGACCAGCATCCCCGGCCTTTACGCCATCGGCGACGCCATCGCGGGCCCGATGCTGGCCCACAAGGCCGAAGACGAAGGCATGGCCGTGGCCGAGGTCCTCTCGGGCAAGCATGGCCATGTCAACTACGGCGTCATCCCCGGCGTGATCTACACCACGCCCGAGGTCGCCAACGTCGGCCTCACCGAGGAACAACTGAAAGCCGAAGGCCGCGCCTACAAGGTCGGCAAGTTCCCCTTCATGGGCAACGCCCGCGCCAAGGCCGTCTTCCAGGCCGAGGGCTTCGTCAAGCTGATCGCCGATGCCGCCACCGACCGCATCCTCGGCTGCCACATCATCGGCCCGGCGGCGGGCGACCTGATCCACGAGGTCTGCGTCGCGATGGAATTCGGCGCGTCAGCCCAGGACCTGGCGATGACCTGCCACGCGCACCCGACCTGGTCCGAAGCCGTCCGCGAGGCCGCGCTGGCCTGCGGTGACGGCGCAATACACGCGTAAGTCGCCACGCCTGACGGACCGCTCCTCGTTCGCCTTCGGCTCCTCCTCGCAAACCCGCGAGGAGGGGCCAAGTCCCCGACGAGCCGCCAGCGCACCGGCCCGGACCTTCCCGTTCAGTCTCCGCCCCGTTCAGTCGAAGAACCCCGGCCCCGCCCGACCAAGCAGCTCCTCGGCCAGCGCCCGGCCAATCTCGGCGCCCTGGCTCACCGGACCGCGCCGCTCGCCCGCCACCGAAGCCGAGCCATCCGGCCGCAGGATTTCGCCGCGCAGCCAAAGCTCCGGGCCCTCCAGAACCGCCAGCCCGGCAATCGGCGTCTCGCAGGACCCGTCCAGCGTTGCAAGGAACGACCGCTCCGCCGCCAGCCGCAGCCCGGTCTCGTGGTCGTGGATCGCCGCCAGCAGCGCCGCCACCCGCGCATCTGCCGACCGTCGCTCGATCCCGATTGCGCCCTGGGCAACGGCGGGCAGCATCTCGTCGGGCGCGATCGCCGACCGTGCGACCTCGACCATGCCCAGCCGCGTCAGACCCGCCATCGCCAGGAAGGTGGCATCCGCCACCCGCTCCTCCAGCTTGCGCATCCGCGTTTGCACGTTCCCCCGGAACTCCACGAGGCGAAGGTCCGGCCGCCTGAGCGCCAGCTGCGCCCGCCGCCGCAAGGACGATGATCCCACCGTCGCCCCCGAAGGCAGCTCTGCAATCGACCCGTAATGCGGCGAGACGAACGCATCCCGCACATCTGCCCGCTTCAGATAACAGTCCAGCACCAGCCCGTCGGGTTGCAGCGTCGGCATGTCCTTCATCGAGTGGACTGCGATGTCGATCCCGCCGTCCAGCAAAGCCTCCTCGATCTCGCGGGTGAAAAGGCCTTTCCCCCCGATCTCGCGCAAGGCCTTGTCCTGGATCTGGTCGCCCATGACCTTGATCACCACGATCTCGAAGGCCGCTTCCGGCAGGGCAAACGCCACCATCAGACAGCGCCGGGTCTCATGCGCCTGCCACAAGGCCAGGGGCGAACCACGGGTGCCGATCTTCAGCGGGCGGGCGGGGGTGGGCAGATCATCGCTCATGCGCCAAGGCTTACCCGTGTCATGCGCGCCTGACAACGCTTGACAACATCGCCCTCACAGCCGACCCATGAACCGACATGAAAGGACCCATGATGACCAAGACGATCCTGCGCGCGCTCAAGGGCGAGGTGCTGCCCACCCCCCCGATCTGGATGATGCGCCAGGCCGGCCGCTACCTGCCGGAATACCGCGAGACGCGGGCGAAGGCGGGCGATTTCCTGAAGCTGTGCTACAATCCCGACCTGGCCGCCGAGGTCACGCTGCAACCGATCCGGCGCTACGGCTTTGACGCGGCGATCCTTTTCGCCGACATCCTGCTTCTGCCCCAGGCGCTTGGCCCGAAGCTCTGGTTCGAAACCGGCGAAGGCCCCCGGATGGAGACGACCGATACCCCCGGCCAGGTCGCGAACCTGAAACCGACCGAGGCGATCCACGACACGCTGAACCCGGTCTACGAGACGATCCGCATCCTCACCCGCGAACTGCCCGCCGAGACCACCCTCATCGGTTTTGCCGGCGCGCCCTGGACTGTCGCGACCTACATGATCGCGGGCAAGGGCTCCAAGGATCAGGCCGCCGCCCATGTCCTGAAAGCCCGGGACCGCCCGACCTTCCAGGCCCTGATCGACAAGATCACCGAGGCGACCGTGGAATACCTCTCTGCCCAGATCGACGCCGGGGTCGAGGTGGTCAAGCTTTTCGACAGCTGGGCCGGCAGCCTGAAAGGCCAGGATTTCCGCGATTTCGCCGAGGCCCCAGCGGCCGCGATCATCTCGGCGCTGAAAGCCCGCCACCCCGGCATCCCCGTCATCGCCTTCCCGCGTGAGGCAGGCCAGGGCTACATCGGTTTTGCCCACCGCACTGGCGCGGATTGCGTCGCCATCGACAACTCGGTCAGCCCGGAATGGGCCGCCGCCAACGTCCAGATCGACGGCTGCGTGCAAGGCAACCTTGCGCCCGAACACATGGTGACCGGCGGCCAGGCCCTGATTGCCGCGACGCAGCACGTCGTCCGAGCGTTTTCCAAGGGCCCGCACATCTTCAACCTCGGCCACGGCATCACCCCCGAGGCGAACCCCGACAACGTCAAGCTGATGATCGACACGATCCGAGGCACCTGACTGGGCAGCCTGCCGCGACAAGGGGGACGGCAGAATGAACTGGACCGCTACTCTGGCAACGCGCAGCACGCGGAGCAGGGCCTTGGAAGACCAAGATTTCCTGACCCTGCCGCCGCAGATCGGCGCCGCCCTGCTGCTTGCAGCCGCCCTGCAGACCAGGCGCGTCACCTGCGTCCCCGGCCGCGCCTGCTTTGCCGATGCCGTGAACGGCACCAGGCTGCGGCTCTGCTTCTTCGGCGCCGACGAGAAGGCGATGATCGACCCAGGCACGCCGCGGCATGGCCGCGCGACCCGGCGCAGGCTTTAGGATGCTCTGGATTCCCGTGACCCTGGCTGCCGCCCTGGCCCAGACCGGTCGCAACGCCGCCCAGCGCGGGCTGACCGAACGGCTCGGCACCCTGGGGGCGACCAACGTCCGCTTCCTGTACGGCCTGCCCTTCGCCTGCGCCTTCCTCGCCCTCGCGCTCTGGACCAGCGGCGCGCCACTCCCGACCCTTACCCCCCGCGCCCTGACCTTCACCGTCCTTGGCGCCCTTGCCCAGATCGGCGCCACCGCCCTGATGCTGCAGGCGATGCGGACGCAAGGCTTCGGCATCGTCACCGCCTGGCTGAAGATCGAGCCGGTCCTCGTCGCCCTCATCGGCTGGGCCGTCCTGGGCGAGCCGCTCACGCTGCCCATGCTTGCCGCCATCGCCGTCGCCGTCGCTGGGGTCCTGGTCATGACGACGAAACCGGGGCAGGCCCGCTCGATGCTGGCCGACCTCCGCCCCGCCACGCTGGGCCTTCTCGCCGGCCTTGCCTTCGGCCTGTCGGCCATCGGCTTTCGAGGTGCCATCACCGCGCTGCCCGACGGCAGCTTCCTGATCCGCGCGCTGACCATCCTCGCCCTTGCGCTGGCCCTTCAGACCCTCGCGCTCGGGGCCTGGCTCGCCGTCAAGGACCGCGCCGCCCTGACCGGCAGCGGCAAGGCCATCCTGCCCTGCCTGGCCGCGGGTTTCCTCGGGGCGCTGGCCTCGGCCCTCTGGTTCACCGGCTTCGCGCTCACCACCGCAGCCAATGTCCGCACCCTTGCCCTCGTCGAGGTCGTGCTGGCCCTTCTTCTCGCCCGCTTTGCCTTCGGCCAGCGCGCCACCGCCCGACAACTGACCGGCATCGGGGTCCTGTTGTCCGGAGTCCTCCTTCTTCTGCGCGCCCAGCCCTAGCCTGCCACGACGATCCGCGCACCATCCGCGCCGCGATGGCCCGCACCAGATGCCGGGCCACGACCTTCCCCGCCGTGCTCAGATCCCACTGCGCCGACATCAGCCACGGCGCCGCCTTTGCCCGTCACCCCAGCGCCTTGGCTCCCGGCGGCTTGGCTCCCGGCGGCTTGGCAGTTGCGCGCTCCGCCACGACCAGCGGCGGCCCGACAGTGAGATTCACCCGTGCTCAAATTTCCTGCGGGGGTTTGGGGGGGGAAAACCCCCGACATCCCGAGCCGCTTTGCGTCCTTCACGCAAGGCGGCGAGACAAGAGGGACGCGCGGAACGCGCTCAATTCGGCAACCGGCAACCCGCGAGGCCTCGGGAACCCATATCAACCTTTGAAATCAACAGCCGCCCGGCACTTGTCCTGCCTGGACACTCAGACGACCTCCCCGCGATCCAGCCGCCCCAGCATGGCTTCCGCCCCGGCCAGCACGGCCTGCCTGTGCTCGACGGCCATCCCGTCCCAGACCCGGTACATCTGCCCCATCCGGGGGTTTGCCTTCAGCTTTTCCCGATGCCGGTCCAGAAAGTGCCAGTAGAGCAGATTGAACGGACAGGCCCGCTTGCCGGCCTTCTCCTTCACCCGGTATCGGCACCCCCCGCAGTGGTCCGACATCCGGTCGATGTAGGCCCCGCTGGACACATAGGGCTTCGACCCCAGCAGCCCCCCATCGGCAAACTGGCTCATCCCCAGCGTGTTCGGCGCCTCCACCCATTCGAACGCATCGACATAGACCGACAGATACCACGCGTGCACCTCGGCCGGGTTCACCCCCGCCAGCAACGCGAAATTCCCCGTCACCATCAGCCGCTGGATATGGTGGGCATAGCCGGTGTCCCGCGTCTGCCCCACGGCGGCCTTCATGCAGGCCATCCCCGTCTCTGCCCCCCAATAGACCCCCGGCAGCGCACGGGAATGTCCCAGGGCGTTCCGCTCCAGATACTCTGGTCCCGTCAGCGCCCAGATCCCGCGGACATATTCGCGCCAGCCGATCACCTGCCGGATGAACCCCTCCGCCGCCGCGATCGGCACGCGCCCCGCCTGCCACGCCGCCTCGACGGCCAGACACACCTCCATCGGCCGCAGCAGCCCGATGTTCAGATAGGGTGAGATCACCGCATGGCTGAGGAACGCCTCCCCTTCCAGCATCGCGTCCTGCTCCTCGCCGAACCGGGGCAACCGTTCCGCGACGAACTCCGCCAGCGCCGCCAGGGCCCCCGCCCGGTCCGTCGCCCAGCGAAACGGCCGCAGCCGCCCGAAATGCGAGAACCGGGCCTCGACCAGGTCCAGCACGTCCTCGACCACGGCATCCGGCGCAAAGTCCCGGGGGCGAGGCCGCAGCAGATCAGCCTTCGCCGCCTTCCGGTTGTCGTGGTCGAAATTCCATTGCCCGCCCGCAGGCTGGTCCCCCTCCATCAGCAGCCCGGTCTTCCGCCGCATCTCGCGGTAGAACCACTCCATCCGCAGTTGCTTGCGACCCGTGGCCCAGGCGGCAAACTCGGCCTCCGAACAGATGAACCGGTCGTCCTGCAGCACCCGCACCGGGACGGGCAACTGCTCCAGGTCCCGCAGCACCCGCCATTCCCCCGGCTTCGTCGCCAGCACCTGCGCGGCGCCGAACTCCGCCGCCCGCCGCAAGAGCTCGCCCGAGATCGTCTGCGCATTTTCGGGATCGTCCAGCCGCGAATAGGCGACCCGCCAGCCCTCGGCCTCCAACCCCGCCGCGAACTTCCGCATCGCCGCCAGGATCAGCGCGATCTTCTGCGGATGGTGGGGCGCGCTCGTCCCCTCCCCCATCACCTCCGCCATGACCACCACGTCCCGCGCCTTGTCCGCCGCCTTCAGCGCCGCCACGTCCAGCGTCAACTGGTCCCCCAGGACCAGAACCAGCCTCACCACGGCACGACCTCGCCCTTCCAGTCGTAGAACCGGCCCGAGGCCTCCGGCCCCAGAGCCTCCAGCACCCGCAACAGGTGCCCCGCCGCCACCTTCGGGCTGACTGCTGGATGCCCCGCCCGCTGCGCAGGGGCCAGCCCCGTCTCCACCGTCCCCGGATGCAGGGCGACCAGCACCGACTGCGGATGGGTCCGAGCCGCCTCGATGGCCGCGGTCCGCAGCAGCTGGTTCAGCGCCGCCTTCGCCGCCCGGTAGCCATACCAGCCGCCCAACTGGTTGTCCCCGATCGACCCCACCCGCGCCGACAGCACCGCCAGACGGCTGACCCGATCCCGCGGCAGCAACCGAAGCGCGTGCTTCATCACCAGCGCCGGCCCGATGGCATTGACCGCGAACTGCGCCGCCAGCCCCGCTGCCGTCACCGCCCGCAAGGTCTTCTCCGGTCCGACCCCGCCCAGCACCAGCGCCCCCGTCGCCACGACCACCAGGTCGAACTCCGGCTCCAGCTTGCCCAGCGCCGCCGCGACAAGGGTTTCGTCGGTGACGTCCAGCCCGTCGCCCGACCGCGACACCTCCACCACTTCGCCCCGCTGCCGCAGGGTCTGCACCAGCGCCGAGCCGATCCCGCCCGACGCGCCTATCACCAATGCCCGCATTTCGCCTCCAGGTCAGACCGGAGCAGATAGCGCCCCCTGGCGGCCCGCCCATCCTTTCCCTTCGGCAAATCTTGCCGCCAGAGGCGCCGACATCCCCGGCTGACCCGCGATGGACGACGTTCCGCGGATGCTCCGCCCAGGCGGGGGACAAGGCGGCCGAGGAAAGGCGCCAGTGGCGCGGTTCCCCGCCGCAACGGATGGCCACCAAGGCGGCTCCCCGTTCGGCAAGATGGTCAGCGCCGCCCGAAAAGCGCGCGCAACCCATTGATGGTGCTCAAGCACGACAGCGCGTCCTGTCTGGACAGGTGTCAGGCCACGATCTCGCGCGGGACGATGAAATCGACCGTCACCCCCGACCCGAAGGTGGCGTCCGCCCAGTCGTCGACATCGAAATCCGCAACCAGGGTCGCCCCGGTCGGATATCGCAAGAACTCCGGGTTCGTCGGCGGATGCGCCACCAGCCGCGCCGCGAATTCCGCGATGCCGGGGTTGTGGCCGATCATCATCACCACGTCCGCCCTGGCATGGCGCAGCACCGCCATCATCACATCCGGCCCGGCATGATACAGCGCCGGCTTCAGTTCCAGCACCGGAGCCCCCGGCAGCGCCGGCGCGATCCCCGAAAAGGTCTTTCGGGTCCGCTCGGCATCCGAGCACAGCACCTCGCCCGGCACGTAGTCGCGGCTGGCCAGCCACTGCCCCAGGTCCGCCGCCGCGGCCTTGCCCCGGTCGTTCAGGGGGCGGTCATGGTCGGGGGTCAGCGGATCGTCCCAGGAGGATTTTGCATGCCGCGTCAGGATCAACCGCTTCATCTGTGGAACTGCCTCATGTGATAGGCCGACTGTTCGGGCAGTCTTGCATAGCTTTGCGACACCGGGCAAGCGCGGCGCACAAGGCAGCCGTTGGACAGGCACTCTGCCCCTTCCGGCTGGTCCAGGAAAGCATGGCAGGCGGCCAGGTCATAGCCCGCCCCGGTCAGCGCGCCCACCGGGCAGGCGGTCAGGCAGGGGGCCGGACAGGTGTCGCAGGGCCGGGCGACAGGGGGCGGCACTTCGACCACCTCCTTCAGCGCCAGCGCCCCGCGAAAGCTGACCATCAGCCCCTGCCCCGCATGGACCAGCAGCCGCACCGGGCTGTCCCAGACCCGGCCCGTCCGCAGCGCCCACCTGTAGAACGGCTGATACGGCGGCCCGCCAAACGGAAACAGCGCCTTGGCCCCCAGGTCGCAGGCGATCCGCCCGATCACCCGGCGCGACCAGCGGTCCACCGGGTCCGGGTTTCCATCCTTCTGGAATTCGGCCCACTCCGGCTGCGCCGTCAGATGCGCCCAGAAGCCCGGCTCTTGCGGCCCCAGCAGCAGCAGGGTCCGCGTGCCCGCCGGAAAACCCGCCTCACCCTCGGCGACGGCGAACCCGCCCAGCACCTCCAGCCGCTCGTCGGCCAGCCGGGCGTCTAGCGCCGGAAGGTCAAGCCCAGCACCCATCCCACTCTCGCCGGTCTTTCGTCCTGCCATTGCAGCCCCACGGTCATCGCGTCATGTCCCGCCTTCGGTTGTGGCACATAGGTGCGGAAAGTCAGGGAGCGGGGTCGGCGCGGCACCAGCGCCTCCAGCCCCGCAAGAAGGGCAAAGAGCGTCAGGAACACCCCGCCACGCCAAAGAAGGTCATGCGCCATGCGCAAGCCATACACGCAATTCGCGACCGGTGGTCAAGGAACGCAGGCCCTGGCGCGCACAAGCATGGATGGACTGTGGCAGGAACGCGCCCGACCGGCGCCGAAACTCCTGTCATTTCAGCAGGTTGTCGCTGCGCGCGTCGGCTTTTGCCCCTCAGCGCCGTGCATGCGGCTTCACCCGCGGTTCGGTCGACCGGATCTGGCTGCCCGCGCCGTGGTCGGTGAACAGCTCCAGCAGGCAGGCGTTCGGAACCTTGCCGTCCAGGATCGTCACCGCCCGCGTGCCCTGCTCGATCGCCATCAGCGCCGTCTCGGTCTTCGGGATCATCCCGCCCGAGATCACCCCGTCGGCCGTCATCTGGCGGATTTCCTCGGGCGTGATCTGGGTCATCACTTCCCCGGCGGCGTTCTTCACGCCCGGCACGTCGGTCAGCAGGAGCAGACGGTCCGCCTGCAAGGCCCCCGCAATGGCCCCCGCAGCGGTATCGCCGTTCACGTTGAAGGTCTCGTTGTCCTTCATCCCCGTCGCGACCGGGGCCACCACCGGGATGATCCCGGCGCTGTAAAGGTCGCGCAGGACCTGGACGTTCATCTCGACCGGGCGGCCGACATAGCCCAGCTCGGGGTCATCCGCCTCGCAGACCATCAGGTCGTCGTCCTTGCCGGAAATCCCCACGGCCCGGCCCCCCGCATCCATTATCGCCTGCACGATCCGCTTGTTCACCAGGCCCGACAGGATCATCTCGACCACCTGCACCGTGGCCTTGTCCGTCACCCGCTTGCCGCGGACGAATTCGGACTTGATCCCCAGCTTCTCCAGCATCTCGTTGATCATCGGCCCGCCGCCGTGGACCACCACGGGATGCACGCCGACCTGCTTCATCAGCACGATGTCGCGGGCAAACTCGGCCATCGCGGCGTCGTCGCCCATCGCGTTGCCGCCGAACTTGACCACGACCACCGCGCCCTCGAAGCGCTGCAGGTAGGGCAGCGCCTCGGACAGCATCTTTGCGGTCGTCTTGGCATCCTCGGCGGTCAGGGTCTGCTGCTTCATCGGGGCCTCCATGTTTTCGCGCCGCATAAGCCTTTTCCGCCCCCCCGCCAAGACCATTCGGCCAAGCCTTGCCTTCCCCGCGCAGAGGGGTAGCCTTCCCCTGCAAAGGAGACTGCAATGTCCGAACAGAAAACCCTCGTCCTGACTGGCGCAAGCCGCGGGATCGGCCACGCCACCGTCAAGCGGTTTTCGGCCGAGGGGTGGCGGGTTCTGACCTGCTCGCGCCAGCCCTTCGACCCGCGCTGCCCCTGGCCGGGGGGCGAGGCGAACCATATCGAGATCGACCTGGCCGATCCCAACAAGACCATCGCGGCGATCGAGACGATCAAGCAGAAGGTCGGCGGGCGTATCCATGCCCTTGTGAACAATGCCGGAATCAGCCCCAAGGGCCCTGGCGGGGCGCGGTTGAACACGCTGACCACCGATCTTCGGACCTGGGGCCATGTCTTTCACGTCAACTTCTTTTCCAGCGTCATCCTGGCCCGGGGTCTGCAGGAAGAGTTGGCGGCCACGAAAGGCTCCATCGTCAACGTGACATCCATTGCCGGGGTCCGGGTCCACCCCTTTGCCGGGGCCGCCTATGCCACCTCGAAGGCCGCGCTTGCGGCGCTTACCCGGGAAATGGCCCATGATTTCGGACCCTTGGGCGTCCGCGTGAACGCCATCGCACCCGGAGAGGTCGAGACCGCGATCCTGTCTCCCGGCACCGACAGGATCGTCGAGCAACTGCCGATGCGCCGGCTGGGCCAGCCCAGGGAAGTGGCCGACGCGATCTGGTTTCTCTGCTCCGACCAGTCCAGCTACATCTCGGGTGCCGAGATCGAGGTCAACGGCGCCCAGCATGAGTGACCGCAGCATGTCTGACCGCAGCACGTCTGACCTTTGCCCTCTGCCCACGCCTCTGGCATAAGGGCCCATCCGCGCGAGGCTGCCCATGCTTGACGATACCGACGACATCCACCCGCTGTTCCACGGCGCCCCCAAGGGGCTGGAGTTCCGCAAGCTGCGCAAGCGCCTGGTCCAACAGGTGCGCGAGGCGATCGACACCTATGGCATGGCAAAGCCGGGCGACCGCTGGCTGGTCTGCCTTTCGGGCGGCAAGGACAGCTATACCCTGCTGGCGATCCTGCACGAACTGAAGTGGCGCGGCCTGCTGCCGGTCGACCTTCTGGCCTGCAACCTGGACCAGGGCCAGCCGAATTTTCCCGCGACGGTATTGCCCGAGTTCCTGACCAAGATGGGCGTCCCGCACCGGATCGACTATCAGGACACCTATTCGGTGGTGATCGACCGGATCAAGCCGGGCGGGACGATGTGCAGCCTGTGCTCCCGACTGCGGCGAGGGAACCTCTACCGCATCGCCCGCGAGGAGGGGTGTTCGACTGTCGTCCTTGGCCATCACCGCGACGACATCCTCGAGACCTTCTTCATGAACCTGTTTCACGGCGGAAGGCTGGCCAGCATGCCGCCGCGCCTGCTGAACGAGGACGGCGACCTGTTCGTTGCCCGACCCCTGGCCTTCGTTTCCGAGGAAGACTGCGGCAGGTTTGCCGCTGCGATGGGCTATCCGATCATCCCCTGCGACCTGTGCGGCAGCCAGGAGGGGTTGCTGCGGGTCCAGGTGAAGAAGCTTCTCGACGACTGGGAGGCGCGGACCCCCGGGCGGCGGCAGGTGATGTTCCGGTCACTGATGAACGTGCGGCCCTCGCACCTGGCGGACCCGACGCTGTTCGACTTTGCAGGCCTTGCCGCACTGCTGGGAGATGCCGAAAATTCTACGCAACTTTCGGGCGAGCGTTAAGGAACCGATCATGAACATCCAGCTAGCCTGATCCCCAAGCCGCGGGCCTTGCGCCCGTTGACACAAGGGGAAGGTTGTCATGATGTTTGGGTTTCGACGCGGCTCCGACCTGCCCTGGCAAATTGCCGCCCTGCTGCCTGTCCTGGCGCTTGGCGCATACTGGGCGGTGGGCGAAGTGGCGATGATCGCCCTGGCTGCGGCCCTGCCGCTCGGGGTGCTTGTCTACCGGTTCCACCTGCATCGCGCCGCCCCGCTTGCGGTCTCGGACCAGGTGATCGACCGCCTGGACGGGACGCTTGGCGAACTCCGGGCGAAGGGCGGCGCCACGGGTTGCCTGGTGATCCAGTTCGACGATGCCGCACACCTGGCCGACCGGCTGGGCCGGACCCGCCAGTGCGAGGTTCTGGCGGCCTCCATCGCACGGCTGCGGGGGGCGCTGCGGCCAGGCGACATGCTCTACCCGATGGAGGATGGCAGTCTGGCGATCACCCTTGCCGCAACGCCACGGCTGGATGCCGAGATCATGGTGCGCATTGCGGCCAGGCTTCATCTTGTGGTGCAGCAGCCGATGTCCCTGGCGGACGGCCCGGCGCAAGTGACCTGTTCCATCGGATTTTGTCATTCGCAACAGCTGCGCCAGCCCGGCGGCCGCGCGCTTCTGGACGCGGCCCAGGTCGCCGGAGACGAAGCGGCCCGCCACCGTCCGGGTGCGATACGGGGCTATTCGGATGATCTGGCCCGGGCACGCGCCGACCGGGATGCCTTGCGGGCGGGTTTCTCCCAGGCGGTTGACCAGGGCGAAATCCAGGCGTGGTTCCAGCCCCAGCTCTCGACCGACAGTGGCGAGGTTTCGGGGATCGAGGCTCTGGTGCGCTGGCAGCACCCCGAGCGGGGCCTTCTGGCCCCGGGCAGCTTCCTTCCTGCCATCGAAGGCTCCGAGCTGATGGAACTGCTGGGCCAGACAATGCTGGTTCAGTCCCTTGCGGCACTGACCGAATTCGACCGTCGGGGCCTGCGGGTACCGACCGTCGCGGTCAACTTCTCGGCCCAGGAACTGCGTGACCCGCAGTTGCCCGACCGCCTGCGCTGGACGCTGGACCGGTTCGGGCTGGGTGCAGCGCGCTTGACGGTCGAAGTCCTGGAATCGGTGGTCGCCGGGGACGGTGACGACGTGATCGCCTCGAACATCAGCCGAATCGCGGCAATGGGCTGCAGCGTGGACCTGGACGACTTCGGGACCGGCAATGCCTCGATCACCGCGATCCGGCGGTTTGCGCTGAACCGGCTGAAGATCGACCGCAGCTTCGTGCGCGAGGTGGACCAGAACCGCGAGCAGCAGAAGCTGGTGACCGCGATCCTGTCGCTGGCCGAAAGGCTCGGGCTCGAGACCCTGGCCGAGGGGGTCGAGACCCCTGCCGAGCATACGCTGCTGGCGCAGCTTGGCTGCGGTCATGTGCAGGGCTATGTCATTGCGAAGCCGATGCCGGTCGATGACCTGGTCCGCTGGCTCTCGGCCCACTGCGACCGCCAGCGCGAGGCGATCCGCATCGGCGTGCAGGCGCGCTAGGTGCCCGCGCGCGTCGACGTGCCGTGGCGCTCCTTGCACCAGAGGTGGGGCCCGGAAAGTCCCGGTCTGCCGGCTGCGAATTGATCGGACCACCAGGCAAGAAAGGGCGAAACTGCTTGACCTTTGCCCGCCCCTGTCGTTGAAGCACCGCTGATCGATCAGCACGGTGGTTGGCGGGATGGAAGAGCAGAACAACAAGAACCTCATTCTGGCGATGGTTCTCAGCGCGGCAGTGATGCTCGTCTGGTTCATCTTTTTCCCGCCGCCGGAGCCGCCTGCTCAGTCTGTGACCTCGGGCCAGACCGGCACCGAAACCGGTGCGACTCCGCCGGCAGCGACGACGCCAGTCCAGGCTCAGACCCAGGCCGACGCGGTGCCCGAGGCGCCGAGGCTGACCATCGACACGCCAAAGCTTTCGGGCTCGCTTTCCCTGCGCGGCGGCCGGATCGACAACCTGTCGCTCAAGACCTACCGCGAAGAGCTGGTCCCCGGATCTCCGATCGTGCGGCTGCTGGCGCCGGTGGGCGAGGACCTTGCGTACTATTCGGTCTTCGGCTGGCTTCCCGGCACCGGGCTGGAGGCCGCAGACGTTCCCGATGCGAACACCCCCTGGACCGCCGATGCCGGCGCCACGCTTGCGCCGGGCCAGCCCGTCACCTTGCGCTGGGACAATGGCAACGGACTGACCTTCCTGCGCGAGATCGCGGTCGACGCGGACTTCATGTTCACCGTGACCGACACAGTCCGGAACGGCTCGTCTGCCGCGGTGGCATTGCAGCCTTACGGGATCATTGCCCGTCACGGCCTGCCAGAGCTGCAGAACATCTTTGTCGTGCACGAAGGTGCCATCCAGCGGATCGACGGCCAGCTGACCGAAACCGATTACGTCGACATCACCGAGCTGGAGGTCGATGCGCGCGAGGGGCTGCCTGCCCAGGTCGTCGATGCCACCACCGATGGCTGGATCGGCTTCACCGACCATTACTGGATGACGACCCTGATCCCCGAGCAGGGCAAGCCGTTCAAGTCGGTGCTTAAATATGTCCCCAACGCTGGAATCTACCAGGCCGAAGTGCGCCAGCCCGTCGTCTCGCTCGATGCGGGCGCCACGGCCACGTCGACCATCCGCTTCTTCGCCGGCGCCAAGGAATGGGCCACGATCCGCGGCTACCAGAACGAATTCGGCTGGCTGGACCGCCTGTTCGGCGCCGAACCCACGGCCGCGACGCCGATCCCGGGCTTCCTCGATTCCATCGACTGGGGCTGGTTCTTTTTCCTGACGAAACCGATCTTCGCCGTTCTGCACTGGCTGAACGCCGTCATCGGCAACATGGGCCTGGCGATCATCGCGCTGACCGTGTTCCTCAAGTTCCTTGTGCTGCCGCTGGCCTACAAGTCCTACGTCTCGATGGCGCGGATGAAGGAGCTTCAACCCGAGATGGAGGCGCTGAAAGAGCGCGCCGGCGATGACCGCCAGAAGCTGCAACGCGAGATGATGCAGCTTTACAAGGACAGGAAGGTCAACCCGGCCGCAGGGTGCCTGCCGATCCTGATCCAGATCCCGATCTTCTTCGCGCTGTACAAGGTGATCTTCGTCACCATCGAACTGCGCCACGCCCCGTTCTTCGGCTGGCTCAAGGACCTGTCAGCGCCCGATCCGTCGTCGATCTTCAACTTCTTCGGCCTGATGCCCTGGGACGCCCCCGCGCAAGGGTCGATCCTGCACCTGATCTTCATCGGCATCCTGCCAATCCTGCTGGGCATCACCATGTGGATGCAGCAGAAGCTGAACCCGGCACCGACCGATCCGGTGCAGGCCTCGATCTTCGCCTGGATGCCCTGGGTCTTCATGTTCATGCTGGGCGGTTTTGCCAGCGGCCTGGTGGTCTACTGGATCGCGAACAACACGATCACTTTCATCCAGCAGTACCTGATCATGTGGAGCCACGGGAAGCGGCCGGACATCTTCGAAAACATCCGCTCGGCCAAGGTTGCCAAGGCCGAAGCAAAGGCGTCGCCCCCTGAAAAGTCGCCTCCTGAAAAGAAGCCTGCGGCCAACAGCCCGAAGCCCCCGACATCGGCACCGAAGAACCGCAAGAAATGACGATACGGCTGGCCCATATCTTCCGACATCCGATCAAGGCCTACGGACGCGAAATCCTCGCGTCCGTTCGTCTTTCTGCAGAGCAGGCCCTGCCGTTTGACCGGGAATGGGCCGTTGCGCACGAGGCGGCCAGGATCGGCCCGGGCTGGAACCCCTGCATGAATTTCACGCGGGGCGCGAAGGCCCCCGCGCTGATGGCCGTCACGGCCGCGCTGGAGGAAGCCACGCGGCGGGTCACCCTGTCGCATCCGACTGCGGGAGAGATCAGCATCCTCCCGGACAGCCCGGAGGATCAGACGCGCCTTCTGGCCTGGGCAGACCCGCTGATCCCTGCGGACCGGGCGCGGCCCTCGGCGGTGGTGCGTGGCGGGGTTGCGATGACCGACAGCGACTATCCGTCGATCTCGATCCTGTCGCTGGCGTCGCTGCACGACCTTGGACAGAAGATGGGGATGGATCTGTCCATCCACCGCTGGCGCGGAAACCTGTGGCTGGACGGGGCGGATGCCTGGGCCGAATGGGGCTGGATCGGCCAACGCTTCCGGCTGGGGGACGCCGTGCTGGAAGTGGTCGAACGCATCACCCGCTGCACAGCAACGACGGTCGACCCCCAGACGGGAGAGGTCTCGGGCAATACTCTTGCCGCGCTGGAAAGCGGTTACGGCCACCAGGACTTCGGCGTCTTTGCCCGTGTGGTCGACGGCGGCAGCATCGCCGCAGGCGACGAATGGAGACCCGCATGACCCTGCAATTCGCCCTGGCACCCGAACCCGAGGACGAAGCGCGCGAACGTGGCCGGTTGCTGTTCGCCGGTCCCGTCACCTTTGTCAAAGGCGTGGTGGCGATGTCCGGCCTGCCCCCGGCCGACCGGCTGGAAGTCTGCTTTGCCGGACGGTCCAACGTCGGCAAATCCAGCCTGATCAACGCCTTGACCGGCCGCAAGACCTTGGCTCGGGCGTCCAACACTCCGGGCCGGACGCAAGAAATCAACTACTTCGCCTTGGGCGAAGAGCGGTATCTGGTCGACCTGCCGGGCTATGGCTATGCAGAGGCCCCGGTGGCGGTGGTCGCCAAGTGGCAGGCGCTGCTGAAGCAGTATCTCTCCGGCCGGGTCACCTTGCGCCGCGCTTTCGTGCTGATCGATGCGCGGCATGGGGTCAAGGCGGTGGACGAGGAGATTCTCAAGCTTCTCGATCGCTCGGCCGTGACCTTCCAGGCGGTGCTGACCAAGGTCGACAAGATCAACCGGGTCGAGCGTGAAGCGGTGATCGACCAGGTGAAGGGCGCCTTGGGGAAGCATCCGGCGGCCTATCCCGAGCTTGTCGTGACCAGTTCCGAAAAGGGCGAAGGGATCGAAACCCTGCGCGCGATCATCGCCACGATGGAGTGACCTAGAGCGGGATGGCGCTTGAGGGAATCGTGGGGGATTCCCTCTTGGTCAGATTTCTGATTCATGATGGAGGCTGGGTATGGAGGCCAGCCTTCATGACGAAACCCCTATCGATGGACATCCGTGATC
>Ga0208735_100078_pt1 | contig 58929 bp, 61 predicted proteins | sample Subbio12Aug_8Aab_FD_184829 | JGI IMG/M metagenome (GOLD analysis project Ga0208735, IMG submission 184829) | Serpentinite rock and fluid subsurface biosphere microbial communities from McLaughlin Reserve, California, USA - CR12Aug_8Aab (SPAdes) | ecosystem: Environmental > Terrestrial > Deep... | reverse complement strand
CGTTGCCGTCGCGCCCGGTAGAGCCCAGCACGGCGCCAAAGCGCTGCGGTGCCCGGCGTACCTCGACGTTGGGCAGATCGCGCACCAGTTCGCGGATGTCTTGCGCTTGGGTGGGGTCGAGCGCGGCACCTTGGAGCACGTCGATGCGCTGCGGCACATCGCCCAGCTCGCGCTCGGCGCGCGCGCCGGTGACCACCACGGCATCCAGTTTGGCAGTCGATGTGCCGCCGCCAGTGGTGGCTGCTGCGCCGCTACTGGTGGTGGGGCCGGTAGCGCCGGTGCGTGCGCTGGGCGTGCTTTGCGCCCAAACCAAGCCGCTGCCCAGCAGGCAAGCCAGCGCGATGGGGTGCAGCAAAAATGAAGAGGGGGTTAGGGCAAGTATTTTCACGAGTCGGTCCAGTGGCAAGTGCAAGAAAGGAAACACTGGCTGGCTCGTGGCACCGCAGGCGGTGACTGGCTGGCTGGGGGAGGAAAAATGAAGCGGTACAGGTATATGGATTGCGTGAGGAGTCAGGAAGTTGGGTGCGCCAGATCAATGGCTTTCGGCCAAGCGCCCCAGCCACGTAGCAGCCGTAGGGTCAAGGTCCTTCATTTGGTCAGGATGAGTTTGTTTTGCCCCGTCAGGCTGAGGCGATAGACCTGCCCGGCGTGCTCGATCAACAGCGTGCGCTGGCCGACGCTGAGCTGGTTAAACGCGTACGTGCGCGCACTCGGGCTGGGCAAGGGGGTGGCCCTGTGCGTGGCAGGGTGGGCGTGGGCAGGCGATTGCATGCATCGATTATAAACATCAATGCGAACGATTCGCAAGTGCGTTTGATCTGGAGTGACGCATTTGATCTGCATCAAGCCGCATTGTCGCGCCGGTGCAACACCGGCGCGCGATCCGGGGGTTCAGCCTCTCGGCCTCGTGGCCCCTCAGACCACCTGACCGAGCTGAAAGATCGGCAGGTACATCGCGATCACGATGCCGCCGATGATGGTGCCCAGCACCACGATGATGATGGGCTCCATCAGGCTCGACAGGCCGGCCACCATGTCGTCCACCTCTTGCTCGTAAAAGTCGGCCGCCTTGCCCAGCATGTGGTCGAGCGAGCCCGATTCCTCGCCGATGGCGGTCATTTGCAGCACCATCGAGGGGAAGATGCGGGCGTTGTTCATGGCCATGGTCAGGCTGGTGCCGGTGGCCACTTCGCGCTGGATTTGCGAGGTGGCGTCGGCATACAGGCTGTTGCCCGAGGCCCCGCCGACCGAGTCCAGCGCCTCCACCAGCGGCACCCCGGCGGCAAACATGGTGGACATGGTGCGGGTCCAGCGCGCCACGGTGGATTTTTCCACCAGCGTACCAAACACGGGCAGCTTGAGCAGCACCCGGTCCATGACGCGCTGCACCTTGAGGTTGCGCTTCCAAGCCTGCATGAAAAAGTACAAACCGCCGCCCAGTGCGCCAAAAATAATCCACCAGTAAGCCACGAAAAACTCGCTGATGGCGATCACCAGCAGGGTGGGGGCCGGTAGGTCGGCGCCAAACGAGGCAAACACCTCCTTGAAGGCCGGGATGACGAAAATCATGATCACCACCACAACCACAAAGGCGACCACGATCACGGCCGTCGGGTACATCAGGGCCGACTTGACCTTGCTTTTGATGGCCTCGGTTTTTTCCATGTAGGCGGCCAACCGGTCCAGCAGCTCTTCCAGGATGCCGGCAGCTTCACCCGCTTCCACGAGGTTGCAATACAGGGCGTTGAAGTACAGCGGGTGTTTGCGAAAAGCGGCGCTGAGCGAGGTGCCGGTTTCGACGTCGGTGCGCACCTGGTTGAGCAGCTTGTTCACGCTCGGGTTGGGGTTGCCGCGCCCGACGATGTCAAAGGCTTGCAGCAGCGGCACGCCAGCCTTCATCATGGTGGCCAGTTGGCGCGTAAAAATGGCGATGTCTTTGGGCTTGATGCGCCTAGCCGAAGCGGTTTTGCGCTTTTTGACCTTTTGCACCATCACGCCTTGGCGGCGCAGCGTGGCCTGCACCTGGTTTTCACCGGCGGCGCGCACTTCGCCGCGCACGGGTTTGCCGTTGCGGTCTTTGCCCTCCCACTCGAATACGTATTCTTTGATATCTTTGGTGGTCGCCGTCGCCATGATTCCCTCGTTCAGTTTTGCATCAGGCCCACACGCCTGTGTGGTCAATCGTTGGTGCAGCCCAGCACTTCCTCGAGGGAAGTCAGGCCCAGTTTAACCTTGCGCAGCCCCGATTCGCGTAAAGTGCGAACACCTTCGGTGCGCGCTTGGGCCAGAATCTCGAGCGCGCTGCCGCCGCGCAGGATGATGTGCTGCATCGCCTCGCTGATCGGCATGACCTGATAGATGCCCACCCGCCCCTTGTAGCCGTTGTAGCAGGCCTTGCAACCCACCGGGCGCCACGGTTTCCAGCTGCCGTCGAGCTCCTCGGGCTTGAACCCGGCATCGAGCAGCGCCTTGTCGGGCAAGTCATCAAAGGGCTGCTTGCATTGCGTGCACAGGCGCCGCGCCAGCCGCTGCGCCGTGACCAAGTTCACGCTGGAGGCGATATTGAACGGCAGCACGCCCATATTCTGCAAGCGCGAGAGGGTGCCGGGGGCGTCTTTGGTGTGCAGGGTCGAGAGCACCAGGTGACCGGTCTGGGCGGCCTTGATGGCGATGTCGGCGGTCTCGAGATCGCGGATTTCGCCCACCATGATGATGTCGGGGTCTTGGCGCAAAAAAGACTTGAGCGCGGCGGCGAAGGTCAAGCCCGCCTTTTCGTTGACATTGACCTGATTCACCCCGGGCAGGTTGATCTCCGACGGGTCTTCGGCGGTCGAGATGTTGACCCCGGGCTGGTTCAAGATGTTGAGGCAGCTGTAGAGCGACACCGTTTTGCCCGAACCCGTAGGGCCGGTCACCAGCACCATGCCGTAAGGGCGGCTGATGGCCTCCAGCAACAGGGCCTTTTCGTCCGGTTCGTAGCCCAGCGCGTCGATGCCCATTTGGGCGCTGCTCGGGTCCAGGATACGGATCACGATCTTTTCACCAAACAGCGTGGGCAAGGTGCTGACGCGAAAATCGATCGATTTGTCGGGCCCGACCTTGAGCTTCATGCGCCCGTCTTGCGGCACGCGTTTTTCGGCGATGTCGAGCTTTGAGATGACTTTGATGCGCGAAGCCAGCTTTTCTTTCAAAGCCACCGGCGGAGAGGCGATTTCGCGCAGCTCGCCGTCGATGCGAAAGCGCACCCGGTAAAAATGCTCGTAGGGCTCGAAATGCAGGTCGGAGGCCCGCATCGTGTAGGCATCGAGCAGCATTTTGTGCAAAAACCGCACCACGGGTGCGTCTTCCACTTCGGCCGACACCTTCTCGGAGCTCTCGGCGGCGGCCAGTTCAATGGCTTCGGTGTCGAACTCAAATTCGCCGCCCACGATGTGCTCGATCGCTTCGCTGGTGCTGGCGCTGGTGCTGTCGGTCAATTTGGTGAGTTTGTCCAGCTCGGCGATCACCCAGTCCACCGTGAGCTGGGTGGTGAACTTGATCTTTTCGGCCACGTCGGAGTGGGTGGGGTCGGCGGTGGCCACCGTGATGCGGTTGCCACGACGGCTGAGCACCACGATGCGGAACTGCTTGGACATCTTGGGGTCGAGCACGCCTTTGGGCAGGCGTTGCACGTCGATGGCGTCGAGATCGATCAAGGGCGCAGCAAAGGTGCGCGACATGGTGTGCGCCAGTTCGCGCGCGCTCAAGGCGCCGCTGCCCACCAGTTCGGCGATGAAGCTGCTTTTGTGTGCTTGGGCTTTGGCGTACAGCCCTTCAGCGCTTTGTTGGCTCAGGGTACCGGCCGCCACCAGCGCCCGCGCCAAGCCCGGCAGGGCCATGCTGGAGATGGGGGCTTCGCTATCGATCATGGCAGTGGCTGGCTGGCGTGGGCGTCAAGACAGGCGCGGCTGGGCCGTGGCCAAGCCGCTCGCATGAGGCCAGTTCGTGTATATTCGCGCCTGCTTTCACCTTGATGCGCGCACTTCGACGCATTTGGGTACTGTTTTAGGAGCTGACATGGATTTGCGCAAACTCAAGACCCTGATCGACCTCGTCTCGGAGTCAAATGTATCAGAACTCGAGATCACCGAGGCCGAGGGCAAGGTGCGCATCGTCAAAAGCCCGCCGGTGGCCGCACCTCTGATGCAAGCGCCCACCGCCGTGGCCATGCCGCCGGCGGCCCAGAGCGCCGCCGCACAGGTTGCCGCCGGTGTCGCGCAGCCGGCGCCGGCTGCAGCGCCCGATGCGCCCGCAGCGCCCAAGGGGCAGGTGCTCAAATCGCCCATGGTCGGCACCTTTTACCGCGCCGCCAGCCCGGGGGCCAAGCCCTTTGTCGAGCTCGGGCAGGTGGTCAAGGTGGGCGATCCGGTGTGCATCGTGGAAGCCATGAAAATCCTCAATGAAATCGAAGCCGAGCACGCCGGCACGGTGACGCAGATTTTGGCCGAAAACGGCCAAGCGGTCGAATACGGGCAACCCCTGTTCGTGCTCGAGTGAGGGCGCAGCAGCCATGTTCAAAAAAATCCTGATCGCTAACCGCGGCGAGATCGCCTTGCGCGTGCAGCGCGCCTGCCGCGAACTGGGCATCAAGGCGGTGATGGTCTATTCCGAGGCCGACCGCGAAGCCAAATACGTCAAGCTCGCCGACGAGGCGGTGTGCATCGGCCCGCCGCCTTCGGCGCAAAGCTACCTGAACATGCCGGCCATCATTTCGGCGGCCGAAGTCACCGACGCCGAAGCCATCCACCCCGGCTACGGTTTTTTGAGTGAAAACGCCGACTTTGCCGAGCGCGTGGAAAAAAGCGGCTTCGTGTTCATCGGCCCCACGCCCGAGGCGATCCGCACCATGGGCGACAAGGTGGCGGCCAAGCAGGCCATGATCCGCGCCGGTGTGCCCTGCGTGCCCGGCTCCGAAGGCGCCTTACCCGACGATGCGGCCGAGGTCAAGCGCATCGCGCGCACCATCGGCTACCCGGTGATCGTCAAAGCCGCGGGCGGCGGCGGTGGCCGCGGCATGCGCGTGGTGCACACCGAAGCGGCGCTGCTGCACGCGGTGCAAACCACCAAAGCCGAGGCCGGGGCCGCCTTTGGCAACCCCGAGGTCTATCTAGAAAAGTTTTTGCAAAACCCGCGCCACATCGAAATCCAGATCCTGGCCGACAACTTTCGCAACGCCGTCTATCTCTACGAGCGCGACTGCTCGATGCAGCGGCGGCACCAAAAGGTGATCGAGGAAGCCCCGGCGCCGGGCATCGCGCGGCGCCTGATCGACCGCATCGGCGACCGCTGTGCGGCGGCGTGCAAGAAGATCGGCTACCGCGGCGCCGGCACCTTCGAGTTTTTGTACGAAAACGGCGAGTTCTACTTCATCGAGATGAACACCCGGGTGCAAGTCGAGCACCCCGTGACCGAGGCCGTGACCGGCATCGACATCGTGCGCCAGCAGATCGCCATTGCAGCGGGTGAAAAACTGCCCTTTACACAGCGTCAGATCGAGCTGCGTGGGCACGCCATCGAGTGCCGCATCAACGCCGAAGACCCCTACAAGTTTACCCCCTCGCCCGGGCGCATCAGCGCCTGGCACGCGCCCGGCGGGCCTGGGGTGCGCGTCGATACGCACATCTACACCCACTACATGGTGCCGCCCAACTACGATTCGATGATCGGCAAGATCATCACCCACGGCGACACGCGTGAGCAGGCGCTGGCGCGCATGCGCTCGGCCCTGTCCGAGACCGTGATCGAGGGCATCAAGACCAACATCGCCTTGCACCGCGAGATCCTGGTGGACGCCAACTTCGAGGCTGGCGGCACCAACATCCACTACCTCGAAGCCTGGTTGGCACAGCGTGAGCGCTAAAGATCTGACCCCCACGCTCGCTGCGCCCACGCTGTTCGAGCTGCTGTTGCTGGCCCCCGAGGCGCAGGTCGAGGAGCTGAGCGAGGCGCTGGAGGCGCTGGAGGCGCTCAGCGTGTCGGTCACCGACGCCGACGCCCAGACCCCGGCCGAGCAGGCGCTGTTTGGCGAGCCCGGCCTGCCCGCGCCCAAGGCCGGCTGGCAGCGCTCGCAAGTGCAGGCGCTGTTTGCCAGCGAAGCGGCGGCCCTTGAGGCGCAGCAGTTGCTGCGGGTGCAAGATTTTTTTGAGGGTTGCGAGGTGTGTGCGCTGCGGCCAGTGGCCGAGACCGACTGGGTGCGCCTGACGCAAACCCAATTCGAGCCGGTGCCGATCACACCCACCTTCTGGATCGTGCCCAGTTGGCACGAGGTGCCGGCGGCAGCGCAGCACGTGATCCGGCTCGACCCCGGGCAGGCCTTTGGCACCGGCACCCACCCGACCACCCGCATGTGCCTGCGCTGGATCGCGCAACAGCCCCTGGCGGGCCTGCGGGTGCTCGATTACGGCTGCGGCTCGGGCATTTTGGCCATTGCAGCGGCCAAGTTTGCTGCGCCTATTGTGGATGCGGTGGACATCGACCCGGTGGCGGTGCAGACGGCACAGTTCAACGCCGCGCACAACCAAGTGCAGTTGCAAACCGGTTTGCCCGAACGGGCGCAAGGCCCCTACGACGTGGTGCTGGCTAACATCCTGGCCACGCCGCTCAAGTTGATGGCGCCGCTGCTGTCTGGCTTGGTCGGCCGCGCCGGCCATTTGGTGCTGTCGGGGATCTTGGAGCGCCAGGCCAGCGAGTTGCAAGCCGCCTACGCACCGTGGTTGCGGTTGCAGATTGCCGATGCCGAAGACGGCTGGGTTTTGTTGACGGCGCGCGCGCCCTGAGGCGTGGCGCTGCAATAATCCAAGCATGAGCTTCATCACCCGTTGCCCAGCTTGTGCGACCACTTTCAAGGTGGTGTCCGACCAGCTGAAAATTTCCGACGGCTGGGTGCGTTGCGGCCAGTGCGGGCATATTTTTGATGCCCACCTCGATTTGCAACCGTGGGTGCCGGGTCTCGACCCAGTGGCTGCCAAGCGTGCGGCATCGCAGCGGGCGCAACCTGACCAGCAGGCGGCGCACACAGAGCCTGCTGCGGAGCACGCCGAGTCCAAGCCGCCGCCCATGGCAGCGCTGCAGCCAGATCCCCTGCCAGAGCCGTCCGTGCCCGAGCCAGCGGTCCCTGAGCCACCCTTGCCCGAGTCGGCGCTGCCCGCATCCCCGCCAGACCCCCCCTTGCCCGAGCCCGAACCGCGCCCCGCCCTGGAGCCTGAGCCCGAACCGAGTCCTGCTCTAGATGGGCCTGACCGCCCTTTGCAGCCGCTACCCTCCTTCGTGCGCAAGGCGCAACGGCAGGCTTTTTGGCGGCGCCCAGCCACACGGTTGCTGTTGCTGGCCACGGTGACGCTGTTGGCGCTGTTGCTGGGCCTGCAAGCGGCCCACCAGTGGCGCGCCCCGATTGCGCGCGAAATACCCGCCGTCCAACCTGTGCTCGAAGCCCTATGCCAGACCCTCGATTGCCAACAAGCCTTGCCCGCCAGCCCCAACGATGTGGTGATCGACAGCTCGGTGCTGCTGCGCCTGGGCCCGGGTATGTACGGCTTTCATGTGGTGCTGCGCAACCAGACGGCGCTGGAAGTGGCCAGCCCGGCGATCGAGCTCACCTTGACCGACATCCACGATCAGGTGCTGGTGCGCCGCGTGCTGCTGCCGCACGAATGGCCGCGCCCAACCGCATCCCTGCCGGCCGGGGCGGAGTGGTCGTTGCAATTCGAACTCGCTTTTGATGGCATCGAAGGGCGCGTCATGACCGGCTACCGCGCCATTTTGTTCTACCCCTGATTGATACCGTCTGCTTTCCCTCGGCTGTTCTGCTCCCACCCCCTGGCTTCCATTGCTTACACCATGACCATTCTGATTTGCGGCTCGCTGGCCTTTGACACCATCATGACCTTTGAGGGCCGCTTTGCCGAGCAGATCTTGCCCGAGCAGTTGCACATTCTCAACGTCTCCTTTCTGGTGCCGGCGCTGCGGCGCGAGTACGGCGGCTGCGCCGGCAACATCGCTTACGGCTTGCGCCAGTTGGGGCTGCAGGCGCGCCCGGTGGCGGCGCTGGGCAACGACGGGCAAGACTACTTGGAGCGCATGCAGGAGCTGGGCATCGACACCGGCGCGGTGCAGTGGGTGAGCCAGCACTACACCGCGCAGGCCATGATCATGACCGACCGCAACAACAACCAGATCACCGCCTTTCACCCGGGCGCGATGGCGCTGGCGCACCAAAATCCGATCACGGCTGCACCCGCTGCCAGCTTGGCCATCGTCTCGCCCGACGGGCGCCAAGCCATGATCGAGCACGCCGAGCAATTGCACGCGCTCGGGGTGCCCTTTGTGTTCGACCCCGGCCAGGGGCTGCCGATGTTCGACGGCCCCGAGCTGCTGCGCTTCATCGAGCTGGCCGATTGGGCCGCGCTCAACGACTACGAGGCGCGCATGCTGAGCGAGCGCACCGGCCTCGGTTATGCCGAGCTGTCGCAGCGGCTGCGCGGGCTGGTGATTACGCTGGCCGATCAGGGCTGTGATGTGTGGCAACAAGGCCTATGCAGCCGCGTGCCGGGGGTGGCGGCGCGCGCGGTGCTGGACCCGACCGGCTGCGGCGACGCCCTGCGCGCCGGTTTGTTGTACGGCTTGGCGCAGGGCTGGGACTTGCGCCGCAGCGCCGAACTCGGCAACCGCATGGGGGCCGAAAAAATCGCCTCCCGTGGCGGCCAGAACTACCGCTTCAGCTTCTGAGCGCCGCCCGTAGGGGGTCGGTTCAGGGTTTTTTGCCGGTCGGGAAGGGCCAGGCCGCCTTGGGGTTGAGCGGAGGCTGAACCGGCGCCGCCGCTTTGGCGGGCTTGTCGGCTTTCACCGCTTTTTGCTCTTTGGGCGCTTTGTCGGTTTTTTCTGCTTTGGGCGCCTTGGCGGCTTTGGTGGCCTTTTCAGGCTTATCGGTCTCTAGCTTGGGTTTGACCAAAGCAGCGGGAGCTGCTGCGCCTGCTGGTGCCGGGGCTTTTGCAGCGGGGGCTTTGGCGGCGGCCTTGGCCGGCGCCTTGTCTGTTGCGGCAACGGCGGCGGCTGGTTTTTTGGCTACTGGTTTTTTTGCTGGGGTGACCGGGGCTGGCGCAGCCGGGGCCGGTGCAGTGGGTTTGGCTGCCGCTGCCACAGCGGCACTGCGGCTGCGGGCGGCTGGCTTGGACGGCGGCGTAGCGGGTGCTGCCACCGCTACTGCGGCTGCCGCAGGCGCTGCCGAACCAGCTTGCTTCACCGATTTGCGCGCCGGTTGGGGCGGAGCCACCGCAGGGGTTGGAGTTGCCTTGGGAGCCGCGGGTGCGGCCTTTTTTGCAGGTGCCATCTTTTTCTCCTTGTTCAGTTGTTTCAGTTTAACCATGGCGCTGCGTCCGCGGCGAACTCCGCAGCCAGCGAGCTATAGCGGCATCAATCCCAATTAGTCCCAAGATAAGGCGCCGCCAGTTTGGTACTCGATCACGCGCGTCTCGAAGAAATTGCGCTCCTTCTTCAAGTCTATCATTTCGCTCATCCACGGGAAGGGATTTTCTTCGTTCGGGTACAGCGCTTCGAGCCCGATCTGGGTCGCGCGCCGGTTTGCGATGTAGCGCAGGTAGCCCTTGAACATGGAGGCATTGAGCCCCAGCACGCCGCGCGGCATGGTGTCTTCGGCGTAGCGGTATTCGAGCTCGACCGCCTGTTCGAACAGCGCCTTGATTTCGGTCTTGAAGGCGGGGGTCCAGAGGTGCGGGTTTTCTAGCTTGAGCTGGTTGATCAGGTCGATGCCAAAGTTGCAGTGCATGGACTCGTCGCGCAGGATGTACTGGTACTGTTCGGCGGCGCCGGTCATCTTGTTTTGCCGCCCCATGGACAAAATCTGGGCAAAGCCGACGTAGAAAAACAGCCCTTCCATCAGGCAGGCAAAAACGATCAGGCTTTTCAGCAACTTCTGGTCGTTCTCGGGGGTGCCGGTGACAAAGGCCGGGTCCATGATGGTGTCGATGTAGGGCAGCAGGAACTCGTCTTTGGCGCGGATAGAGGGGATCTCGTGGTAAGCGTTGAAGATTTCGCCCTCATCCAGCCCCAGGCTCTCGACGATGTACTGGTAGGCGTGGGTGTGGATGGCCTCTTCGAAGGCTTGGCGCAGCAAAAACTGGCGGCACTCGGGCGCGGTGATGTGGCGGTAGGTGCCGAGCACGATGTTGTTGGCCGCCAGCGAGTCGGCGGTGACAAAAAAGCCCAAGTTGCGCTTGATGATGCGGCGCTCGTCTTCGGTCAGGCCGTTCGGGTCTTTCCAGAGCGCGATGTCGCGGCTCATGTTGACTTCTTGCGGCATCCAGTGGTTGGCGCACGAGGCCAGGTACTTCTCCCAGGCCCATTTGTATTTGAAGGGCACGAGCTGGTTGACGTCGGTCTGGCCGTTGATGATGCGCTTGTCGGCGGCGTTGATGCGCTGGTGTGCAGGGGGGGCGGGGGCCAAGCCGACGCCCGCTGCAGCAGGGGCGGGCCGGATGGGGGTGGGTGGCACCGCTTGCAGGGCTGGTTGCAGGGCCGGTTCGGGGTGATCATCCCAGTTCAGCATGGGGTTTTCCTGTTTGCAAGATTATGAAGGGTTAAGCAGAAAAAGCAAGCGCCACAGCGAATTTCTGGCCGCATTGGCCGCCCTGTGGTGTCTATGCATCGACGGCTTCATGGGCAGGCTTCATTGGCAGGCTTCGCAGCCCGGGTCGTCGATGGCACAAAACTTCACGTCGGTGGCTGGGCTGGGCGCCTCTAGGCTGCTGGCTGTGGTGTCCGCCCCCGCCCCCATAGCCACCGCGTTCAACTGGCCCACGCGGCCGGTCGATTTTTCGGCCTGGGTGGCGCTGGTGGTGCGCAGGTAGTAGGTGGTTTTTAGCCCGCGCAGCCACGCCAGTTTGTAGGTCTCATCGAGCTTTTTGCCCGAGGCCCCGGCCATGTAGAGGTTCAGGCTTTGCGCCTGGTCGATCCACTTCTGGCGCCGCGCGGCGGCCTCCACCAGCCACGCCGGCTCGATCTCGAAGGCGGTGCGGTAGAGGTTTTTGAGTTCGGCCGGCACCCGGTCGATCGGCAGCAGCGAGCCGTCGAAGTGCTTCAGGTCGAGCAGCATGACTTCGTCCCAGAGCCCGAGGCGCTTCAAGTCGCGCACCAGGTAGCTGTTGACGATGGTGAACTCGCCCGACAGATTGCTCTTGACCGACAGGTTGCCAAAGCAGGGCTCGATCGAGGCATCGACGCCGACGATGTTGGAGATCGTCGCCGTGGGCGCAATGGCCACGCAGTTGGCGTTGCGCATGCCGTCGCGGGCGATTTTGGCGCGCAGCGCGTCCCAGTCCAGCGTCTGGCTGCGATCGACTTCTAGGTGGCCGCCGCGCGCCTGCGCCAGCAGCTCCAGCGAGTCCAGCGGCAGCACGCCGCGCTGCCAGAGTGAGCCGTGGTAGCTCGAATAGCGCCCGCGCTCGGCCGCTAGGTCGCTGCTGGCCCAGTAGGCGTGGTAGCAGACGGCTTCCATGCTCCGGTCGGCAAAGTCCAGCGCCGCTGCGCTGGCGTAGGGGGTGCGCATCTGATACAGCGCGTCTTGGAAGCCCATGATGCCCAGCCCCACCGGGCGATGGCGCAGGTTGGAGTCGCGCGCTTTTTTCACGGCGTAGTAGTTGATGTCGATCACGTTGTCGAGCATGCGCATGGCGGTGGCCACGGTGCGGCGCAGCTTGTCGTGATCGAGCACCTTGCTGCCCGAGCCGTCCGGGCCGTCTTTCAGGTGCTGCGCCAGGTTGACCGAGCCGAGGTTGCAGACCGCGATTTCGCTGTCGCTGGTGTTGAGCGTGATTTCGGTGCACAGGTTGGAGGAATGCACCACGCCTGCGTGCTGCTGCGGGCTGCGCAGGTTGCAGGGGTCTTTGAAGGTGATCCAGGGGTGACCGGTCTCGAACAGCATGGTGAGCATCTTGCGCCACAGGTCGGAGGCGGGCAGCTTGCGGTAGGGCGTGATCTCGCCCCGGGCGGCTTTTTCCTCGTAGGCCACGTAGGCGCGCTCGAAGGCCGGGCCCACCAGCTCGTGCAGATCGGGCACGCTGTGGGGCGAAAACAGGCTCCAGTCGCCCTTTTCCAGCACCCGTTTCATGAACAGATCGGGTATCCAGTGGGCGGTGTTCATGTCGTGCGTGCGGCGCCGGTCGTCGCCGGTGTTTTTGCGCAACTCCAGAAATTCCTCGATGTCCAGGTGCCAGGTCTCGAGGTAGCAGCAGACCGCGCCCTTGCGCTTGCCGCCCTGGTTGACGGCCACGGCGGTGTCGTTGACCACTTTGAGGAAGGGCACCACGCCCTGCGATTCGCCGTTGGTGCCCTTGATGTGGGCGCCCAGCGCGCGCACGCGGGTCCAGTCGTTGCCCAGCCCGCCGGCAAACTTGGACAGCAGCGCGTTTTCCTTGATGGCTTCGTAAATGCCATCGAGCTCGTCGGGCACGGTGCTGAGGTAGCAGCTCGAGAGTTGCGAGCGCCGGGTGCCGCTGTTGAACAGGGTCGGGGTGCTGCTCATAAAGTCGAAGCGCGACAGCACCTCGTAGAACTCGATTGCGCGCGTCTCGCGCTCGATCTCGCCCAGCGCCAGCCCCATCGCCACGCGCATGAAAAAGCCCTGCGGCAGTTCGATGCGGCGCTTGTTGTGGTGCAAAAAATAGCGGTCGTACAGGGTTTGCAGGCCCAGGTAGTCGAACTGCAAATCGCGCTCGGGCTTGAGCGCCGCCGCCAGCCGGGGCAGGTCGAATTGCAGCAGTTCCGGGTTGAGCAGCTCGGCCTCGACGCCGCGCTTGATGCAGGCCGGGAAGGCCTCGGGGTAGCGCGCGGCCAGTTCGGGCTGGGTCAGGTCCTGCCCAAGCACCTCTTGCGCGATGGTGTGCAGCAGCAGCCGGGCGGTGGCGTAGGTGTGGTCGGGGTCGGACTCGATGCGGGTGCGCGCCGCCAAAATCGCGGCTTTATAAACCTCGGCCAAGGGCACGCCGTCGTAGAGGTTGCGCAGCGTCTCGGCCACGATGGGCTCGGGTCGCACCGCCGCGCCCAGCCCGGCGCAGGCGTTGGCGATCAGCGTTTGCAGGCGCTCCAAATCCAGTGGCAGGCGCTGGCCGTTGGCGCTCACGTGCAGCACCGGCGTGGCGCGTTCGGCGCTGGCTTGTTTGGCGGCGCGCTCTTGGGCCCGGCGCTCGCGGTACAGCACGTAGGCGCGCGCCACTTCGTGGTGCCCGCCGCGCATCAGGCCTAGCTCGACCTGGTCTTGCACGTCTTCAATGTGAAAGGTGCCGCCAGCCGGGCGCGAGCGCAGCAGGGCGCGCACCACGGCCTGGGTGAGCTGCTCCACGTCCTCGCGCACGCTGGCCGAGGCGGCCCCGTGGGCCCCGCGCACGGCCAGAAAGGCTTTCATGAGCGCGACTGCGATCTTGCCCGGCTCAAACGGCACCACCGAGCCGTTGCGGCGGATGATCTGGTAGTGGGGCAGGCTGGTGTGGGGGCTGGCACGCGCGGCTTCGGGGCCTGGGGCTGCAAAAACAGGGCGTTCGGCTGTGGGTGCCGTGGGGGCGATGGACATAGAATTCCTCGTAAAGGGACGGTCGATGAAGCCGCAGAATCGGGGGCGCTGGCATACCATAACCACTACCTGTAGTGGTTATGACTCAATAAAAACACTAGTGCTAGTGTAGCGGTGAAGTTTGCTGCCCGTTCAACTCCGGGCAAAATTCTTGTAGCCCTTGCCGCTGAGGCAGCGCCTGTCTAGTGTCTAGACACTAGGCTGTGCCACAATGGGCTGTTACTGGTGCCACGCCGGGTATCAGCCCTTCAAACGGAGAGTGTGCAAACATGACAGACTGGCTTGACGCCGTGCGCTGGGACGCCCACGGGCTGGTGCCGGTGATTGCCCAAGAGGCCAGCAGCGGCGACGTGCTGATGCTGGCCTGGATGAACCGCGAAGCGCTGGCGCAAACCGCCGCCTTGGGGCGTGCGGTGTATTACAGCCGCTCGCGTGCCAGGCTCTGGTACAAAGGCGAAGAATCTGGCCACGTGCAGCAGGTGCATGAAATCCGGCTCGACTGCGACGCCGACGTGCTGCTGCTCAAAGTCACCCAGCTCGGGCACCAGCCCGGCATCGCCTGCCACACCGGCCGCCACAGTTGCTTTTACCTGCGCTGGCAGCCCGAGGGCAGCCAGGAGTCAGCGGGGGAGGGCGGCGGTGGGCGCTGGCTGACGGTGGAGCCGGTGCTCAAAGACCCCGAATCGATTTACCGCTGACACCATGAGCGCCGCCATTTACGACCCCACGATCACCCACCGGATTGCCCCCGACCCGGCGGCCCACCCCTCGGTTGCCCCAGCCACCCCACTTGGCCCGGACGACACCCTGCTGCGCCTAGCCGCCCTGATCGAAACCCGCAAACCCGCCCACGGCGGCGACCCGGCGCGCAGCTACGTGGCGCGCTTGCTGCACCAGGGGCCGGACGCGATCCTGAAAAAAATCGCCGAAGAAGCCGGCGAGGCCATCATGGCGGCCAAAGACTTGCAACACGGCCAGGGCAGCGCGCAGGCGCTGGTGGGTGAAATGGCCGACCTGTGGTTTCACAGCCTGATCGCGCTGGCGCATTTCGGCCTCTCGCCGGCCGATATCACGGCCGAGCTGGCGCGCCGCGAAGGCCTGAGCGGCCTGGAAGAAAAGGCCTTGCGCAAGCTGCAGCAGCGCCAGCAAGAGCAAAACCAGCCCGAACCACCCCCGCAGCCAAGCACCCCATGAACGACCTGACCGATTCCCGCCCCGGCACCCACTCCACGGCCCGCCCCGCCGCCAGCCCAGACCCCAGCGGCAAGACGCCCACCGAGCTCGCCAGCCTGCGCCAGCTCACGCTCATCATCTACGCCCTCTACGCCTTGTCCTGGTTGGCCGGTGTGACGGCGATCATCGCCATCGTCATCAACTACGTCAAGCGCGAAGACGCCGACGGCACGATCTACGAGAGCCACTTCCGCTGGCAGATTCGCACCTTTTGGTGGGGCCTGTTCTGGTTCGTGCTGGGGGCGCTGACGATGGTGCTGCTGGTCGGTTTTGCGATTTTCTTTGCCGCCACGGTCTGGGTCATCTACCGGCTGGTCAAAGGCTTGCTGTACTGGAACGACCGCAAGCCACTGCCGCTCTGAAACCCCACTCAAGCCCGGTTCAACCCACTCCCGCCAAGCCCCATGAGCCACGACCCGAACTGCATTTTTTGCAAAATCATCGCCGGCCAGATTCCCAGCCGCAAGGTCTATGAAGACGACGATCTGTATGCCTTTCACGACATTCACCCTTGGGCCCCGGTGCATTTCTTGCTGGTGCCCAAGCTGCACCTGCCTTCTATGGCGCAGCTCGGGCCCGAGCACGAGCGGCTGCTGGGCAAGCTCATGTGCTTGGCGCCCAAGCTGGCGCTGGAGCAAGGCTGCAGCCCTTGGCCCGAGGGCGGCTTTCGCATCGTCTGCAACAACGGTGCCGAGGGCGGGCAGGAGGTGCAACACCTGCACGTGCACGTGATGGGCGGGCCACGGCCGTGGCTTAAGGGTTGAGCCGGCCCCACCGCAGTTGACCAAGGGTTTACCCGGGTTGGCCTTGCTTTTTGCGAGTTGTCACCCATATCGGCGACAATAGCCGCTTCGGCCAGCGGTGAACCATTGGCCCAGCTTGGAATCCACTTAACCCGGGGCATTTTCAGCCCCGATGCAGGAGTTTGTCATGGGAAGTTTGTCAATTTGGCACTGGCTGATCGTGTTGCTGGTGGTCGTATTGGTGTTTGGCACCAAGAAGCTCAAAAACATTGGTTCCGACTTGGGTGGGGCCGTCAAGGGTTTTAAGGACGGGATGAAGCAAGCCGAGACCACAGACGCTGACCCCAACAGCCCCACCACGACCGCGCAGGTGGGCCAAGCTCCCGCTGCAGCCGACAAAACCACCATCGACGTCGAAGCCAAGACCAAGGTCTGAGGCCCTTGCCTTGGGACTTGCCCGTGCGCCTGCCCTCGTGCAGGCCGCCGGGGCACTGAAAGCGCTGCATGCTGGATTTTGGAATTTCTGAGATCGCCCTGATTGCGGTCGTGGCTCTGTTGGTGATTGGGCCCGAGAAACTGCCGCGGGTGGCGCGCACCGTGGGTGCCCTGCTGGGCAAGGCGCAGCGCTACGTGGCCGACGTCAAGGCCGAGGTCAACCGCTCGATGGACCTCGATGAGCTCAAGAAAATGAAAGAAACGGTTGAAGGTGCGGCGCGTGAGGTGCAGTCTGGCGTCGGCAGCTTCGAGAAGGACTGGATGGATGCCACGGCCGGGCTGGAAGGCGACGAGCCGGAGGCGGCTCCGCGCGTCGATCCCAATGCCGCGTACTCGCTTGGGCACTCAGTCTATCCGCCTTTCCAGCGCCCAAAAAAAAGCTTCAGGCTCAAGCAGCAGTCGGTGCCCAAGTGGTACAAGGCGCGCACCGGCCAGCGTTCCTTCGTGCAGTCGGGCGCGGCGCGGGTGGCGCGGCATCGGCCCAAGCCCTACCCCGTCTCTAGCGGCTCTTCGGGCTCGGGCTCCATGGCGCGACCGCTCTGACCCTTTACGCACTTCACAGCCCCCATGTCAGACCCCAAACCCAAAGCGGATGAACTCGCCGGCACCGAGCTGCCCTTTGTGCAGCATCTGGTCGAGTTGCGCGACCGCATCCTCTACAGCCTGGCCGGGGTGGTGCTGTGCGCCATCGGGCTGGCGATCTGGCCCGGGCCGGGGGGGCTGATCGACTTCATCGCCATACCCATCCGCAACCACATGCCGCCCGATGCCAAGCTGATCGCGGTCGGCGTTTTCTCCCCTTTCTTTGTGCCGCTCAAGGTGCTGCTGATGACGGCCATGATCGCGGCCTTGCCTTGGCTGATGTACCAAATGTGGGCCTTCGTGGCGCCAGGGCTGTACGGCCACGAAAAGCGTTTTGCCCTGCCCCTGATCTTCATCGGCAGCCTGCTGGCCTACATCGGCATCGGCTTCGTGCAGTTTTTCGTGCTGGATCAGATGTTCTTTTTCATCCAGGGCTTCACCCCCGACAGCGTGGCTGCAACGCCCGACATCGCCTCCTATGTGCAGGCGATTTTGTCGCTCTACCTGGCTTTTGCCATGGCGTTCCAGGTGCCGGTGGTGGTGCTGCTGCTCGTGCGCTTCAATTTCGCCACCATTCAGCAGTTGAAGGATTTTCGCGGCTACTTTATCGTGCTGGCCTTCGTCATCGCCGCCATCGTCACGCCGCCCGACGTGATCTCGCAACTGGCGCTGGCCATTCCGATGTGCCTGCTCTACCAAGTGGGCATCTGGGGCGCGCACTGGTTTAGCAAGTTTAGCCGCAAGCCCGAGGAACCCGAGGCCGCCGACAAGGCCTGACAACGCGCTCGATGCGCGCCTGAACACCCCCCGGCGCACGCTGTTGTGGTGCGCGCCGCTTTCAGCGCCCGTTGTCGGCTTCGGCGGCTGCCGGCGGAGGCGGACGCCGCCCCGGCGTCACTTGCAGCGTGAGCCGTGCGCCTTGGCGCTCGATTTGCATGGCTACCGTTTGCCCCGGTGGCAAAGCCGCCACCGCCGCCAGCAAGGCCGCCACATCGGCTACCGGCTGGCCGGCCACGCTCAGCACCACGTCGCCGGGCCTGACTCCGGCCTGTGCCGCCGGGGCGTTGCGCAGCACCCCGATGATGAGCACCCCCTGCACACGGCGCAAGCCAAAGTGCTGCGCCAGTTCGGGCGTGAGCGCCTGCGGCTCGACCCCGATCCAGCCGCGCGTCACCGCGCCGTCGCGCACGATCGCTTCCAGCACCTGGCGCGCCGTGGAAGTGGGGATGGCAAAACCGATGCCCATGAAGCCGCCCGAGCGCGTAAAGATGGCGGTGTTGATGCCGATCAGGTGCCCTTGCACATCGACCAGCGCGCCACCCGAATTGCCGGGGTTGATGGCGGCATCGGTCTGGATGAAGTTCTCAAAAGTATTGATTCCCAGTTGCGTGCGCCCCAAGGCGCTGACGATGCCGCCGGTCACCGTCTGGCCGACTCCGAAGGGGTTGCCGATGGCCAGCACCGCATCGCCCACGCGCAGCGCGTCCGAGTCGCCCAGCACCGCCACCGGCAGATTGGGCAGATCGATTTGCAGCACCGCCAGGTCGGTGTCTGGGTCGGTTCCCACCACCCGTGCCAGCGCCTGGCGGCCATCGCTGAGCTGAACCTCGATTTCTGCGGCGCCAGCGATCACGTGGTGGTTGGTCAGCACGTGGCCGGCGCTGCTGATGATGACCCCGGAGCCAAGCCCGGTTTGCGGCATGTGCGGCCCCTGGTCGCCAAAAAAGAAGCGAAACCACGGGTCGTCGGCGTGCGGGTGCTGCCGGGGGGCCTGGCGTGCGCTGATGCTCACCACCGCCGGGGCTGCCGCCTGCGCGGCGGCACTCAAGCTGGCCGCAGCCACCGCCTCGCTGCGCACGGCAGCGGGGGCCTCGAGCAGCGGCACGGTGCGTATCAGCACCGGGCGCTGCAGCCACTGCGGCTGCAAGGTGGCGACCACGAACCACGCCGCCAGCAGCACCGTCACGGTTTGGGAGAACAGCAGCCAGTGGCGTTTCATGCTTGCGCGCAGCCCGATGCGCAGCCAGTTTGACCTGCGTCAAAATGCCTGCCACAAAACTGGTTTCTAATGCGTTGCACGGACAATACACACACGATTGGAGAGGTCATGGACGCTTGGATTGAATTATTTTCCACCACCTACGGTTTGCTGAGCATCGTCACGATCGTCGGCGTGGTCGTCATGGCGGCCTGGTTTCTGCGTTATTTTCTCACCAAGATGCACGAATCGGAGCGTGAGGAGAAGCGGCGCCAGAAACAGGGCCAGTCGGGGCGTCCTTCAGGCCAGACCTGAGTTCCACGCTGCGCTGCAGGGGTGCGACAATCGGGCACGATTTGTGTCCGGTGAGTTTGCGCCATGCCTTCATCTTTCGATCCCCCCATTCCAGTTGCCGAGGCGGTTGAGGCCAGTTTGCTGCTGCGCCACCTCGACGCCACGCTGCAGCCCGAGCGCTTCAAAGACTACGGCCCCAACGGCCTTCAGGTCGAGGGTCGGGCGCGGGTGCGGCATTTGGTCAGCGGCGTCAGCGCCAGCCGAGAGCTAATCGAGCGCGCCATCGAGGCCGGGGCCGACGCCATTTTGGTGCACCACGGCCTGTTCTGGCGTGGCCAGAGCGCCTGCGTCACCGGCTGGATGAAGCAGCGCCTGGCCCTGCTGCTGGCGCACGACGTGAACCTGCTGGCCTACCACCTGCCGCTCGACGCCCACCCCAGCTTGGGCAACAACGCCCAATTGGCGCTGCGCCTGGGTTTTAGCCCGCCAGCCGAAGGCTGGGGCCGTTTTGGCGAGCAAGACTTGGGCTTCGTGGGCCACACCGAGTGCCCCGACGCCCGCACGCTGGCGGCGCATGTGCAACAGCGTCTGGGGCGGCCGGTGACGCTCATCGACGCGCCAGGCCGGGCGCTGCGCCGCATCGGCTGGTGCAGCGGTGGCGCGCAAGATTATTTCGAAGCGGCCATCGCCGCCGGGGTCGATGCCTTCATCACCGGCGAACTCTCCGAGCCCCAAACCCATCTGGCGCGCGAGTGCGGTGTGGCCTATCTGGCTTGCGGGCACCACGCCACCGAGCGCTACGGCGCGCCCGCGCTCGGGGCGGCGGTGGCGGCCGAGCTGGGCCTGACGCACCAGTTCATCGACGTCGACAACCCCGCATGAGTGCGCCGCGCCCGATCGCCATATCCATGGGCGACCCGGCCGGCGTGGGGCCGGAGCTGATTGCGCAGGCGTTTCGCTTGCGGCCCCACTGGTCCAGCCGCTGCGTGGTGGTGGCCGACCTGGCCGTGATGCGCCGCGCCACTGCCCTCACCGGTGGCCTGCTGCCGCTGGCGCCGCTGGAGCACTGGCAGCAGGCGGCCGCGCTGCCGCCGCGCTGCCTGCCGCTGCTGGCCTTGCCGCCCATGGCCGAGTTGCCGCCGCTGGGCCAAATCAGCGCCGCCGCTGGGCGCGCGGCCCACGCAGCCATCGAGTTTGCCACCCAAGCGGTTTTGCAGGGCCAAGCGGCCGCACTGGTCACCGCCCCCATCCACAAAGGGGCGTGGCATGCCGCCGGCATCGGCTACCCAGGCCACACCGAGCTGCTGCAGGCGCTCGCCGCGGCGCACCTGGGCCTGCGCAGCGATCAGGTGCCGGTGCGCATGATGCTCTCCAACGCCGAGCTGCACACCGTGTTGGTGAGCATCCACCTGCCTTTGCGCGCCGCCATCGAGTGCGTCACCCAGGCGCAGGTGCTGCAAAGCTTGCAACTGACGCACCGGCATTTTTCCCACGTGTTGGGCCGACCTCATTGCCGCATCGCGGTAGCGGGCCTGAACCCGCACGCGGGCGAAGGGGGCTTGTTTGGGCGCGAAGAAATCGAACACATCGCGCCCGCAATCGAGGCGGCGCGGGCGGCGGGCATAGCCGCCCACGGCCCCTTTGCGCCCGACACGGTTTTCATGCGCGCGCGCCGCGGCGAGTTCGATGTGGTGCTGGCCATGTACCACGACCAGGGGCTGATTCCGGTCAAGTATCTGGGGCTGGAGCAGGGCGTCAACACCACGCTGGGCTTGCCCTTCGTGCGCACCAGTCCAGACCACGGCACCGCCTTCGACCTTGCGGGCAGCGGCCGTGCCGATCCCTCTAGTTTCATGGCCGCGCTCGAGGCGGCGCTGCAGGCCGTCTCCAACTGAGTGCAGCATAGGGCCATGCACCTCAGTCCGTAGTGACAATCCCTTACAATCAGGGTCGACCCGATGCGCTGTTTGATTGCCATCAAGCGCGCGCCGTGCGGGTAGCCGAGTTCTCACGTCACAGAAAGATACCCATGAGCGAAGCCACCGTTGACAACGGTCGCCGTGTTTGGCTGATTTCCACCTGCGCCATGGGCGGCGTGGGGGCAGCTGCGGTCGCCGTTCCCTTCGTTAGTACCCTCCAGCCTTCGGCGCGCGCCCGTGCCGCAGGTGCCTCGGTCGAGGCCGACATTTCCCGCTTGCAGCCCGGCGAGAAAATGGTGGTCGAGTGGCGCGGACGCCCGGTCTGGATTTTGTACCGCACACCCGAGATGATCGCCTCGCTGGAGGCGGTCGAGCCGCGGCTGGCCGATCCTAATTCAGAGCGCCGGATGTTTCCCATCCCCGAATACGCGCGCAACCGCTACCGCTCGATCAAGCCCGAGTTGTTGGTCGCAGTCGGCATCTGCACCCACTTTGGCTGTTCACCCACGGCGCGTTTTGCCACTGGCGATCAGCCGGGTCTGCCCAACGATTGGCCGGGCGGTTTTTTCTGCCCTTGCCACGGTTCGGCTTTCGACCTCTCGGGGCGCGTGTTTGCCAACATGCCCGCCCCCGACAACCTCGAAATCCCCCCCCACCAGTACCTGTCCGACACCTTGTTGTTGGTCGGCGAAGACCAACAAGCCTGAAGCGGCGTTTAGAGGAAGATCATGGCAGCCGAATACAAGGAAATCTCCCCCAACGCTCCAGCAGGTGAGCAGTTGCTCAACTGGGTCGACAACCGCTTCCCCTTAAGCAAGCTCTACAAAGAGCATCTGTCCGAATACTACGCGCCGAAAAACCTCAATTTTTGGTACTTCTTTGGCTCATTGGCGCTGCTGGTGCTGGTGATCCAGATCATCTCCGGCATCTTTTTGGTGATGCACTACAAGCCCGACGCCACGCTCAACGCGGCCGGGGTGCCAGTGGCCTTTGCCTCGGTCGAGTACATCATGCGCGAAGTTGAGTGGGGCTGGCTGATCCGCTATATCCACTCCACCGGGGCCTCGTTTTTCTTCATCGTGGTCTACATGCACATGTTCCGCGGGCTGATCTACGGCTCTTACCGGCGCCCGCGGGAGCTGATCTGGCTCTTCGGTTGCGGCATCTTGCTGGTCATGATGGCGATTGCCTTCACCGGCTACCTGCTGCCTTGGGGTCAGATGTCGTTCTGGGGTGCGGCGGTGATCGTGAACCTGTTTGCGGCCGTTCCCGTCATCGGCCCCGATTTGGCCTTGCTCATACGCGGCGACTTCGTGGTCGGCGACGCCACCCTGAACCGCTTCTTCAGCCTGCACGTGATCGCCCTGCCGCTGGTGCTGCTCGGGCTGGTGGTGGCGCACATCATTGCGCTGCACGAAGTGGGTTCCAACAACCCCGACGGCATCGAGATCAAAAAGCACAAGGACGCCTCCGGCAAACCGCTCGATGGCATTCCCTTTCACCCCTACTACTCGGTGCACGACCTGATGGGCGTGGGTGTGTTCCTCATGATCTTCTCTGCGGTGGTGTTTTTTGCGCCCTCCGGTGGCGGCTTCTTCCTTAAGTACACCAACCTGATCCCGGCCGATCCGCTGGTCACGCCGGCCCATATCGCGCCAGTTTGGTACTTTGCGGCGTACTACTCGATGCTGCGCGCCGTCACCACCGAGTTCATGTACGTGCTGACTGCCGCCGTCTGGTTTGCGGCTTTCCATGGCATCTTCCGCGCCGGCTTTGGCACCCAAGGCAAGGTGCTGGTGCTGGGTGGCGCGGTGGTGGGCACACTCATGCTGCTGGGTCTGGACGCCATGTTCTGGGGCGTGGTCATCATGGGGGCGGCCGTCGTGATCCTGTGCTTTCTGCCTTGGCTCGACCGTTCGCCCGTGGCCTCCATCCGCTACCGCCCGACGTGGAACAAATACCTCTACGGCGCTTTTGTGATCAATTTTTTCATCCTGACTTATTTTGGCGTGTTGCCGCCCTCGGTCATCAGCACCCGCTATTCGCAGTTTGGCACCTTGTTCTACCTCGGTTTCTTCCTGCTGATGCCGTGGTGGAGCCGCTGGGGCGATTTCAAGCCGGTGCCCAGCCGCGTGACCTTCACCCCCCACTGACCCAGCGCAGGAGTCTAGAAAAATGAAAAAATGGATTGTGGCCTGTCTGTTGGCCTTTGGACTGATCTCGGGTGCCGTGGCGGCCAAGAGCGCGGTGCCGCTTGATCGGGCCCCTGATCTGAGCAACGATTTGGCTGCGCTGCAACGCGGTGCGCACCTGTTCGTCAACTACTGCCTGAGCTGCCACTCGGCCTCCTTCGAGCGCTACAAGCGCTTCAAAGAATTGGGCCTGACCGAGCGCCAGATTCGGGACAACCTCATGTTCACCGGCGAGCGCGTGGGCGACCTGATGCAAGCAGCCATCAGCCCGGCCGATGCCAAGGTGTTCTGGGGCAAGGCCGCGCCCGACCTGACCATGATCACGCGATCGCGCGCCGGATCGGGTGGCACCGATTACATCTACACCCTGCTGCGTTCCTACTACCGCGACGACACCATTGCGCATGGCTGGAACAACAAGGCTTTTCCTGCCATCGCCATGCCCAACCCCTTGTGGTATTTGCAAGGCGAGCGCCGACCCGTGATGCAGACCGTGGCCGGCCCGGACGGCAGCAGCACCGAAGTGTTTGCCGGCTGGGAGCAGGTTACACCCGGCACCCAAAGCCCCGAGGAGTTCGACCGATCGGTGGCTGAGCTGGTGGCTTTCCTCGACTGGTTGGCCGAACCGGCCAAGCAGCAGCGGCAAACGCTGGGTATTTTTGTGCTGCTGTTTTTGGCGGTGTTTACCTTCATGGCTTGGCGCCTGAACAAGGAATACTGGAAAGACATCAAGTAATTTCCACGGGCTTTCCGCTTGCGGATAGGCCTGCTCTAGACAGTGGTCTGCCCCGCCCCGTTTTGGGCTACATTGGGGCGCACCACTGTTTGTTTTTTGTATCGAGGAGCTTTAGCCCATGATGGTTTTGTATTCGGGCACCACCTGCCCATTCTCACATCGTTGCCGTTTCGTGCTGTTTGAAAAAGGCATGGACTTTGAAATCCGCGATGTCGATCTGTACAACAAGCCCGAAGACATCGCGCTCATGAACCCGTACGCGCAGGTGCCGATTCTGGTCGAACGCGACCTGATCCTGTACGAGTCCAACATCATCAACGAATACATTGACGAGCGCTTCCCGCACCCGCAGCTGATGCCTGGGGATCCGGTCGAGCGGGCCCGGGTGCGTTTGTTTTTGCTCAATTTTGAGAAAGAGCTGTTCGTGCACGTCTCGGTGCTGGAAAACCGCAGCCTCAAAAGCGGCGACAAGTCGATCGACAAAGCCCGCAGCCACATCCGGGACCGCCTGACCCAGTTGGCTCCGGTGTTTCTGAAAAACAAATTCATGCTTGGCGACAACTTCTCCATGCTCGACGTGGCGATTGCGCCGCTGCTGTGGCGCCTCGACCATTACGGCATCGAACTGAGCAAGAACGCGGCGCCGCTGCTCAAGTACGCCGAGCGCATTTTTTCGCGCCCGGCCTACATCGAGGCGCTCACGCCGTCTGAAAAAGTGATGCGCAAATAAGGGTGGCGCCGTCATGAGTCCGGACACCCCACCCGCACCACCCTCGACCCGGCCCTACCTGATTCGTGCCCTGCACGAGTGGTGCAGCGACAACGGCTTCACGCCCTATATGGTGGTGGCGGTCGGCGCGACGGTGCGGGTGCCGCGCGAGTTCGTCCACAATGGGCAGATCGTGCTCAACACCAGCTACGAGGCCACCAGCCACTTGCAGCTGGGTAATGAAATGGTCGAATTCAAGGCCCGCTTTGGCGGGGTGCCACGCGATGTGCAAGTGCCGATCGACCACGTGCTGGCCATTTACGCCCAAGAAAACGGTCAGGGGATGGCGTTCGAGGCCCCTGCGTTGACGCCTCATGGTCCAGAGGCCAAGCCGGTGCAGGGGGCTCGCCCCAGCCTGAAGGTGGTGGATGCCGACGATTCGACCCCCCCCGAGCCAGAGAGCCGAGCGCCAGCAGGCGAGCCCGAACCCGAACCGCCGACGCCTCCCAAGCCCGGTGGCAGCCCCGCTGGACGGCCAGCCCTGCGGCGCGTGAAGTAGAATACGCACCCATCGCCGCCTTAGCTCAGTTGGTAGAGCAACCGCCTTGTAAGCGGTAGGTCGTCAGTTCGAATCCGACAGGCGGCACCACCCCACCCGTTTTTGGTATAATGCTCGATTCTTTGGGAATCATCCCAAAGAAATCACCATTTGAGGTTTCCAATGTACGCGGTCATAAAAACCGGCGGCAAGCAGTATCGCGTTGCCGTTGGCGAAAAACTTAAAGTAGAACAGATTGCTGCGGACGTGGGCCAAGAAATCGTGATCGACCAGGTGTTGGCCGTCGGCAGCGGCGACAGCATCCAGGTTGGCACGCCCTTGGTCAGCGGCGCAACGGTCACAGCCACTGTGGTCTCGCACGGTCGTGGCGACAAAATTCGCATCTTCAAGATGCGCCGTCGCAAGCACTACCAAAAGCGTCAAGGCCATCGGCAAAACTTCACCGAGCTGCAGATCGGCTCGATCCAGGCTTAAGGAGCGGCACACCATGGCACAGAAAAAAGGCGGCGGCTCAACCCGCAACGGCCGCGACTCACAACCCAAGATGCTCGGCGTCAAGGTGTTTGGCGGTCAGGTTATTTCGGCTGGCGCGATCATCGTGCGCCAGCGCGGCACCAAGTTCCACCCCGGTACCGGCACCGGCATCGGCAAAGACCACACCATTTTTGCCACCGTGGATGGCACGGTGGGCTTTGCGGTCAAGGGCGCGCTGAATCGCAAGGTGATCAGCGTCGAGGCGACGAAAGCGCCCGAGTCGGTCTGAGTTCTTGCGGTAAGGGCTGGGCTTTCTTGCGCTCTGGCGCCGCTGCAAGCCTAGACCTCTACCCCCTACGGGCCCGCTTGCGGGCCTGTTTTATTTGCACCACAATAGCCCCATGAAGTTTGTTGACGAAACCAGTATCGAGGTTGCAGCGGGCGATGGCGGCAGCGGTTGTGCCTCTTTCCGGCACGAGAAGTACAAAGAATTCGGCGGCCCTGACGGCGGCGACGGCGGACGCGGCGGCCATGTCTATGCGCTGGCCGACGAAAACCTGAACACGCTCGTGGACTTTCGCTACACGCGCAAGTTTGAGGCCCAGCGTGGCGAGCACGGCAAGGGCTCGGACATGTTTGGCCACAAGGGTGAAGACATCGTGCTCAAAATGCCGGTCGGAACCTTGGTGCGCGACGCCGACAGCGGGGCCTTGTTGCACGAGCTGTTGCAACCGGGCCAACAGGTGCTGCTGGCCAAGGGCGGCGATGGCGGCTTTGGCAATCTGCGTTTCAAGAGCGCGATCAACCGCGCACCGCGCCAAAAAACCCCCGGATACCCCGGGCAGCGCTTCAACCTGCAGCTCGAGCTCAAGCTGTTGGCCGACGTTGGGCTGCTGGGCATGCCCAATGCCGGCAAGTCGACCTTTATCACAGCGGTTTCCAACGCCCGACCCAAGATTGCCGATTACCCCTTTACCACGCTGCACCCCAACCTTGGGGTGGTGCGGGTGGGGCCGGAGAAGAGCTTTGTGATCGCCGACCTGCCGGGCCTGATCGAAGGCGCTGCCGAAGGCGCGGGGCTCGGACACCTGTTTTTGCGCCATTTGCAGCGCACCCGGCTGCTGCTGCACATCGTCGATCTGGCACCCTTTGATGCGGCGGTGGACCCGGTGTTGCAAGCGCGCGCCATCGTCAAAGAGCTCAAAAAATACGATCCGGCCTTGCACGCCAAGCCGCGCTGGCTGGTGCTCAACAAGCTCGATATGGTGCCCGCCGAAGAGCGCGCGCAGCGGGTGCGCGATTTTGTGCGCCGCTACCGCCACAAGGGGCCGGTGTTCGAGATTTCGGCCCTCACGCGCGAGGGCTGCGAGCGCCTGGTGCAGCAAATCTACCAGCACATCGCAGCCAGCCAGGTGGCCGAGCGGCCGCCGGTCGAGGTCGATCCGCGGTTCGAGCCCGAGGTTGGTTCTTAACCCCCCCCTCAGTTGCTCAAGACAGCTGCCTGCGTCCTCTTGATCACCTAAATTTCCTGCCCCTATGGATCCAGCCCGCCCAGCGCCCGATTGGCGCGTCACCGAAGCCGCCGTGGCCGAGCGCTTGCGTGCGGCGCGCCGCATCGTGGTCAAGGTGGGCTCCAGCCTGGTGACCAACGAAGGGCGCGGGCTTGACGAAGCCGCCATCGGCCAGTGGAGCGTCCAGCTCAGCGCCCTGGTGGGGCAGGGGCGCGAGCTGATCATGGTCAGCAGCGGGGCCATAGCCGAGGGCATGAAGCGCCTCGGTTGGGCCGTGCGCCCCAAAGCCATCAACGAGCTGCAAGCCGCAGCGGCGGTGGGCCAGATGGGGCTGGTGCAGATGTACGAGAGCAAGCTGCGCCAGCTCGGGCTGCGCAGCGCGCAGGTGCTGCTCACGCACGCCGACCTGGCCGACCGCGAGCGCTACCTCAACGCCCGCTCGACCCTGCTCACGCTGCTGGCGCACAAAGTGCTGCCCGTGATCAACGAGAACGACACCGTGGTCACGGACGAGATCAAGTTCGGCGACAACGACACCCTGGGCGCGCTGGTGGCCAACCTGGTCGAGGCCGACCTGCTGGTGATCCTGACCGACCAAAAAGGCCTCTACAGCGCTGACCCGCGCCAGCAGCCGCAGGCGCGCTTCATCGCCGCCGCCCGCGCCGCCGACCCGGAGCTCGAAGCCATGGCCGGCGGGGCCGGTTCGCGCATCGGTACCGGCGGCATGATCACCAAAATTCTGGCCGCCAAACGCGCCGCCAGTTCCGGCGCCAGCACCGTGATCGCCTGGGGGCGTGAGCCCGACGCGCTGCTGCGCCTGCTCGACGGTGAGCCGATCGGCACCTGCCTGTTGTCGGATACGCCCAAGCTGCAAGCGCGCAAGCAGTGGATGGTCGATCACCTGCAACTGCGCGGGTCGGTGCAAGTGGATGCCGGGGCCGCCGCCAAGATCGTGCAAGCGGGCAAGAGCCTGCTGCCGATCGGCATGACGGTGGTCGAGGGCGAGTTTGCACGCGGCGACGTGATCGCGCTGCGTGGCCCTGACGGCAGCGAGCTGGCGCGTGGACTGGCCAACTACAGCGCTGCGGAAGCGCGCTTGCTGTGCCGCAAAGCCTCGGCCGATTTCGAGCGCCTGCTCGGCTACGCCGCCGAAGACGAGATGATCCACCGCGACAACCTGGTGCTCACCAGCCGCAGCGGCTGAGCGGTTGGGTGGCGCGCCCGCTCCGCGCAAGGCGCCGCTCAGCGCAGCGGCGGGTTCTGGCGCAGCGCTTGCAGCATCTGGGTCGGCCGGCCGTTGGGGGCGGCCCCATCGCACAGACCGGCGCGCGCCAACGCCCAAGCCGGGCGCCCGGCAGAGTGGTCGCGCCAGCCCTGCCAGCGGGTGTCGCCAGCGCTGCGCCACTGGCCCAAATCGGAACCAAAGGGGGCGGGCAGCGGCAGCTGCGTCGGCGACCAGCGCGCGTAGGTGCGCATTTCTTGGGTGCGGCAGCGCAGCCCTTCGTAGAACACGTTGACCGCGCCGCCCGCGCTTTGCGCCACCACCACGTAGCGAATCACGCCGTCAGCGCCAAGCTGCAGCGTATCGGGCACCAGGCCAAAGCGCAGCGGCGAATCCACACCGACCTCGAAGGGCACCAAGCCCTGGGTGCCAAAGGGCGGCGCCGGGGGGACGGCGCCCTCCTGCCACTGCTCGCCTTCGGTCAAAAATTGGGCCTGCGCGGGCGCCAAGGCTGCCAACAAGCTTGCTCCCAGTGCCCAAGCCGCCATCCAGCGCAGGCGAGCACTGCCTGCTTGCCGGGGAGCAGAAACAGCCTGCTTGGGCAGAATAGGGGCCGGTAGATGGAGCTTGCTCATGAGGTGGAGGATCGATCGGTGTGCATGGGCGCTTGCGTGCTGCCCTCAAACTGGGGGCAGGGTTCAAAAACGGCGCCGGGTGGGAGTTCCATGTGCGGCGGCATCAGGTGTGCCAGCCCCGTTCTGCCACTTGCCGCGCCGGATGGGTCGGGCGGGCCGTTGGCAGCCAAGTTGGCGCGCGGGCGCAGCGGGAAGCGCCCGCTGCGTGGGCGTCCGTCAACGGGCAAATGGCGCGCCAGCTCGGTGAGCGCCATTTCGTAGACGCCGCGTTTGAATTCGACCACCACATCCAGCGGCACCCAGTAGTCGTGCCAGCGCCAGGCATCGAACTCGGGGTGGCTGGTGGCGCGCAGGTTCAGGTTCCAGTCACCGCCGAGCAGACGCAGCAAATACCAGATCTGCTTTTGGCCCTTGTAGTGACCACGCGCCTCGCGGCGGATGTAGCGGTCCGGCACCTCGTAGCGCAACCAGTCTCGTGTGCGGGCCACGACGCTCACGTGCTCGGGCTTGAGTCCGACCTCTTCGTGCAACTCGCGGAACATGGCCTGCTCGGGGGATTCGCCCCGGTCGATGCCACCTTGCGGAAACTGCCAAGAGTGGGTGCGGATGCGCTTGCCCCAGAACACCTGGTTCTTCTGGTTGAGCAGAATGATGCCGACGTTCGGCCTGAAGCCGTCTCTGTCAAGCATAATCAACCCCAATTTTTAAACTGACTCGATTATGCACCGCTGGCGCACGCGCGTGTCAATTCCGAGCTCGGCGTAGGCCAAAACCGGGTCTGCCTGAACCCTCAGGGTTTGGCGCCGGTTCGGTCGCGCCACCGCGATCCACTGCGCCCCAGACTTGCGGTGCCGCAACGAATCTTTAGCCACACACCCCATGAAAGCCTCTCAGTTCTTCATCTCCACCCTCAAAGAAGCCCCCGCCGACGCCGAAGTGGCCAGCCACCGTCTGATGCTGCGCGCCGGGCTGATCAAAAAGCTCGGGGCCGGCATCTACACCTACCTGCCCATGGGCTTGCGCGTGATCCGCAAGGTCGAGCGCATCGTGCGCGAGGAAATGGACGCCGCCGGGGCGATCGAGCTCAGCATGCCGGTGGTGCAACCGGCCGAGCTGTGGCAAGAAACCGGGCGCTTCGAAAAGATGGGCCCCGAGCTGCTGCGCATCCAAGACCGGCACCAGCGCGACTTCGTGGTGCAACCCACCAGTGAAGAGGTGGTGACTGACATTGCCCGACAAGAGCTGCGCAGCTACAAGCAGTTGCCGAAAAATTTTTACCAGATCCAGACCAAATTCCGCGACGAGCGGCGGCCGCGCTTTGGTCTGATGCGCGGGCGCGAGTTCACCATGAAAGACGCCTACAGCTTCGACCGCGACCGCGACGCGGCCCAAGCCAGCTACCAGGCCATGGCGGCGGCGTACCGGCGCATTTTCGAGCGCTTTGGGCTGCGCTACCGCGCCGTGGCGGCCGACAGCGGAGCCATCGGCGGCGACCTGAGCGAAGAATTCCAGGTGATCGCCGCCACGGGCGAAGACGCGATCGTCTATTGCCCGCACAGTGGCTACGCTGCCAACCTCGAAAAAGCCGAAGCGCTGGCTCCGGCCGGCCCGCGCCCGGCCCCGAGCCAGCCGCTCACCCTGACCCCAACCCCGGGCCGCAGCACCTGCGCACAAGTGGCCGAGCTGCTCGGTCTGCCGCTGGCGCGCACCGTCAAGTCGATCGTGCTGGCCACCGAGGAAATCAACGAGCGCGACGAAATCGTCGCCACCCGCATCTGGCTGCTGCTGCTGCGCGGCGACCACGACATGAACGAGGTCAAGGTGGGCAAGCTGCCGGGGCTTAATCTGGGCTACCGCTTTGCCACCGAGGCCGAGATCGTGGCCCACTTTGGCAGCAAACCCGGCTACCTTGGGCCGCTCGGGCTCAGGCAGCCGGTGCAGGTGGTGGCCGACCGCGAAGTGGCGCTGATGGCCGACTGGGTCTGCGGCGCCAACCAGGCCGATCACCACCTCACCGGCGTGAACTGGGGCCGCGACCTGCCCGAGCCCGATTGCGTGGCCGATATCCGCAACGTGCTGCCCGGCGACCCATCGCCCGACGGGGCTGGGGAACTGCAAATCGAGCGCGGCATCGAAGTCGGGCATGTGTTTTACCTTGGCACCAAGTACAGCCGCGCCATGAACGCCACCTTTCTGGACGAAGACGGCAAACCCAAGCCCTTCGAGATGGGCTGCTACGGCATCGGCATCACGCGCCTGCCGGCAGCGGCGATCGAGCAAAACCACGACGAACGCGGCATCATCTGGCCCGACGCCATTGCCCCGTTCACGCTGGTGCTCTGCCCCATCGGCATGGATCGCAGCGCGGCAGTGCGCGAAGTGGCCGAGCGGCTCTATGCCGAACTCAAGGCGCTGGGGGTGGATGTGCTGCTGGACGACCGGGGTGAGCGCCCCGGTGCCATGTTTGCCGACTGGGAGCTGATTGGGGTGCCGCACCGCGTCACGGTGGGTGACAAGGGCCTCAAAGAGGGCCAGATCGAGTACCAGCACCGGCGCGATGCGCAAGCGCACAAGCTGGCGCTGGCCGAGGCGCTGCCGTGGTTGCGTGAGCGCCTGGGGGTTGTTTGAGCAAAGGGCCCTAAACAATGGGCTTGTGGGGTCGAGGGCCGGGCATGGAGATGAATATGACGCTGTGGAGCCGCCGCCGTTGGGCCAGCGCCGCCTTGGGTTGCGCCGTGGCGACCACAGCCGCTTGGCCGCTGCGCCCGGTGGCGGCCAGCCAGCTAGAGGAGCCGCTGGCCGATTCGGTGCGCCACGCCTTGCGCGCCGCAGTCGAGTTCAATGACCCGCCCGAGCCCGAGTTTGCCAGCACCGAAGCGCGCATGGCCTACTTGCGCTGGCTCACGCAGCTCAGCCCACGGCTGGCGCGGCGCATGCCCGAGCTGCAACAGCGGGTCGAGTTTTTTCAGACTGTGTGGTATGAGAGCCGCCGCGCCGGGCTCGACGAGTCGCTGGTGCTGGGCCTGATCCAAGTCGAGAGCGGCTTCAGGCAGTTTGCGATTTCGGTCGTGGGCGCGCGCGGGTTTATGCAGATCATGCCCTTTTGGGCGCGATTGATCGGCGATGGCGACGTGGGCGGCCTGTTTCAACTCAAAACCAATCTGCGCTTTGGCTGCGTGATTTTGCGCCACTACCTCGACCGCGAGCGCGGCGATTTGTTTCTGGCGCTGGGCCGCTACAACGGCAGCCGCGGCCGCAGCCCCTACCCGAACGCGGTGTTCGCGGCGCAGCAGCGCTGGCGCGTTTGAGGCAGATCAGTTATGCAACTGGAGCAGGTAACGGTTCTGATGCAGAATATCGCTCCAAGTCATGAAAGAATGGTACGCTTCACAACTCCATTTCTTTCATACAGCGCCCTATGATCGTCCGGGATGTGACATGCATTCCATCCTCGACGATGGTACCTGGATCCGGCTGGATGCCAGCAACCGCGAGATGTCTGCCGCCGAAATCACCGAGCTTTCCTATCGGCGCGGGGTCATCAGCGCGGAATCCGAGCCGGTGGCTGTGCCCTTCGAGCTGTTGGCGACCGACACCTGGCATCGTTTCGCGGCCAACCGGGGCTTCCTCTCCGGCGATCTGGCCGACCGGCTGTTTCGCATTGGCCTGGCCAAACGGGTAGCGGGGGAGTTGCAACCAGTGCGGGCGGCAGTGCTGCTGTTCGCCGATGAGCCGGGCGGCCTGCTGGCGGCGCAACAGACGCGGGCCGATGTGCGGGTGTTCCATTACCGGGGCAACCGCATCGAGCCGGGGGCGGTGCCCAACCTCTTGAAGCCACCCAAGACCCTGTCCGGCCCCCTGCCTACGCAGATCACCCAGGCCAGCGCTTATGTACTGGACGAACTGGCGGCGGGCCTGACCCTGGCGGCGTCCGGCTTCAAGACGGTGCACCGCTACCCGGAGCGGGTGATCAAGGAGGCCATTACCAACGCCGTGATCCACCGCGACTACCGCTTGAACCGCGACATCCAGATTCGCATCTTCGACAACCGCATCGAGATCGAAAGCCCTGGCCTGTTTCCCGGCACCATCACCCCGTCCAATGTGGCCAAGGTCGGCTCCTTCGCCCGCAATCCGCTGATCGCGCGCAACCTGCGCGAGTTTCCCGAGCCGCCCAATGTGGATGCCGGCGAAGGGGTGCGCATGATGTTCGCCGAAATGCGTGCTGCGAACCTGTATCCGCCCTTTTACGGCGAGAACCGCGACGCCGCCCAGCCTTCAGTCATCGTCAGCCTGCGCAACGAGGAACGCCCGCCCATATGGGAACAGGTAAGCGACTGGATGGATCGCAACGGCCCCCTGGCCAACAGCGACCTGTGCCAGATTGCTGGGATGGATACCCTTAAGGCATCGAAGATGCTGAAGCGCTGGGTGGAACAGGGTGTGCTGCTCCGGGATGATTCCGGCGGCAAACGCCACACGGTCTACCGAAAGCCTGTGCCGGACGGTGCCGTCGAAACGGCTTCTTCTTTATCTTTGGCACTGGATAATGGGCCGGATGAATAAAAAAAACACTCAAAAAACAACGGCCTGAGGTTCTTCTTATTATCCATAACGGCCGCTCTGGCGGATCGATGACTGCGTATTCCACACCATGGCGGGCAACTGATTATCAGTTCCTGCCGGAACCACGGCTTGCCATCACCCAAGTGGGTCGATCATTCGACCGACCCGGTGAGTACCACCAGCGCTTTGCTGCGGGCGTCACGGACAGGCAGGCCCGTCGGGACTTGGTTGAACTTGCGGAGGCAGGCTTCCTGCTGCGTACCGACAAGGGTGGTGGGACGATCTGCCAGACGCGGCCGGAATGACTTGTTCCCGGCACCCGGTGGCCAAAGCCGGGCTTCAGACCTTGGAAGCAGACAGCACCTGCAGCAACTCGCCCGACTCGTACATCTCCATCATGATGTCGGAGCCGCCGATGAACTCGCCGCGCACAAAGAGCTGCGGGACGGTGGGCCAGTTGCTGTAGTCCTTGACGCCTTGGCGGATGGCCGGGTCATCTAGCACGTTCACGGCCTTGACGGCGCTGGATTCGACGCCGCAGGCTTTCAGGATTTGCATGGCACGACCCGAAAACCCGCACATGGGGAAGGAGGCGGTGCCTTTCATGAACAGCACGACATCGTGCGATTTGACCAAGCTGTCGATGCGTTGTAGGGTGTCAGTCATGGAGGTTTCCGGTGCAAAGGAATGGGAGGTCGTGGATAGCAAACGGGCTCGATTATCCCCCAGAGTCTGTTTTGGCGTTGCCTAAACCTGGTATCCCCTACGGCTTTCAGTGCTGCCTTGCTGGCAAAGCCAGCGCGCACGCGTGCGCACTGGCCCAAGCCCACTGAAAGTTGTAGCCGCCGAGCCAGCCGGTCACATCGACCACCTCGCCGATGAAATACAGCCCGGGCTGGGTCGATTCCATGCTTTGCGAGGAAAGCTGGCGCGTGTCCACGCCGCCGCGCATGACCTCGGCCTTTGCCCAGCCTTCGTCGCCGCTGGGGGTGGGGGCCCAGTGGTGCAGGCTGTCGGCCAGTTGCGCCAGCGCCTTGTCGCTGCAATCGATCAAGGGGCGCTGCCAGTCGGGCCGGTTTTGCGTCCAGATGTCGCACAGGCGCTGTGGCAGGTGCTGCGCCAGCGCATTGGGCAGCAGCTTGCGCCCGCCTGCTGCCTTGGCCTCTTGCAACATGGCTTCGAGCCGGGCTTGGGGGTGCAGGTCGATGCGCAAGGGCTGGCCGGGGCTCCAGTAGCTCGAAATTTGCAGCCCCGCCGGGCCGCTCAGGCCGCGGTGGGTAAAGAGCAGGTCTTCGTCGAAAGCCATGGCCTGCTTTTTGCTGCCGGTGGCGATGCGCACCGGCAGCGCCAGCCCGGCCAGATGGGCATAAGGGGCCCAGCCCGATGCCTCGAAGGTGAGCGGCACCAGCGCCGGTCGGGGCTCGACCAGCCCCAGGCCAAACTTCTGCGCCAGCCGCATGCCCCAGTCGCTGGCCCCGATTTTGGGCACGGGCAAGCCGCCGCTGGCCACCACCAGCGCGCGGCAGGCCACGCTGCCGCGCTCGGTCTGCAGGGTGTAGGGCAGAGCGGCCTCGGTCGCATGGGCCGCGTCGCTATAAGCCACGTGCAGCACGCGGCAGGGCTGCCAGTGCGTCACGCCACCGGCGGCGCATTCGCGCAGCAGCAGCTCGATCAGGTCTTGCGCCGAGCGGGTGCAAAACAACTGGCCTTTGTGCTTTTCTTGCCACGGCACGCCGTGGCGCTGCAGCAGCGCGATGAAATCGGCCGGGGTGTAGCGCGCCAGCGCCGAGCGGCAAAAGGCCGGGTTCTCGCTCAAAAAATGGCGCTGCGGCTGGCGCGGGTCGAGCTCGCGGTTCGTGAAGTTGCAGCGCCCGCCGCCCGAAATGCGAATTTTCTCGGCCACCTTGGGTGCGTGATCGAGCAGCAGCACGCGCAGCCCGCGCTGGCCCGCGATGCCGGCGCAAAACAAGCCGGCCGCGCCCGCACCGACGATGGCGACGTCAAAAGCCGGGATCATGCCGGAATCATGCCGGAACGGGGTGTGCAGGCATGGGGTTTACAGCCGCCCCAGCAGCAGGTATTCCATAAGCGCTTTTTGCACGTGCATGCGGTTTTCGGCCTCGTCCCAGACCACGCTCTGCGGCCCGTCGATCACCTCGGCGGCCACTTCCTCGCCGCGGTGCGCGGGCAGGCAGTGCATGAACAGCGCCTCGGGGTGGGCCTGCGCCATCAGCGCCGGGGTTACGCACCAGGCGGCGAAGGCGCGCCGCCGCGCCTCGTTCTCGGCCTCAAAGCCCATGCTGGTCCAGACGTCGGTGGTGACCAGATCGGCCCCGGCGCAGGCTTGCAGCGGGTTGTCAAAGGCTTGCCAGCAGGCGTCGTCGGCGCTCACCCCGGCCACCTCGGGCTTGATGGCGTAGCCGCTGGGCGTGCTCACATGCACCTTGAAGCCCAGCACCTGCGCCGCTTGCACCCAGGTGTTGGCCATGTTGTTCCCGTCGCCCACCCAGGCCACAGTCATGCCGCGCAGCGCACCCACGTCGATCCCGCCATCGGCGCGGGCGGCCCGGTGTTCGAGCCAAGTGAATAGGTCGGCCAGAATCTGGCAGGGGTGGTATTCGTTCGTCAGGCCGTTGATCACCGGCACGCGCGAATGCGCCGCAAAGCGCTCGATCTTGCTCTGCTCGTAGGTGCGGATCATCACCAGATCAGTCATGCGGCTGATGACGCGCGCGCTGTCTTCGATCGGTTCGGCACGCCCGAGCTGGCTGTCGCCGGTGGTCAGGTGCACCACGCTGCCGCCCAACTGGTACATGCCGGCCTCGAAGCTGACCCGGGTGCGCGTGCTGGCTTTCTCGAAAATCATGGCCAGCGTGCGGTCGCACAGGCTGTGGTGCTTTTGGTAGGTCTTGAACTTGCGTTTGATCAGCCAGGTGCGCTCGAACAGGTAGGCGTACTCGGCGGCGGTGAAATCTTTGAATTGCAGGTAGTGCTTGAGCGGCGGGGCGGCGGGGTTCATGGGCGCGGGGTTCATGGCGGCGGGTTATAAGGGCAGGGTGGTTTAAGGCGCAGCAGGCCGCTTCAGGCCACGGCAGCCGCTGTTTCAGCCAAAAAAGCCTTGATCTGCGGCACCAGCAGGGCCGCGATCTCGTCGGCTTCGGCCGCACTCAGAATGAGCGGTGGCACCAGGCGGATCACGCAATCGGCGGTGACGCTGATCAGCAGCCCGGCCTCGGCGCAGCGGTTCACCAGCGCGGCGCAGGGGCGGTCGAGCTCGATGCCGATCATCAGCCCCTTGCCGCGCACCTCGCGCACACCGGGCACGCGCAACAACTGCGTGCTCAGCAGCGTCTGCAACTGCAAACCCACTTGGGCGGCGTGCTCCAGCAGCCCGTCTTCTTCCATGATGCGGATGGTTTCTATGCCCGCGCGCAGCGCCAGCGGATTGCCGCCAAAGGTGCTGCCATGGTTGCCGGGCTGGAACAGGTGCGCCGCCTTGGGGCCCGCCACCACGGCCCCGATCGGCACCCCCGAGCCCAAGCCCTTGGCCAGCGGCATCACGTCGGGCAGAATGCCGGCCCACTGGTGCGCAAACCACTTGCCGGTGCGCCCCATGCCGCACTGCACCTCGTCGATCATCAGCAGCCAGTCGTGGGCGTCGCACAGCGCGCGCACCTGTTGCAGGTACTCGGTGCTGGCCGGGTTGACGCCGCCTTCACCCTGGATCGCCTCCAGGAACACCGCCACCACGTTCGGGTTGCCTGCGGTGGCGCGGCGGATCGTCTCGACGTCGTTGAGCGGCACCCGGATGAAGCCCTCCAGCAGCGGCCCGAAGCCGGCCTGCACCTTGGGGTTGCCGGTTGCGCTCAGGGTGGCGATGGAGCGGCCGTGAAACGCCTTTTCATAGACCACGATCTCGGGCCGCGCGATGCCCTTGTCGTGGCCAAACTTGCGCGCCAGCTTGAGCGCGGCCTCGTTGGCCTCCAGCCCGCTGGAGCAGAAAAACACATTGCTCAGGCCCGAGCGTTGCACCAGCATCTGCGCCAGCTCCTCGGTGGCGGCGTGGTAGTAGTAGTTGCTGATGTGCATCAGGCGGCCGATCTGCGCTTGCAGCGCCGGCACCAGCTTGGGGTGCGCGTGCCCGAGCGTGTTGACGGCGATGCCGCCCAGCGCATCGAGGTAGGCCTTGCCGTGCACATCCCATACCCGGCAACCCTGGCCGTGCGACAGCTCGATCGGCACCCGGCCGTAGGTGTTCATGACGTGCGCTTGAACCGGGGCGGCTGGGAGCATGGGGCGGGTCCTGGTCGAAAAAAGGAGTTGCTGAAAAAAGGGGGGGTGCCCACATGGGCGGTGCGGGCACGCAGCCAAGGCGGCTGAGGCGCAGCGGAGATCATTGTAGGCGCAGCAGGGAGCGCAGCAGCGGTGGGGTGGGCTCGGCAAAGGGGTTCACCACGGTGACCCCGCGCCAAGTAAAGCCGCTCTGAAAATCTTCAGACAGGAGCAGTCGGCAGCGGTTTTCGGCCGCAACGGCCAAGATCAGCGCATCCCATAGTGGCAACTGATGATCGACTGTCAGGTCCAGCGCCGCCTGAAAGGCAAGCCATGAAGAGTCGGCCACTTCATAGCTGTCTGCCCAGCCCAGCACCGCCTGGCGTGTCTGCTCCGCAGAGCGCCGGGCTTTACCGGTCAAAATGCGCGCCAGCTCACCCAAGGTTTGGGCTGGCAGCAGCACCGCAGCGCAGGGCAAGCGCTCCAGCAATTGCAGGGCTTTGCTGCAGCGCAATTCATCGCCCAGCCCTTCGGCATAGGCTAGGATGTTGGTATCGAGGGCTACCCGCACACCTCAGCCCTCGTACAGCTCGGCGCGATTCCAGTTGCGAGCGCCGCTTGGCTGCTGTAGCCGCAGCCGGGCGAGCAAATCGAGCTTGGCGAGTTCGCGCTCGCTCTGGCCCGTGTGGGCCGGGGAGATGGTGGCAACCGGTTTGCCTCTGGATAAAACGGTCACAACCTGGCCGGTGGCGACATCGCGCAACAAGCCAGAAAAATGGCGATTGGCCTCGGCAGCGGAGATGGTTTTCATGGGGGCTCGATAAGTAGTGCCGCAAACTACATTATGCCGACACTCAGGCAGCCGCCGGGGATTGGGCTAGCCGGGCAAGCCCAATGTGCGCCCGCACTGCCGTCATTGACAGCAAAACGGCCAAAGCCTAGGTGTTGGCCACGGCGCGGTGCTGTGCCGGGTGGACTCAGACCAGCACATCAATTCTGCCTCGGTCTGCTTTGCGTGGCTAAAATCAGATGGAGCAGTACGTTGTTTTGCCCATGTGGCCTGAACACAGACTAAGGAGCCCATCCATGCGCCTGACCGAGCATCAAGCCAAGCGGATAGTCGAGCTTGCGCATGCCATGGCGGGAGAGAGCGCCCAAGTGCGGGTGTTTGGCTCCAGGCTGGACGATGCTGCGCGTGGCGGCGATCTTGATCTCATGCTTGAACTGCCTGAGTCTGCCGTCAACCCCGCGCTGCTGGCGGCACGGTTTTCCAGCCGCGTCACCCGCCTGATGCAAGGCCGCAAAGTGGATGTTTTGCTTGCCGCACCCAAGCTCATGCGCTTGCCCATTCACGATCTGGCCTTCAGAGAAGGGAAAATTCTGTGAGTGCTCTTAGTGCACATGGCCTGATGAGCGAGATCGATAGGCGCAACTGGGGGCCGTGACTGGCGCGCCAAGTCTTATATAAGATAGAATACTTGCGTTAACCCATCGGTCTCAACCGGTGCACCAGGTGCGGCGAGCGATCCTCGGCGGCGGCTGGTGCGCCACCCTTCCAGGCCTGCACCCCCATGGTCTCTCCGAGCGCCAAAGAAGTCTTTATCCAGGGCCTGACGCGCAGCGGCAAGCCCTTTCGTCCGAGCGACTGGGCCGAGCGGCTGTCTGGCGTGATGAGCCCGTTTCATCCGGCGGGGCGGATGCCGGGCGCGCATCTGGGGTACTCGCCTTGGTGTATACCCAAAGTGATCAACGGCGTCAAGTGCGTGGTGCTCAACACCGCTTTGCGCGACTACGACCCCATGGCGTGGGATTTCGTGCTCGGCTTTGCGCGCGACAACGAGCTGCAGGTGGTCGAGGCCTGTCTGCTGCCCGATCCAGCCCCAGGGCACCCTGCGAGCGACGCACCGGCACCGTAGCGCAGCAGCGGGCCATCCAGCCGGTCAGAGCCCGCCGCGCTCTAAGCTCACCTTGCCCAAGAAAAAACCGCCAGCGAGCCCAAGGCGCGTGGCGGTGTTTTGCGATTGAGCGGGATTTGCTGGCAGCGCACCCGGTTCAAACGGCAGGCTGTGCAGGGGGCATGGCAGCCCCCAAGCCTGGGCGGTCGGTCTGAGTTTGGCTCAGGCCGCTGCGGTGCTGGCCAAGGCTTTGACCTTGGCCGACAGGCGGCTCTTGTCGCGAGCGGCCTTGTTTTTGTGGAAAATGCCTTTGTCGGCAACCGAGTCCACCACGCACTGCATCTGGGCAAAGAGCGCGCTGGCTTGGGTCTTGTCGCCGGCCAGCACGGCCTTTTCGACCTTCTTGACGGCGGTGCGGTACTTGGAACGCAGCGAGGTGTTGGCGGCGTTGAGTTTGACGTCTTGGCGTACGCGCTTGCGCCCGGAGGCCAGACGCGGGTTCTTTTTCTTCGGCTTGGTGGCCATATGTGGTTTCCTTGAGTTGTTTGTGGATGTTGCCAGCAAAACCGAAGATTATAGCTGGGACGGCATTTGCTGTGTGGTGTTGGGCGCTGGGTTTTTGGTGTCTTTCTGGCTTGTCAAGTTGCTGTAGGCTGGAGCGTAATAAAATGCTATGGTCTAGCTGGTATTTGCCTAGGCGAGTCCCGCGCGCCGTCTGATCGGGCGTTTTAACCCCTGCGTTCATCGATGCACACTTCACCAGATACACCCAGCGGCGCGCAGCCGCTTCAAGCCGCAGCCGGTGCAGCACCTGCTGCCTCCGAGCGCCCCATCCCCACTGGGGCCCCGCTGCCGCACCGCAAGGTGATCCGCGGCTGGATCACGCCGCTGGCCGAGCGCCGCACCGCGATTGCGGTGGCGCTGCTGGTGCTCGATTGGGCCATTTTTGCCGCCCTGATCGCCGGTACCATCTTGCTGCAGGCTTGGTGGGCCAAGCTGCTGTGCGCGCTGGCGGCCGGCTTTGTGATCGGGCGCTTGTTCATCATTGGGCACGATGCCTGCCACCAGAGCTACACCCCGCACCGGGGCCTAAACCGGGTGCTGGGCCGCATCGCCATGATTCCTTCCCTCACGCCCTATAGCCTCTGGGAAGTGGGGCACAACGTGGTGCACCACGGCTACACCAACCTCAAGGGGGTGGACTTTGTCTGGGCGCCCCTGACCAAGGCCGAATTCGATGCCCTCTCGCCCGGCCGCCGCGCCTTGGAGCGCATCTACCGCAGCGGCTGGGGTCCGGCGCTGTACTACCTGATCGAAATGTGGTGGCTGCGCATGTTCTTCCCGCGCAAAACCTATATGGGCACGCAGCGGCGCGAGTTCATCTGGGACGGGGTGTTCGTCTCGGCCGTGGCGTTGCTGTGGAACGCTGGCCTGGTGTGGGCGGCCGTGGCCACCGGGCAGCCGATTTGGCTGCTGATCGTCATGGGTTTTGTAGTACCGTTTTTGTTCTGGAACGCCATGATCGGCTTCGTGGTCTATGTGCACCACACCCACACCAGCGTGCAGTGGCACGACGACAAGCACCTGTGGGCCAAGGCGGCGCCCTTTGTCTCAACCACCGTGCACCTGCAGTTCCCCTACCGCATCGGGGCGCTGGTGCACCACATCATGGAGCACACCGCGCACCACGTCGACATGAGCGTGCCGCTGTACAAGCTCAAGGAAGCGCAAAAGAAGCTCGAAGACATGCTGCCCGGGCGCATCATCGTGCAGCAGTTTAGTTGGCGCTGGTACTTCGAGAACGCGCGCAAGTGCAAGCTCTACGACTTCACCCAGCGCTGCTGGACCGATTTCCAGGGCCGCCCGACCAGCGCCCAAGCGCCTTCCTACGCCGCTTGAGCCGCGCTTGACGGGTGCCGTTGTGGGCGCGCAACAACACGCCCGCATCGTTTTTTGCTTTGTCACAATGTGGTGCGACAATCCGCCTTAGATGAATCCTGCTTTTTCTGAACTTTCGCTGGCCGAGCCCTTGGCTCGCGCAGTCGCCGATCTCGGCTTTTCTTCCATGACGCCGATCCAGGCGCAGGCGATTCCGGTGGTGCTGCAAGGCCGCGACGTGATGGGCGCAGCCCAGACCGGCACCGGCAAGACCGCCGCTTTCTCGCTGCCGCTGCTGCAGCGCCTGCTCAAGCACGCCAGCGCATCCACTTCGCCGGCGCGGCACCCGGTACGCGCACTGGTGCTGCTGCCCACGCGCGAGCTGGCGGTGCAGGTGGCGCAGCAAATCGAGCTCTACGCCAAATACACCGAGCTGCGCAGCACGGTGGTGTTTGGCGGCATGGACATGAAGCCCCAAACTGCTGAGCTCAAGCGCGGCGTCGAGGTGCTGGTGGCCACCCCAGGGCGCTTGCTGGATCACATCGAAGCCAAAAACTGTGTGCTCAACCAGGTGGAGTACGTGGTGCTCGACGAGGCCGACCGCATGCTCGACATCGGCTTTTTGCCCGATCTGCAGCGCATCCTCTCGTACCTGCCCAAGCAGCGCACCACGCTCCTGTTCTCGGCCACTTTTTCGCCCGAAATCAAGCGCCTGGCTTCGAGCTATCTGCAAGACCCGGTGACCATCGAGGTGGCGCGCTCCAACGCCACCGCCGCCACCATCGAGCAGCGCTTTTACCGGGTCGAAGAAAACGACAAGATCCAGGCGCTCAAGCAGGTGCTGCGCGAGCGCACCATCGGGCAGGCTTTTGTGTTCGTCAACAGCAAACTCGGCTGTGCCCGGCTGGCGCGCACGCTGGAACACGATGGCCTCAACAGCACCGCCTTGCACGGCGACAAAAGCCAGGACGAACGCCTCAAAGCGCTCGATTCCTTCAAAAAGGGCGAGGTGCAACTGCTGGTCTGCACCGACGTGGCGGCGCGCGGGCTCGACATCAAAGACGTGCCCGCGGTGTTCAACTTCGACCTGCCTTTCAACGCCGAAGACTACGTGCACCGCATCGGCCGCACCGGGCGCGCCGGGGCCTCCGGCTTGTCTTTTTCATTCGTCAGCGGGCGCGATGCCAAGTCGATGGCCGAGCTCGAAAAACTGCTGGGCAAAAAGGTCGAGGTGGAGCCACTGGAGCTCGAATCCGACCGGCGCCGCTTCGGTGGCGAGCCGGGCCGCATCAACGACGGCCAGCGCCTCTGGCACGACCCGCGTGGCAGCGCCGATGCGCGCGCCTTGCGCCCGCCGCAGCGCGCCGCGCGTCCGGCAGCCGACCCGTTCTTTGAGCAGCCGTATCAGCCCAAGCTGGCACCCGAGGTCAAGCCCGAGTGGGAGCAGCAGTCCGCCAAGGCGGGAACGGGGAGCGCGCGTTCGGTGTCGCCGTTCATCCGCTCCAAGCGCAAGGTGGCGGCCTTGTTCAAGGCGGTTGCCTTGGTGCCAGCCGGTTCCGAATGCGAGCGCCAGCCCGACCCCGAACCGGTTTCCTGAGCCGCTCGCTGTTTAGCGCCCGGGCTTTTGTTCCTGCGGGCACTCGACGGCGATGAGTTGCGGTGCGCTCGTTGAAGCCTCTGTGGGCAGCCGGGCCGCGCTCAGGCAGCCGCCCCAGACGCAGCCGGTGTCGAGCGCAAGCAAATCGGGCCGCTGCTGCAGCTCCAAGGTAGACCAATGACCGAAGGCGATGGGGGTGCCCGCCGTCAGACGGCCCGGCACCTCGAACCACGGCAGGTAGCCGGCCGGGGCGGCGGCAGAGCCGTCTTTGCTGGCGAACTCCATGCTGCCCTCGGGGCTGCAAAAACGCAGCCGCGTGAGCGCGTTGACGATCACGCGCCAGCGCTCGGCCCCTTGCAGCCCCGCGCTCCAGCGCTCGGGCTGGTTGCCGTACATCTGTTGCAGCCACTGCGGGCCTTCGGGGCTGGCCAGCACGCTCGCCACTTCGTCGGCCAGCGCCAGCGTTTGCGCCGCCGTCCACTGCGGCAGCACGCCCGCGTGCACCAGCAGCCAGCCCTGCACCTGCAAGGCCAGCGGGCGCTGGCGCAGCCAGTGCAGCAGGGCGGTGCGGTCGCTGGCTTGCAGCACATCGCCAAAGGTGTCGTGGCGGCTGGGTGGACGCACCCCGTGCGCCACCGCCAGCAGGTGCAGGTCGTGGTTGCCCAGCAGACACTGCGCCGCGCCTTCGAGGGCGCGCAGGCGCCGCAGCACCGCCAGCGAGTCTGGGCCGCGGTTGACCAAATCCCCCAGCAAGTAAAGCGTGTCGCGGCTGGGCGAAAAATCGATTTTTTGCAGCAAGCGCTGCAAGGCGGCGTCGCAGCCCTGCACGTCGCCGATTAGGTAATTTGGCATAGAGTGAAATTATGGACGCCTTATTGATTTTGTTCCTCACGCTGCTCAACGGCGCTTTTGCGATGTCGGAGCTGGCGCTGGCTTCAAGCCGCAAGGCGCGGCTGCTGGCAATGGCCGAGAGCGACGACCGCAGGGCCCAGGCCGCGCTCGGGCTGATGGAGAATCCGACCCAGTTTTTGTCCTCGGTGCAGGTGGGCATTACCTCAATCGGCATGCTCAACGGCATCATCGGCGAAGCGGCTTTCAGCGACAATCTGGCTGCGGTGCTGACGGGCTGGGGCTTGTCGCAAGGCAGCGCGAGCCTGAGCGCCACGGCCATCGTGGTGCTGGTGATCACCTTCATCACCATCGTGTTTGGCGAACTGGTGCCCAAGCGCATCGGGCAGATCTACCCCGAGACCGTGTCGCGCTGGATGGCGCGCCCCATGACCGGCGTAGCGCAGGCCACCAAACCCTTTGTCTGGCTGCTCACCCACACCACGCAGGCGGTGCTCAAGCTGCTGCGCATTGACAACGCCGCGGTGCAGCAAGTGACCGAGGCCGAAATCGACGCCAGCCTGCAAGAGGGCGTGGGCGCGGGCATCATCGAGGCGCAGGAGCACCGCATGGTGCGCAATGTGTTTTTGCTCGACGACCGGCCCCTGACCTCGATCATGGTGCCGCGCCCGGACGTGCTCTGGCTCGACGCCGCCGACACGATAGACACCGCGCTGCGGCGGGCGCAGCAGGGCGGGCATTCGTGGTACCCGGTATGCCGCGGCGGGCTGCAAGAGGTGCTGGGTGTGATCCACTTGCCGCATCTGGTGGCGCTGGCGTGGGGCATGCAGGGGCTGCGGGAGCAAGCACATCAGCCGGAGCAGCCAGACTTGAGCGAGCACTGGTCGCGCCAGGCCACGGCCCCCATTTTCGTCCCCGAGACGCTCAGCGGCATGGAGCTGCTGGAGCAGTTTCGCGCCCGCGCCACGCGCATGGTGTTCGTGGTGGATGAGTACGGCGAGGTGCAGGGCGTGCTCACGCCGCTGGACTTGCTCGAAGCCATCACCGGCGAGCTCTCGCCCGAGGCGCCGCTCGACGCCTGGGCCAGGCCGCAGCCTGACGGCTCGTGGCTGGTCGATGGGGCCATGCCGGCGCACGAGCTCAAGGTGCGGCTGGAAATCGACGAATTGCCCGACGAGGACAAAGAACGCTACAACACCGTGGGCGGCCTGATGCAGACCGTGGCCGGCGAGCTGCTCGAGGTGGGCGAGGCGGTGCAGGTGGCGGGCTGGCGCTTCGAGGTGCTGCGGCTCGACGGGCGCCGCATCGATGAGGTGCGCGTGTGCCGTGTCATGCAGGAGTCAGCACCCGAGGGCTGATTGGGTTATGTTTGCGGCTTCGACCAACCCACACGGAGACGCAAACCCATGACACGCACGGTGCAACAATTGTTCGACCTCAGCGGCCAGACGGCGCTGGTGACCGGAGGCTCGCGCGGCCTCGGGCTGCAAATGGCGCAGTCGCTGGGCGAGGCCGGGGCCCGCGTGCTGCTGGTGGCGCGCAAGAGCGATGAGCTCGAAGCCGCGGCACAGCAGCTCCAGGCCCAAGGCATCGAGGCGCAGTGGATCGTGGCCGATTGCGCCCAGCAGGCCGATCTGGAGCGGCTCGGGGCCGAGGCCTTGCAGCGCCTGGGCGCGGTCGATGTGCTGATCAATAACGCCGGGGCCGCCTGGGGCGCACCGGCCGAGGAGCACCCGGTCCAAGCCTGGGACAAGGTGATGAACCTCAATGTGCGCGGCTATTTTCTGCTCAGCCAATACTTGGCCAAACACTGCATGATCGCGCGCCGTCGCGGCAGCATCATCAACCTGGCCTCGATTGCCGGCCTGGGTGGCAACCCGCGCGGCATGCACACCATCGCCTACAACACCTCCAAGGGGGCGGTGCTCAACTTCACGCGCGCGCTGGCGGCCGAGTGGGGGCCGCACGGGATACGGGTCAACGCCATTTGCCCGGGCTTTTTCCCCAGCCGCATGACGCGCGGCACGCTGGAGGCGCTGGGCGAGGAGCGCTTGGCCGCGCACGCGCCGCTGGGCCGCCTGGGCGACGACGAAGACCTCAAGGGCCTGACGCTGCTGCTGGCCTCGGCCGCGGGCAAACACATCACGGGCCAGTGGCTGGCGGTGGATGGCGGCGTGAGCGCCGTCGTCGGTGGCTGAAGGCCGGCTGCCTCAATCCGTCCAACCCCAGCCTGACCCCTTAAGCCGCGTGCCCTGCGTGGCACCCAATCGTTCCATACCTGTTAGGAGTTTTCCCATGACCACCAACACCCGCATCGTGCTTGCTGCACGCCCGCAAGGGCAGGCCGGCCTGGAGCATTTCCGGCTCGAAACCGTGCCCTTCGAGCCCTTGCAAGACGGCCAGGTGCGCGTGCGCCACCACTACCTGAGCCTGGACCCCTACATGCGCGGGCGCATGAACGAGGGCAAAAGCTACGCCGCGCCGCAGCCGCTCGACGAGGTGATGATCGGCGGCACCGCAGGCGAAGTGGTCGAGAGCCGCAACCCGCGCTACAGCCTGGGCGACTGGGTGGTCGGCATGGGCGGCTGGCAGCAATACAGCGTGGTCGATGCCGGGCAGGCTGGCGCGCTGCAACGGGTCGATCCCACCCACGTGCCTCTGAGCCACTACCTGGGCGCGGTGGGCATGCCGGGCGTGACGGCCTGGTACGGCCTGGTGCGCATCATCAACCCCCAGCCGGGCCAGACCGTGACCGTGAGCGCCGCCAGCGGGGCCGTGGGCAGCGCAGTGGGCGTGCTGGCCAAGGCGCGCGGCTGCCGCGTGGTGGGCATTGCGGGCGGCCCAGACAAATGCGCCTACGTGCGCGAGGAGCTGGGTTTTGATGACTGCATCGATCACCGCTTGCACCCCGACCATCTGGCGCTGGCCAAGGCGCTCAAAGCCGCCTGCCCGCAGGGCATAGACGGGCATTTCGAGAACGTAGGCGGCCCTGTGCTCGACGCCGTGCTGCTGCGCAGCAACGCCTTTGCCCGCATCGCCATCTGCGGCATGATCGCGGGCTACGAGGGGCAGCCGCTGCCGCTGCTCAATCCGGCGCTGATTTTGATCAACCGCCTGCGCGTAGAAGGGTTCATCGTCAGCGAACAGATGCAAGACTGGCCGCCCGCGCTGGCCGAGCTCGGTCAACTGGTGGGCAGTGGGCGCTTTAGGCCGCGCGAAACCATCGCGCAAGGCATCGAATCGGCCCCGGCGGCCTTTCTGGGCCTGCTCAAGGGCCAGAACTTTGGCAAGCAACTGGTGCGGCTCGTTTGAGCACCCAAAGGGCCAAGCGATGAACAAGCAAAGGCAAGGCCAAGTGGCGCTGATTACCGGGGCCGCTTCGGGCTTTGGGCTCGAAGTGGCGCGGCTGGCGGCGCAGCAGGGCATGAAGCTGGTGCTGGTGGATGTGCAGGCCGAGGCTTTGCAGCGCGCCGTGGCTGAACTCGAGGCGCTGGGGGTGCAAACACTGGCGCAGGTGCTCGATGTGTCCAACGCCGTCGCCATGGACGCTTTGGGTGTGGCGGTGCAGCAGCGCTTTGGCGCGCCGCACTTCGTGTTCAACAACGCCGGGGTGGGCGCGGGCGGGCTGGTGTGGGAAAACAGCGTGGCCGACTGGAACTGGGTGCTGGGCGTCAACCTCTGGGGCGTGATCCACGGGGTGCGCGTGTTCACACCGCTGATGCTGGCCGCCGCCGCAGCCGACCCGGCCTATCGCGGCCACATCGTCAACACCGCCAGCATGGCCGGCCTGCTCACGCCGCCCAATATGGGCGTTTACAACGTGAGCAAGCACGCCGTGGTGGCGCTGAGCGAGACGCTGTACCAGGATTTGGCGCTGGTGACGCAGCAGGTGCGCGCCAGCGTGCTGTGCCCCTACTATGTGCCGACCGGAATCAGCCAGAGCCAGCGCAACCGCCCCGCCCAATGGGCTGCCGCGGCCCCCACACGCAGCCAGTTGATCGGTCAAGCCATGAGCGACAAAGCCGTGGGCAGCGGCAAGGTGACGGCGGCCGAGGTGGCTGCAATGGTGCTGGCCGCGCTCGACAGCGGCGACTTTTACCTCTACAGCCACCCGCAGGCGCTGGGCAATGTGCAGGCGCGCTGGCAGGCGATCGTGCAGGGCCGCAACCCGCCCGACCCCTTTGCCGAGCGGCCGCAGGTGGGTGAGCAGTTGCGTGCGGCCTTGCGGCTGGGCTGAGTTTGGTCGTGGCGTGGGGGGCTGGCTTCGGGTCTGTGGATACCGACCCAAGGGTGGCCAAGCGCCTTGCGGCCTAGCCTTCGCGCTCCACTATACTGCCCGGTCAACGACCCCCCCTTCTACCAGCGCGCCCCATGCAACTCGAAGAACTTCTGGCCCACGCCAAGGCACTGCCCAGCATTCCGCGTGTGGTGTCGGAGGTGTCGGCCGAGCTCAACAAGGACGAGCCCGACGCGCGTCGCATCAGCGAGGCCATAGCCACCGACCCAGCCCTGACCGCGCGCCTGTTGAAGCTATCGAATTCGGCCTTTTTTGGCCTCTCGCGCGAAATTTTGAGTGTGCCAGACGCCGTCAACATCCTGGGCTTCAATCAGTTGCGCACCACGGTGCAGGCGGTGGCGCTGGGGCGCAGCTTCAAGGCCGTGCCGGGGGTGAACCTGGAGCAGTTCTGGCGCTACAGCCTCAACAGCGCCAAAATTTGCCGCACCCTAGCGCGCAGCATGCGCCAAAACGAGGGCGCGGCCTTCACGGCGGGCCTGGTGCACGCGGTGGGCGATCTGGTGCTGCACATCGGCCTGCCCGAAGAAATCGCCCGCATCGACTGGAGCGTTTCCCCTTTCGACCTGAAGCGCGCCGAGGCCGAGCGCGCCGTGCTGGGCTACACCTACGCCGACGTGAGCGCGGCTTTTGCCGCCAAATGGGATTTTCCCGAGCTCATCGTGCGCGCACTCAAGCACCAGCTGCTGCCCTTCGAGGGCGATACGTACGAGCCGCTGGCGGGCATCGTGCACATGGCGGCGTGGCGTGCGCGGGCGCAAGAAATCAACCTCGACCGTGATGGCCTGGCCGCCACCTTCCCCGAGGTGGTGGCGATTTTGCTCGGGCTGGACCTCGATATGGTGCTCGACAAAGACCCGGGCGATTGGACCTCGGCCGGCGAGTTGTCGGCTTTTCTGGGTTGAGCCGCCAATGCGCCTTGATGAGCTGCTGCGCCAACCCCAGAGCCTGCCGGTGGTGCCCGAGCTGGCGGCCAAGCTGATTCAGACCTTTGAGCTCGACGAGGTGGATTTCGATGCGCTGGCGCGCGACATCGAGCACGACCCGGTGCTCACGGCGCGCCTGCTGCGCCAGGCCAATTCCTCCTTTTTTGCCCTGCTGCGCCCGGTCGGCACGGTGCGCGAGGCGATCGTGGTGCTGGGGCTCAACAAGGTGCGCGCGCTGGTCATCGCCGCCGCCCTGAATGCCAGCTTTCATGCCGTGAGCGGCATCAACCTGGACAAATTCTGGCATTTCAGCTTTGCCGCGGCCACCGTGGCCCGGCAGATCTGCACCCCACGCCGGCTCGATGCCAACCTGGCTTTCACCGCCGCCCTGCTGCACGGCGTGGGCGAGCTGGTGCTGCACATGGGGCTGCCCGAGGTCATGGCCAAGCTGAACCAGCGCGTGGGCGTGTTTGCACTCGAACGCGCCACCGCCGAGCGCCTGGCGCTGGGCTACAGCTACGCCGAAGCCGGTGCCGCGCTGGCGCAGCACTGGCGCCTGCCGCGCCTGCTGGTGACGGTCATCGCGCAACACACCGAGCCGCTGGTGGCGCCCGAACAAGAGCCGCTGGCAGCGGTGGTGCACTTGGCAAGCTGGCGTGCGCGCCTGTTGCTGGCCGGCAACCGCACCAACGAACTGATCGACCACTACCCGGACGACGTGGGCGAGGCGCTGGGGCTGGACCCAGACCTGCTGGTCGCGCCCGATGTGGCTGGGCTGGACCAGTTGCCGGGGGTCTGATGGCCCGTCTGCAGGCTTTGCGCCTCTACGCCGGCCCGGCAGCCTTGCGTCATCTGCAAACCCAGGGTTTGCAGGCGCGCGATGTGGGCATCGTCGCCGGAGCCGCCGGGGGCCCCAAGGGGCTTATTTTGGGGCCACTGGACCGCTTCATCTTTGGCCATTGGTTGGCGCAGAGCACGCAGACCATCGACCTGGTGGGGGCATCGGTTGGGGCCTGGCGCATGGCCACGGCCTGTTTGGACGATTGCGCGCAGGCCTTTGAGCGCTTTGAGCACGGCTACATCCGGCAGCAGTTCGAGCTGCCACCGGGGCGCACACGGCCCACGGCGGCGCATGTGAGCGAGCGCTTCGCACACAATTTGCAGGCTTTTTATGCCGGCCGCTTGCAGCAGGTGCTGGCACACCCGCGCTACCGGCTGCACATGGTTACGTCGCGTGGCCGTCACCTGCTGCGGCGCGAGCAGCGCTGGCTGACACCGGCGGGCTACCTCGGGGCCTGGCTGAGCAACGCGCTGCACCGCCCGGCACTAGGGGCGTGGCTGGAGCGGGTGGTGTTTTCCACGCCGGGGGCGGCCTTGCCCTTTGCCTGCACCGACCTGCGCACGCGCCAAGTCTGGCTCGATGAATGCAACCTGCTGCCCGCGCTGCAAGCCAGTTGCTCGGTGCCGTTTGCCATGCAGGCGGTGCCCGACATTCCCGGTGCACCCCGGGGTGCCTACTGGGACGGCGGCATCACCGACTACCACTTGCACCTGAACTGGGGGCGCGAGCGCGGGCTGGTGCTGTACCCGCACTTTCAGCGCCACCTGGTGCCGGGCTGGCTCGACAAAGCGCTCAAGTGGCGCCACCGCAGCACGCCGTGGCTGGACCACACGCTGGTGCTGGCCCCCAACCCGGACTGGTTGCGCACGCTGCCGCACGGCAAGCTGCCCGATCGCAGCGATTTCGAGCGCTACGGCAACGATTTGGGGGCGCGGGTGCAGGCTTGGAGCCGCGCGGCGGCGGCCAGCCAGCAGTTGGCCGACGAATTCGCCGCATGGCTGCAGCAGCCCGATCCGTCGCAGGTGAGGCGGCTGTAGCAGCCAGCGCTACATCGAGGCTTCGAGCAGGGCGCGGTAATCGTCGGCACTCGCCAGGCGCGGGTTGCTTTTGTGACAGTGGTCGGTCAAGGCGCCTTCGATCACGCGCTCGAACAACTCCCGGCCCACGCCCATGGCCGCCAGCCCGCTGGGCAGGCCCAGGCGCTGGTTCAGGGTGCGGATGGCTGGCCCCAGGGCTTGCGCGTCTGCGCCCAGGCCCATGGCCTGCGCCATGCGCTCCAGCCGGCGCTCTTGCTGCACCGTTTCGGCGCTGGCGTTGAAGGCCAGCACGGCGGGCAAAAACACCGCGTTCAGGGTGCCGTGGTGCAACCGGGGCAGCACGCCGCCCAGGCTGTGGCTGAGCGAGTGCACGCAACCCAGCCCTTTCTGGAACGCCATTGCGCCTTGCATACTGGCGCTCATCATCTGCAGCCGCGCCTGGCGGTCTTGCCCATTGCGGGTGGCGCGTTCGATGTGCGCCCAGCCGCGCTCCAGCCCGTCGAGCGCGATGCCGTCGGCCGGCGGGTTGAAGGCGCTGGCCATGAAGGTTTCCATGCAGTGCGCGATCGCGTCCATGCCGGTGGCGGCGGTGAGCAGCGGCGGCAGCCCGAGCGTGAGTTCGGGGTCGAGGATGGCCGCCTTGGGCAGCAAATGCCAACTGTGAAAGCCGAGTTTGCGCCCGTCATCGACGATCAGGATCGCGCCGCGCGCCACTTCGCTGCCGGTGCCGGCGGTGGTGGGCACGGCGATCAAGGGTGGCACCTGGGCGCTGATTTTGGCCGATCCGCCCTCGATGGTGGCGTAGGTTTTGAGCGGCCCCGGGTGCGCAACGGAAATCGCCACGCCCTTGGCGCAGTCGATGGCGCTGCCGCCGCCGAGCGCGATCAGGCCGTCGCAGCGCGCTTGGCCATAGACCGCAGCGGCGGCGCGCACGGCGGCCTCGGTCGGGTTGCTGGGGGTGGCATCGAACACCGCGTGCGGCAGGGCGGATGCCCCTAGGCCCAGCGCCGCCACGGCGCGCTCGAGCAGCCCGGCGGCGCGCACCCCGGCGTCGGTGACGATCAGGGGCCGCTGGATGCCGACGCGCGCGCACTCGCTGGCCAGCAGGCGCAAGGCACCGAGCTCGATCTGGATTTGGGTCAGGTAAAAAATCTGGGCCATGGGGCAGTCTCCTGAGGGCGTGCGTGCCTGTGAACTATACGCCGCAACGCCGCTGATGCCAGATGCCGAGGCGACAGCGGGCCAGCGCGCTACAGCCCGGCCTTGGCGCAGCGCATCGGTCAGTCAAGGCAGATGCATTCATTTGGTGTACATTGATGTCATTGACTGTAAAAACAGGAGATGTCATCATGGCCGTCGTCACCATCCGCAACCTGCCCAATGAGGTGCACCGTGTGCTGCGCGTGCGCGCGGCCCAGCATGGCCGCAGCACCGAGGCCGAAATTCGAGCGATTCTGGAGGCGGTTGCCCGACCGCCTGAGCGCACCAAGCTGGGTTCTTTATTGGTCTCCATTGCCCGCGAGGCGGGGCCCTTGAGCGCGGCCGAGGCGCAGCATTTCAGCCAACTGCGCGACCAGACCCCGGCCCAACCCCTGAGCTTCGAATGATCCTCATCGACACCAACGTGATTTCCGAATCGTGGAAGCCCGCACCCGATCCGCAGGTTCTGGCATGGTTGGACGCTCAAGCCATCGAAACCCTCTACCTGTGCGCCTTCACCGTGGCCGAACTGCGTTTTGGCCTGATGACGATGCCGGCTGGCAAGCGGCGCACGGTCTATCTGGAGCGCCTGGAACACGATGTGCTGGCGGCGTTTGCTGGGCGTGTGCTGGCTTTTGACTTGCACGCCGCACTGGCCTACTCCGAATTGATGACGCGGGCGCGCGCCGCAGGCAAGGCCATAGGCACGACCGATGGTTATATTGCTGGCACGGCTGCGGCTCGCGGCTTCATGGTGGCCACACGCGACACCAGCCCTTTTGAGGCCGCTGGCCTGAGCGTCGTCAACCCCTGGCAGGCGCAGAGCCCCAGCCAGACCGCTGCACCGCTGCCCGGCGTGCAGCGCGGACGTGCCGGGCCTGTGGGCCCGGCATGACCCCAGCGCTCGGCGGTTTCGCCGGCGGCGCTGGCGGGCAGGGCAGCGTAGATAATGCTCCGATTCGCCCGCTCCCAACCGAGCCAGAAAACCCCCAGCGCCATGCCCGAAATCGTCTTCAAAGGCAAAGAGTACGTCTACAACCACCACCTCACGGTGCCGTACCGGCCGCTGCAGCCGCAGGCCGACAAAGGGGTGGGTGTGCCGGACCTGAGCGGCAACCTCGTCATTCACGGCGACAACCTGCACGCGCTCAAGAGCCTGCTGCCGCGCTGCGCGGGTGCGGTGGACCTGATCTTCATCGACCCGCCCTACAACACCGGCAACGAAGGCTGGTGCTACAGCGACGGCGTGAACTCGCCCATCATGAAAGAGTGGCTGAGCACCAACCCGGTGGATGGCGAGGACATGCTGCGCCACGACAAGTGGCTGTGCATGATGTGGCCGCGGCTGGTGCTGCTGCGCGAGCTGCTGAGCGAGACCGGCTCGATCTGGATCACGCTGGACGACAACGAGGTGCACCGGGCGCGGATGGTGCTGGATGAGATTTTTGGGGCTGAGAACTTTGTAGCTTCTTGTGCGTGGCAAAAAAAGCAATCGCCGCAAAACGATGCCATCTATTTCTCGGCCATGCACGACCATGTGTTGGTCTATGCCAAACGGGTCAAGCTCAATGGAGACGACCCGAATGGCTGGCAACGCAACCTGCTGTCGCGGGGCGAAGAGCAAGAGGATCGTTACCTAAACGCAGACAACGACCCGCGTGGACTTTGGTCTTCTTCGGACTACACCTGCAATAAGACAGCAGATGAGCGTCCGAATCTCTACTACGCCCTCCGGCAACCCAATACAGGTGAAGAGATCTGGCCATCCAAGCATCGTGTCTGGGCTTATGAACGTGCAGTGCATTTGAAGCATGTCGAGAACGCTGAGCTGTGGTGGGGTGCTGATGGAAAAGCAAATCGCCCTAGGCTGAAAAGATTTCGATCGGGTGTTCAGGAGGGAACGGTCCCATCGACTTGGTGGACTAGAGATTTTGCGGGCGACAACCAGCAATCCAAGCGCGAGCTGATCGAGGTATTTTCGGGCGAGCCGGTCGGCTTTGCAACTCCCAAGCCCACTTTGCTTCTGGAGCGCATCTTGGAAATCGGCGCCGACGAAAACGCCCTGATCCTCGACAGCTTCGCCGGCTCCGGCACCACCGCCCACGCGGTGCTCAAGGCCAACGCCAAGGACGGCGGCAACCGCCGCTTCATCCTGGTCGAAGGCGAAGACTACGCCGACCGCCTGACCGCCGAGCGCGTGCGCCGCGCGATCAAGGGTTACGCCTGGGAAGGCACGCAGCGCGAGACGCTGCTGGAAGAAAAAATCACGCTCACGCAGTTCAAGAAAGCCGCCGAGTGGCTGGCCAGGGTGGACGCGATCAAGCGGGCCGAGGGGCTGGGTGATGCGGGCGATCAAATGGATTTGGAGGCGCAGGCTGCGCCCAAACCGGCCCAGCGCAAACGCTTCGACAAGATCGAAACCCAGATCGACGACGGGGTGCTGCGCGTGCAGGGCGTGCGCCGCATCTCCGAAATGGCGCCGGGCCTGGGTGGCAGTTTCACCTACTGTACGCTGGGCGAGCCGGTGGAGCTGGACAAGCTGCTCAGCGGCGAGAAGCTGCCCGCCTTTGACGCGCTGGGCGCCTGGCTGTTCTACACCGCCACCGGTGGCGTGCTGCCGCCCGCACCCAAGCAGGCGCCCGCCTGGTACCTGGGCGAAGCGAAAGACAGCCATGTGTGGCTGGTCTACAAGCCGGAGCTGAATTTTTTGAAGAGCCCCGAGGCGGCGCTCACGCTGAGCCTGGCCAAAAAGCTCCAGAGCTGGGGCAAGGACCACGATACCCAGCGCGAGCGCAAGCCGCTGCGCCACCTAGTGTTTGCCCCGGCCAAGTACCTGAGCAACCGCCAGTTGCAGGAGCACGGCGTGGACTACGCGCCGCTGCCGTTTGCGCTGTACCGGGAGAGTTGAGACCATGGACAAACGCTTGGCTTTGGCACTGCTGCATTTTGAGCAGGCCTTGAACACCCTGCACGAGGTGGCGGCCATGCCCGAAACCCCGGTGGTGCGGGATTCGCTCATCATGCGCTTCACCTATTCGTTTGAGGCAGGCTGGAAGGCCGCTTACCGCTGGCTGCGCGCCCGTGGGGTGGATGTGGACGAGGGCGCTTACGAGGTGATCCCCGAGGCCTTCAAGCGGCGCCTGATCACCGACGAACAAGGATGGGGCGAAATGCGCAAGGCCCGCAACCGCACCGCGCACACCTACGATGAAGCGGTGGCCCGCATGGTGGCGGGCTTTGCTCGTGCGCAGGGTGTGGCTTTGTTGGGCGACTTGCTGCGGGTGCTCAAGGAGCGGGCCGATGAGTGACGAACCCACCGCACCCGCGGGCGCCGCACGGGCCCATGGCATTGCGCCCGGCAGCCTGGCCGAATTGCATGCGCTGTGCGAACGCACGCCGGGCATCGAGCGGCTGTGGCTGTTTGGCTCGCGGGCGGCGGGCACGCACCGGCCGCGTTCGGACCTTGACCTAGCGGTGGACGCGCCGGGCTGGAGCGCCACTGACGCGCTGCGCTTTGTGGATGCGCTCAAGCAACTGCCCATGGTGTACCCGGTGGACGCGGTGTGGTGGCAGTCGGATTTGGGCGAGGTGTTTCGGCAAGAGATCAAGGCCCAGCGCCGCGTTCTGTGGCAACCCGCCACCGCCCGACTAACGGCCCGCGCCGTGGGCGCTGGCGTGGAGCTGAAGGGCTTTCAGGAGCGGGTGCTGGGGCAGTTGGACGGCTACCTGAACGAGCTGAACCGGCAGGCGGCTGTGGTCAAGCAGAGCAGTGCGGCCCTGAAGGCGATGGAGAGCTTGCCGAATGCGGCACACATTCAGCGCGAACTGTCCGACTTCCCCAAGAGCGCCTGGGGCGCGCTCCAGCGCCAGAACCTGCTGCCACCGCACTTTGCCGACCAGCCGTATTCCAGCCGCTTCGACGGTGCGGGCCGCGCCATTCCCAATGTGTGCCTGAAGGTGCCCACGGGCGGCGGCAAGACGCTGCTGGCCGCCGCCAGCGTGGCGCGCGTGTTCAGTGCCTACCTGAACCAGCACACTGGTCTGGTGCTGTGGGTGGTGCCCAACGAAGCGATCTACCGCCAGACGCTCAAGACCCTGAGCGACCGCGACCACCCGTACCGCCAGATGCTCAACGTGGCCGGGGCCGGGCGGGTGAAGATGTTGGAGAAGAACTCTCCGCTGTCGCGCCTGGATGTGGAATCGCACCTGTGCGTGATGGTGCTGATGCTGCAGTCCGCTGCGCGCCAGAGCAAGGAGACGCTGCGTTTTTTTCGCGACCGCGGCAATGTGCTGGGCTTCCTGCCGCGAGAAGACGACATCGAGGCACACTGGGAACTGCTGCGCGCGGTGCCCAACCTGGATGCTTACGGCAGCCCCTGGCAGAGCGCGGAGCAAGCGCGGGCCCAGAAGGGTTCGATCGTCAAAAGCTCGCTGGGCAATGTGATGCGGCTGCTGCGGCCGATGGTGGTGATCGACGAAGGGCACCACGCTTATTCGGAGAACGCGCTGTCCACGCTCGACGGTTTCAACCCGTGTTTCATGCTGGAGCTGTCGGCCACGCCGCGGGTGGCGTCGGCCAGGGGGCGGGGGTCGAACATCCTGGTGGACGTGCGCGGCACCGACCTGGACGAGGCCGAGATGATCAAGCTGCCGATCCATGTGGAGGTGCGGCGCTGGGCCGACTGGCAGGCGTGCCTAGCGGCTTCGCTGCACCAACTGGATGCCTTGCAGCGCGAGGCGGATGCGCTGCAGGCCGAGACGGCGCGGTACATCCGGCCCATTCTGCTGGTGCAGGTGGAGCGCACCGGGGCCGACATGCGCGACGCGGGTTTCATCCACGCCGAAGACGCCAAGGCTTATCTGCTGCAGCTTGGGCTGAACGAACGCCAGATCGCGATCAAGACGTCTGAAAAGGATGAGCTCAAGCAACCCGAGAACATCGACCTGATGTCGCCGCAGTGCGAGATACGGGCCATCATCACCAAGCAGGCGCTGCAAGAGGGCTGGGACTGCCCGTTTGCCTATGTGCTCAGCGCGCTGGCGGCGGGCCGCAACCCGGCCGCGATGACGCAACTGGTAGGGCGCATCCTGCGCCAGCCGCAGGTGACCAAGACCGGGCGCGAAGCGCTGGATGCTTGCTACGTGCAGTGTTTTGACGCCAAGACCTCGGACGTGGTGAAGTCCGTCAAACAATCGCTGGAAGGCGAGGGCATGGGCGACCTGGCCGTGGCGGTGCATGGCGATGCGACCGCGGCTGAGCAAACGCAGCAGCGCATCCCGTTGCAGCGCCGGGCCGAACTGGCGGCGCTGCGCATCTTTGTACCCAAGGTGAGCTGGGCCGAGCCGGGCCAGGAGCGGCGCGAGCTGATTTATGAAAGCGATGTGCTGGCGCGGCTGGATTGGGCTGGCCTGAATGTGGATGCACTGGCCACGGCCTGGGCGCCCGATTTGCAGATGGGCGGTGCCCAGCATTTGACGATCGATCTGTCCATCCTCTCGCGGCATGCGCATACCCGGCAGACGCAAGATGCCGCGCAGACGGAAACGCTGGACCGCGCGCGCCTGGTGCGGGCCTTGCTGGACCTGGCGCCCAATGCCTGGCTGGTCTGGGCGTGGGTGGACCAGGTGGTCGGTCGCCTGCTGCAGCAGGGCATGGCAGAGTCTGTGCTGGCCCGTTCCGTGTCGTCTCTCACCGAGCGCTTGCGCATCGACATCGAGCAAGAGCGCGACCGCCTGGCCCAGGGCGTGTTCAACCGACTGGTTGATGAGGGCCTGGTGCAGTTCTCTCTGCGCGCGGATGCGATGGACTACGAACTGCCGCAGTCGGCAGAACTCTTGCTGGCCAGCCAGCCACCGGTGCTGCAGCGGCCAGATGCGCGTGCCGTGGTCAAGAGCCTGCTGGAGCCGGCCTTGCACACGCCCGACATGAACGAACTGGAAGTCGCGTTTGCGGGCTACCTGGATCAGAAGGCGGCGCTGCGCTGGTGGCACCGCAACGTGGCGCGCACGCAGTACGGGCTGCAGGGCTGGAAGCGCCACAAGGTCTATCCCGACTTTGTGTTTGCTGTGCTCAAGCAGAATGGGCAGACGCGCACCGTGCTCATGGAGACCAAGGGCTTGCAGTTCGAAGGCAACCCAGACACCCGCTACAAGCAGGCCTTGCTGGAACGCCTGACGCAGGCGTTCAAGGACGAGCGCTTCGCGCGTGCGGGTGAGTTGAAGCTCGAAGGGCAGGAGCGCACCGAGCTGGTGTGCGACCTGGTTTTTGAGGGTGATTGGCGCGGGGCGCTGGAACAGCGCTATTTTTCTGCGTTGCAGCGCGCCTACCCGCCGATGTAGCTCATCTCGATGCGTTTGCCCGTTTCGGGCGCGCGCGCCGCAGCGGGCAGGCTGGCGCGCAGTTCCGAGTAGCGCTCGCGCCGCGGCTGCCAGATGGTGGCGATTGCCGCGGCCAAGTCGGCCTCGCTGGCACCGGTGCGCAGCAGGGCGCGCAAATCGTAGCCCTGGGTGGCAAACAGGCACAAATACACCTTGCCCTCGGTCGAGAGGCGGGCGCGGTTGCAGTCGCGGCAGAAGGCTTGGGTGACGCTGCTGATGAAGCCCACCTCGCCCAGCGCCGGGTCGTGGCGCCCATCGGGCCCGGCATGGCCCCAGCGTTCGGCGGTCTCGCCGGC
>Ga0208735_100075_pt1 | contig 59916 bp, 56 predicted proteins | sample Subbio12Aug_8Aab_FD_184829 | JGI IMG/M metagenome (GOLD analysis project Ga0208735, IMG submission 184829) | Serpentinite rock and fluid subsurface biosphere microbial communities from McLaughlin Reserve, California, USA - CR12Aug_8Aab (SPAdes) | ecosystem: Environmental > Terrestrial > Deep... | reverse complement strand
TGCTGTCCATCAGCGGCTGGATGCGCTCGGCGTTCAGACCCGCGCCCCGCACCAGAATGCCGCCCGCCACGTCGTTGGTGCCGACGAAGGCAAGGCCGAAGGGATGCTGCACCCCGGCCCGGTCCGGCGCCGAGACGAAGACATCGCCCAGCGCGCCCTGCTGCCCCTTCAGGATGCCGCCGCCGCTGGTGGTGATCGCGACCGCCCCGCCAGCCGGTGCGTTCGAGCCGGTCAGCACCTGCATGCCGCCCGCGTCGCTGTCGGCGGTGGTCAGCAGCAGCGTGTCCGGGTTCGCCTGAACAAAGCCATGCGCCACGCCGATCGCCGCGTCAGCCCGCGCCAGCGCCGCAAGCGTGCCGGCCGCGTTCATCGAGTTGGCCATGTTGTCGGTGCCCTCCTCCTCGATCACCGCAAAGAAGCCCTCGGCGTCGCGCGACACCACCTTCAGCGCAAAGTCGGTCATCTCGGCCAGGGTCGGCGCGGTCTCGACATAGTGGGGCAGCCCGTCGATCGCGTTGCGCTCGGCCGGGCTGTCGTTGAACGTGTGGTCAAGGGCAAAGACGCCCAGCACCTTTTCGACCGCCGCCGGATCCAGCGCGAGCAGCTCCTCGCGGGTGTAGACCACGGTGAAGCCCAGTTCCTCGGCGCGCTGGATCAGGTTCACCCCGTCCTCGCGCACGCCCTCGCCGTGGCGGCCGGTGGTGCCTGCGGGCAGCAGGTTGCGCTCGCCGCCCGACAGGATCACCTGGGCGCCCGATTCGATCACCTGGCGGGCGATCGTCACCTCGTCGCCGCGGTCATCGACCGAAGCGACGAAGGCCGCGGTTCCGGGTTCCGCGATGTTGCCGGTCTGGACCAGTGCCAGAGCCTTGCCCGCCGCCATCGCCTCTTCGGCCAGCGACATCGCCTGTCCCGAAGCCGCCGTCAGGTCGGTCGTCCCGTCCTTGCCGAAGCTGTCGGCCGCAACCTTGACTCCGTAGGCATGCACCGTCGCGCCGCCGTGGCTGGTGCCGGTCAGCTGGTCCTTCATGTGGCCGGTGTAGACCCCCATCTCGGGCAGGCGGTCCCAGTTCAGCTCGCCGTCCGGGCCGACCTGGTGGATGCGCGCCGCCATCCAGTGGTTTGCTCCGGCGCCGTCGGGGTGCAGGAAAATCACGTTGCCGGTGTCCTGGGCCAGCGCAGGCAGCGCCAGAGCAAGCGCGGTGGCGGCGGTGCCCAGCGTCAAACTCGCTTTCGTCATCGTCGTCTCCATTCTGAAGGCCCGCAAGGCCGCGAGCCTCGGGCATATGGGAAGGCAATGTAACAGCACAAGCGCAGCTGCATCACAGTCCGGTAAATGGCGGCAACCCTTTCGCAAACCTGCCGCGCATGTCGTTTTCTGACGCCAAAGGTCGGGTGGACTTGCCCGCATTCCCCCGGCTCTGGCAGATAGGGGCGAACCTATTGCGGGAGTCCCCACCATGAAAACCCACGTCAAGGCCCTGGTCGTCGGCGGCGGCGCAGTCGGCACCGGGATCGCCTACCATCTTGCGAAAGCGGGCTGGGACACGATGCTGGTCGAGCGGGACGAGCTGACCGCGGGCTCCACCTGGCACGCCGCGGGTCTGCTGCCGCTGTTCAACATGTCTTACGCGACCACCCACATCCACAAGTACAGCGTCGATTTCTACAAGGGGCTGGAGGCGGAAACCGGCCTCAACCCCGGCTTCTACGTCGTCGGCAACCTGCGCATGGCGCAACATCAGCAGCGGATGGACGAATACATGCTGTATTCCTCGGTGGCCGAAACCGCCGGGGTCTACCACGAGTTCCTTAGCCCCAAGGACATCAAGGACCGCTGGCCGCTGGTCCGCACCGAAGACCTGATCGGCGCGCTGTATCACCCGCAGGATGGCTACATCAACCCGGCCGACGTGACCCAGGCGATGGCCAAGGGCGCTCGGCAGTTCGGCTGCACCTTCGAGCGCAAGGTCCAGGTCGACGGCTACCGCTGGACCGGGTCCGAATGGATCGTGTCCTGCACAAGGCTTGAGGAAAAGGGCGGCAACCTCGTCCCCTCGGACGACCGGTTCGAGATCACCGCCGAACACGTCGTGACCGCCACCGGCAACCACGCCCAGCGCACCGCCAGGCTTCTTGGCATCAAGACCCCCGCCGTCGTCGTCGAACACCAGTACATCGTGACCGAGCCCGACCCCGCCCTTGTCGAATGGCGCAAGTCCAATCCCCAGCACCCGGTGCTGAGGGACGCCGACGCCAAGTGGTACGTCCGCGAGGAACGCGGCGGCTGGATCCTTGGCCCCTACGAAAAGGGCGCCCCGGCCCGCTTCCAGTATGGTGTGCCGGAAAGCTTCCGCGCCGATCTGTTCCCGCTGGATCTGGAACGGATCGAGCAGGAATACCTGTCCTTCATCCACCGGATTCCCTCGTCGGAAACCGTGGGTCTCAAGGACGATTACAACGGCCCGATCTGCTACACCCCGGACGGCAACCCGCTGGTCGGCCCCGCGCCGGGCCTGCGCAACATGTGGCTGGCCGAAGGGTTCAGCTTCGGCATCACCGCCGCAGGCGGCACCGGCCATTACCTGGCGCAACTGATGACCGAAGGCGAGGCCGAGATCGACATGGCCTCGCTTGACCCCAAGCGGTTTGGCAACTGGATGACCACCGAATACGCCTCCCGCAAGAATGAGGAGTGCTACGACCACGTCTTCATCCTGCACCACCCGGATGAGGAGCGCGAAGCCTGCCGCCCGCTGCGCACCGCCCCGGCCTATGACCGGCAGAAGGACATGGGCGCGCAGTTCGGCCAGGTGAACGGCTGGGAGCGGCCCAACTACTATGGCCCGAAGGACGCCCCCGCCGACTTTGACCACAATGGCCGCAGCTTCCGCCGTGGCACCTGGTGGCAATACGCCAAGGCCGAGGCCGAAGCGGTCCGCAACACCGTGGGCATCATCGACGCCAGCGCCTTCACCAAGCACCTTGTCCGGGGTCCCGGTGCGACGGCCTTCCTCGACCACTTCACTTGCAACAAGCTGCCGAACGTGGGCCGGATCAACCTGACCTATGCCCTGACCGACCACGGCACCACGCGCACCGAATACACCATCGTCCGGTTGAAACAGGACGAATACTACCTGATCTCGGCCGGGGCCTGGACGGCCTATGACTACGACTTCCTGCAAAAATCCGCCGACGATTGGATGGCTTCCGGCCACGGCCATATCGACATCCACGACGTCACCACCCAGTGGGGCGTCTATGCGCTGGCCGGCCCCAACGCCCGCGCCCTGCTGAAGGACATCGTCAAGGACGCCGATCCCGACACCGTCCTTGGCAACAAGCGCTTTCCCTGGCTGTCCTGCCGCGACATCGAACTGGGCATGTGCCCGGTCCGCGCGATCCGCGTGGCCTACACGGGCGAACTGGGCTGGGAGCTGCACTATCCGATCGAATTCGGCCGCTACCTCTGGGACCTGATCTGGTCGGTCGGCGAAAAGCACGGGTTGAAAGGTGTCGGCGCCCGCGCGCAGAACTGGCTGCGGCAGGAGAAATCCTACCGCGCCTTCGGCAACGAGCTTGGCCGCGACGCCACCCCGCTGGAGGCAGCGCTTGACCGCTTCGTCGACCTGACCAAGGACTTCCGCGGCAAGGAAAAGATGCTGGCCACCGGCATCCGGTCGAAATGCGTCACCCTGCTGATCGACGGGCCGGCGGATGCCGACCCCTGGGGCAAGGAAGCGATCATCCATGACGGCATCAAGGTCGGCCGCCTGACCTCGGGCGGCTATTCCGTGGCCTTTGGCAAGCAGATCGGCATGGGCTATGTCCCCGCCGCCCTTGCCGAGCCGGGCCAGAAGCTGAAAGTGAAGATCCAGTTGCAGGAATGGGACGCCGTCGTGACCGAAGACAGCCCCTTCGACCCGACCAACGCGCGCATCCGCATCGACGGCTGAAAGGTCCCGGCAAGGAAATCGAACCGGAGCCTGCAACGGCTCTGGTCCGATGTCTGCGGCGATTCCGGTGTCCGCGACCAGGCAGATTTCTCGCTTGCCTGTCGCTCCTGCCTTGAACCGCGGCACGACACACCCATCTTTCACGCATGGCCCCAAAGCAAAGACGGGAACGCAGGTTCCAACGACAGTTCGAGGCGCTGGAGCGGTTGGCCCCGTCCCTGCGCGGTCCGATGTCCACCCTGCGCCGGGACAGCTGGTTTCCGATCCGCTTTCCCATCGCACTGCTGCTGATCGTCGGAGGGGTCTTCGCGTTCCTGCCGGTCCTGGGCGTCTGGATGATTCCGCTTGGCCTTCTGCTGCTGGCCGTCGACCTGCCCATCTTGCGCGGACCGATCTCGGCCTTCATCATCCGCAGTCGACGCAAGGCACGGATGATCGCGACCCGCTGGCGGGCCCGGCGACGCTAGCGACTGTCGCACCGCTGTAACCGCGGCGGCCTACCCTGCGCGCAGGGGGTCCCCGCATGTCACGGCGCGAGCGCAGGTTTCACCGGCAGTTCCAGGCCCTGGAGAGCCTGGCCCCGCCCTTGCGTGTCCCACTGTCGCACCTGCGGCGCGGCAGTTGGCTGCTGGTCCGCCTGCCGCTGGCGATCCTGCTGACCATCGGGGGCTGCTTCTGGTTCCTGCCCGTCCTGGGCCTGTGGATGCTGCCTGCGGGCCTGCTGCTGCTGGCCGTCGACCTGCCGCATCTGCGCGCACCGATTTCGACCGTGATCATCCGGTCCCGTCGCGCGACGCAACGGTGGCTGCGGTGCCGCAGACGGCCTTAGTCCTCATCGGCAAGTTCCTGTTCCAGGAACCGCTCGAAGGCGTCAAGGTCCAGGGGATCGAGCTGCCCGAAAGCCCGCATCCAGAGCGTCGCCCCGGCCATTGCCTCGGGCTCCAGCTTGCACCAGATCACCCGACCGCGCCTTTCGCGGCTGATGAGGCCGGCCTCGGACAACACGGCCAGGTGCTTGGAAATCGCGGCCAGGCTCATCGCAAAGGGCTCGGCGACATCGGTCACCGCCATGTCGTCCTCCAGCAGCATGGACAGGATCGCCCGCCGCGTCGGGTCGGCCAAGGCGGCGAAGACAGCATCGAGGCGGTTGGTCATGCCGCGGTTATCCTTCGGGCGGCGGCGATCGTCAACCTTCGGGTTGAATATGTAAACCGGCCGACATGCTGTCGCAGGCACATCGGGCCTTCAATTAAATCGCCTTCTTTCAATACCTTCCAGCGCAATCTGCCTGCTTGACTCTGTCCCGCCCGGTCCGTAGAACCGCCGCGACCGTGAAAGGACCTTGCTATGGCGTCCGAACCCGATCCCGACCGTCTCAAGGCGCTGGAAACGCGGCTGCGGCAGGTCAAGGAAAAGGTGGAACCAGAGCGGACCAACACGGCCAAGGGTTTCTCGCAGGGCGAGGTGGCCTGGAGGATGATGCTCGAGCTTGTGATCGGGATGCTTCTCGGTCTTGGGGTCGGCTACGGGCTTGACGTGCTTCTGGGCACGCTGCCGGTCTTCCTGATCATCTTTTCGCTGCTCGGCTTCGCGGCGGGGATCCGCACGATGCTGGGGTCGGCCCGGCAGTATGAGGCGGCGGCCCGGCGGGCTGCCAAGGACGAGGAAAGCTAGGCGATGGCCACACCAGCCGAAGGCGGTTTCAACATCGACCCGATGAGCCAGTACCTGCTGCGGCCGCTGTTCGGCGATGGCGCGATCCTGTGGTACACTCCCACCAACGCCACGCTCTGGATGGGCGTCACCGTCCTGGCGACGGTCGCGCTTCTGGTGCTGTCCACCCGTCGCCGTGCCATCGTGCCGTCGCGGGGGCAGTCGATCGCCGAACTGATCTACGGCTTCATCCACCGGATGGTCGAGGATGTGGCCGGCCACGAGGCGCTGCGCTTCTTTCCCTATGTGATGACGCTGTTCCTTTTCGTGTTCCTGTCCAACCTGCTGGGTCTGATCCCGACCTCCTTCACCTCGACCGCGCAGATCGCGGTGACCGCGACCCTGGCGCTGCTGGTGTTCTTTACCGTCACGCTAGTCGGCATCGCGCGCAAGGGCGTGGGGTTCCTGGGGATGTTCTGGGTTTCCTCGGCTCCGGCGGCGCTGCGCCCGATCCTGGCAGTGATCGAGGTGATCTCGTATTTCGTCCGCCCGCTGTCGCACTCGGTGCGTCTGGGCGGCAACCTGCTGGCCGGCCACGCGGTGATCAAGGTGATCGCGGGCTTCGCCGGCGCGCTTGGCGTGGGATCGGTGGTGCCGATCATGGGCATCGTCGGCATGTACGCGCTCGAGGTTCTGGTCGCCACCGTGCAGGCCTATGTGTTCACGATCCTAACCTGCGTCTACCTGCGCGACGCTGTCGGCGAGGCGCATCACTAGAGGCCCGGCCACGGGAAAACGACCACTTGGGTCCCGACCACCGGGGCAACCCGATCAACTTTCAGCCAATTCCAAACAGGAGATACCAAATGGAAGGCGAACTTGCAGAAATGGGGAAATTCATCGGTGCGGGCCTGGCGGCGTTCGGCCTTGCCGGCTCGGGCATCGCGGTGGGCAACATCGTGAGCAGCTTCCTCGCCGGTGCGCTGCGCAACCCCTCTGCGGCACCGGGTCAGACCGCGAACCTCTTCGTCGGCATCGCCTTTGCCGAAGCGCTGGGGATCTTCTCGTTCCTGATCGCGCTGCTGCTGATCTTCGTCGCCTGATCCTTCGCACCTGATCTTCGGGCCGGCCCCCCGGGTCCGGCCCAGATTTCCCAGCCAAAGGACAAGTCGACATGGCAACCGAGGCACCTGGCGCGGCGGTACCCACCGTGGGCATGCCGCAACTGGATTTCACGACCTGGCCCAACCTGATCTTCTGGACTCTGGTCACCCTGGTCGTGATCTACCTGATCCTGTCGCGGATCGCCCTGCCGCGCATCGGCGCCGTGCTGGCCGACCGCAAGGGCACCATCACGAACGACCTCGCCGCTGCCGACGAACTGAAACAGCGCGCGGTACAGGCCGAGAAGGCCTATAACGAGGCGCTGATCAGCGCCCGCGCCGAAGCGGCCAAGATCGTCGCCCAGGCCATGGCCGAGATCCAGAAGGACCTCGACGCCGCAACCGCCCGGGCGGATGCGGAGATCGCGGCAAGGGCTGCCGAATCGGAAAAGACGATCGCGGCGATCCGTGACGGCGCTGCCGCTGCAGTCGCTGAAGTGGCGCGCGACACCGCCGTCGAAATCGTCGCTGCGCTGGGCGGGGTGGCGGACACCAAGGCCGTGTCGGCCGCGGTCGGCGCCAGGCTGAAAGGGTAAGGCGATGAAACGGCTTTCACTTCCACTCGCGTTGCTTGCGACGCCGGCCTTTGCGGCCGACAAGCCCTTCTTCTCGCTGCACAACACCGATTTCGTGGTGACGCTGGGCGCCTTGGCCTTCATCGGCATCCTGGTCTACTTCAAGGTTCCGGGCAAGGTGATGGGTCTGCTCGATGCCCGTGCCGCGACCATCAAGGCCGACCTCGACGAAGCCCGCGCTCTGCGCGAGGAAGCCAAGTCGATCCTGGCGACCTATGAGCGGCGCCAGAAGGAAGTCCAGGAGCAGGCTGACCGCATCGTCGCGCAAGCGAAGGATGAGGCAATGGCCGCCGCGGCCCAGGCGAAAGAGGACCTCAAGGCCGCGATCGCCCGCCGTCTGGCCTCGGCGACCGAACAGATCGCCTCTGCCGAAGCCGGGGCGATCCGCCAGGTCCGCGAGCAGGCCATCTCGGTGGCAATCGCGGCCGCTGGCGAGGTGCTGTCCAGGCAGATGACTGCCGAAGGTGCCTCGGCGTCGATCGACGATGCCATCGCCCAGGTCGAAGCGCGCCTGCACTAGGTCGGTTTGACCCCGAACAGGACACCGGCGGCCCCGCAACGGGCCGCCGGTTCTGTTTTGGTCCGCCGCTGCTCTTGCGCTGGTCGCTGGTCGTGCGCCCCAAACGTCATCCCGCCCCCTGCAAGGCGCACCGTCAACTGCCCAGGTCGCAAGTCTTCCCTCGCCCGACTCGCGGTGAAACCTGCTCCGTGGCCCTCAGGCCCCCCGCGCCGCCTGCCGCAGCACCCGGTCCAGCACGTCCAGAAACCGGCTCCGGTCGGCCTTCGAGAACATCTTCCCGCCCCCTTGCCGGAACGGATCGGCCGAGCGCAGGTCCTGCATCAGGTCGCGCGTCGCCAGCGCCATGCCGACATTGGCCGCCGTCAGCTCCTCGCCGTTATGCTTCACCACCCGCGCCCCGGCGGCCACGCATTTCGCAGCCAGGTGGATGTCCCCGGTGACCACCACATCGCCCGGCCCGCAGGCTTCGGCGATGAACTTGTCGGCCTCGTCCGGCCCGCTGGAGACGAAGACGCTTTCCACCAGCGGGTTCTGCGAGGGCCGGATGCCGCCGTTCGACACCACCACCATCCGCACCTTGTGCCGGGTGGCGACCGTCTCTGCCTCTCCTTTCACCGGGCAGGCATCGGCATCGATATAAAGCGTCATGCGGCCCCCGGACGGGCGCGGGCAAAGGTCACTCCAACGTCCGCTGCCAAGCATCCGTTGCCAAAAGGCAGCCACAGATTGTCCAGCCTGGACACTTCAGATCGCCGCCTTCCGCATCTCGTCCAGATAGATCTCCCGCAGGCGGGTCGCGACCGGCCCCGGCTTGCCGGTTCCCACGGGCTTGCCGTCCACCTCTACCACCGGCATCACGAAGATCGAGGCAGCAGTCGAGAACGCCTCGTCCGCCCCCTGAGCCTCTGCCGGGGTGAAGGACCGCTCCTCCACCTCGAACTGCGCCTCGGCCGCAAAGCGCAGCACCGCCGCCCGGGTGATCCCGTGCAGGATGTCGTTCCCCAGCGCCCGGGTGATGATCCTGTTGCCCTTCACGATGTAGGCGTTGTTCGAGGTCCCCTCGGTCACCGCCCCCGCCTCGTCGGTGAACCAGCTGTCATCCACCCCGGCCTTCTTCGCCGCCATCTTGCCCAGCGACGGATACAAGAGCTGGACGGTCTTGATATCGACCCGGCTCCACCGCAGGTCCGGGATCGTGATGACCTTGAACCCGGTCTTCGCGGCGGGCGCATCCGCCAGGTTCGGGATGTCCTGGGTGAAGGCCACCACCGTCCCCGGCAGCTCGGCGGGCGGGAACAGGAACGACCGGTCCCCCGGATTGCCCCGCGTGACCTGAAGGTAGATCATCCCCTGGTCGATCCCGTTCAGCCGAACCAGTTCCCGATGCATCGCCAGCAGCTCGTCCGAGCCGATCGGGCAAGTCATCTCCAGCTCTTTCAGCGACCGCTCCAGCCGCCGGACATGCCCGTCAAAGTCGATCAGCTTGCCATCCAGCACCGAGGTCACCTCATAGACCCCGTCGGCCATCAGGAACCCCCGGTCAAAGATCGACACCTTTGCCTCGCCCTCGGGCAGGTAGTCGCCATTCACATAGACAGTGCGGGTCATGCTGCTATCCCCAAAGCTGCGGCAAGGCCGGGTGGATGTGGCGGTCATCATAAATGACCGGATTGGCGCGGTCCTGCGCCATGTCGGCGGGGCCGTCAAGGTCCGACCAGTCGGCCCCCTGCGCGACCAGGATCGCCGGCGCCATCGACAGCGAAGTCGAGATCATGCAGCCGACCATCACCTTCAGCCCAAGCCGCCGCGCCTCACCCTTCGCGCGCAGGGCCTCGGTCAGGCCGCCGGTCTTGTCCAGCTTCAGGTTCACCACGTCATACCTGCCCAGCAGACCGGGCAAGGACGCCGCATCATGCGCGCTTTCATCCGCACAGACCGGCAGCGGGCGGGCAATTTCGGCCAGCATGTCGTCGGCGCCCTGCGGCAGGGGCTGTTCGACCATCTCCACCCCCAGCCGGATCAGATACGGCGCAAGCTCGGTATAGATATCGGGCGTCCAGCCCTCGTTCGCGTCGACGATCAGCCGGACCCTTGGGGCGCCCTGTCGTACCGCCTCGATCCGCGCCATGTCGGCCGGAGTGCCGAGCTTGACCTTCAGCACCGCCCGATGCGCTTGCCGCGCTGCGGCGGCCCGCATCGCCTCGGGCGTGTCCAGAGACAGGGTGAACGCAATCTCGACCGGTTTCGGCTGGGCCAGTCCCGCAAGCTTCCAGACCGGTGTGCCCGAAGCCTTTGCCTCCAGGTCCCACAGCGCGCAGTCCACCGCATTCCGCGCCGCGCCGGGTGGCAGCGCCTGTTGCAGGGCAGCCCGCGAAATCGCCTCCGGCAGCGCCAGGATCGCCGCGATGGACTCTGCCACCGTCTCGCCATAGCGCGGATAGGGCAGCCCCTCGCCCCAGCCGCGATGGCCGTTCCGGGTGATGGAGCAGGTCACCACCCGCGCCTCGGTCTTCGACCCGCGCGAGATGGTGAAGGGATTGCGAAGCGGGAAGGTCTCGGCCAGGGCGGTGATCATGGCCGGACTTTAGGAGCCGGAACCGGGATTGGGAAGGCACCGGACTTGCTGCGTCCGCAAAAGGAATGTTGCACCGCGGCGCGCAACATTATAACCGTGGTGTCAGACCTGACGTAATATCCTTGCCCAAAGGACTGACGATGAGCTTCCGCCTGCAACCCCCCGCGCCCGCCCGTCCGAACCGCTGCCAGCTTTTCGGCCCCGGCTCGCGGCCCGAGCTGTTCGCCAAGATGGCGGCATCGGCCGCGGACGTGATCAACCTGGACCTGGAGGATTCGGTGGCCCCCGCCGACAAGCCGCAGGCGCGGGCGAACATCATCAAGGCGATTTCGGACATCGACTGGGGTGGCAAGACGCTGTCGGTGCGGATCAACGGCCTCGACACGCCCTTCTGGTACCGCGACGTCGTGGACCTGCTCGAGCAGGCGGGCGAGCGTCTGGACCAGATCATGATCCCCAAGGTCGGCTGCGCGGCGGATGTCTATGCGGTGGACGCGCTGGTCACGGCCTGCGAGGCGGCGGCAGGACGCGGCAAGCGCATCAGCCTGGAGGTGATCATCGAGACGGCGGCCGGGATCGCGCATGTCGAGGAGATCGCGGCCTCCAGCCCCCGCCTGCAGGCGATGAGCCTTGGGGCGGCGGATTTCGCGGCCAGCATGGGGATGCAGACCACCGGGATCGGGGGCACGCAGGAAAACTACTACATGCACCGCGAGGGGGCGAAATACTGGTCCGACCCGTGGCACTGGGCGCAGGCGGCGATCGTGGCGGCCTGCCGGACGCATGGGGTCCTGCCGGTGGACGGGCCGTTCGGGGACTTCTCGGACGAAGAAGGCTTCAAGGCCCAGGCGCGGCGGTCGGCGACGCTGGGCATGGTCGGGAAATGGGCGATCCATCCCAAGCAGGTGGCGCTGGCGAACGAGGTCTTCACGCCGTCCGAGGCCGCCGTGACCGAAGCGCGCGAGATCCTGGCAGCGATGGAGGCGGCAAAGGCCGCGGGCCAGGGCGCAGCGGTCTACAAGGGGCGGCTGGTGGACATCGCGTCGATGCGGCAGGCCGAGGTGATCGTGCGGCAGGCGGAACTGATCGGGGTGTAGCGCAATCGTAGGGTGGGCGATATCGCCCACCCTACCTTCGGGTCAGCGCGTAGATGCCGGAGCCCACGACCAGCGTCGCGCCGATCCAGGTCGCAAGGTCGGGGCGTTCACCGAACAGTGCGATCGCCAGCACCATCGCAAAGATCAGCCGGGTGTAGCGGAAGGGCGTCACCGCCGAGACCTCTCCCGTCCGCATCGCGCAGGTCAGCGCGTGATAGCCCGCCATGCCGAAAACCGTGCCCCCGGCCAGGAAAAGCAGAGCGCCGCCGGTCGGCACCCGTGCGCCGCCGCTGATCGCCAGCAGGATCGCCCCGGCTGTCGCCAGCATCGCAAAGCCAAGCGCCCCCAGCTGGCAGTTCGACAGGCCCTTGGGCGCCGCTCGGGTGGCAAGATCGCGGCCGGCAAAGCCAAGCAGGCCGACCACGGCCAGCAGCGACAGGGCCGAGAAATCCGCCCCCGGCCGCAGGATGACGAGCACCCCCGCAAAGCCCACCAGCACGGCCAACCACCGTTGCGGGCTGACCCTCTCGCCGAAGACCAGCGCGGCCCCGGCGACCACAACCAGCGGCGTCGCCTGCAGGATGGCAGAGGTGGTGGACAGGGCGGTCAGCGTGATGGCAAGGCCGTAGAAGAGACGCCCGGTGATCTCGAATCCGCAGCGGACCAGCATCGGGCGCGACAGGAAGGCAGCGGGCAGCAGCGGCTCGCCGTGGCGGGCGGCCATCGCGGCGAAGATCAGCATTCCGGTCAGACCGATGGTCAACAGGACCTGGCCAAGCGGAAGCTGCTGCGCGGCGGCCTTCACGAAGACATCCTCGACCGCGAAGCCGGCCATCGAGGCCGTCATGAACACCGCGCCGCGCTGGTTGTCGGTCAGCGGCACGCCGCGACCCGCGCTTGACGGGACGGGACGGCTCTGGCCCTGCACCGGCCCGGAGAAGGGCTTGTCATCTTGCTGCGCATCTGGGCCTCCGGAGGCACAAGCTGCGCGGGCGGGGCGGAAATGGCAAGCGCCCCGCCCGCCGAGCGGCCCCAAATCCTTCTCCGCAAATCCTTCAAGGAAAGGATTTGTCAAAATTCTTGCTCAAGAATTTTGGGGCCGCTAGATCAGCCCGGCGTGCTTCATCGCCGCCTTGATCTTCGCCTTCGTCCCGTCGGTCAGGCCCACCAGCGGCAGACGCACTTCTTCCGAGCAGAGGCCCAGCACCGACAGGGCATATTTTGCGCCCACGAGACCCGGCTCGATGAAGATCGCCTCGTGCAGCGGCATCAGCTTGTCCTGATACTCCAGCGCGCGGGCATAGTCGCCGCGCAGGGTCGCCTCCTGGAACTCGGCGCAGAGGCGGGGGGCCACGTTCGCGGTCACGCTGATGCAGCCGACCCCGCCGTGGGCGTTGAAGCCCAAGGCGGTCGCGTCCTCACCCGAAAGCTGGATGAAGTCCGCCCCGCAGGCGGCACGCTGCATCGAGACCCGCTCGATCTTGCCGGTCGCGTCCTTGACGCCGATGATCCGGGGCAGCCTGGCCAGGGTGCCCATCGTCTCGGGCAACATGTCGACCACGGACCGGCCGGGGATGTTGTAGATCACGATCGGCAACTGGCAGCAGTCGTGCAGCGCGGTGTAATGCGCAACCAGACCCGCCTGGGTCGGCTTGTTGTAATAGGGCGTCACCACCAGCGCGGCATTGGCCCCGACCTTCTCGGCATGGCGCATCAGGCTGATGCCCTCGACCGTGTTGTTTGACCCCGCGCCCGCGATCACCGGAACCCGGCCCGCCACGGCGGCGACCACTTCCTCGATCACCCTCTGGTGCTCGGCGTGGCTCAGCGTCGGGCTTTCGCCGGTCGTGCCCACCGGAACGATGCCGTGGCTGCCTTCGGCGATGTGCCAGTCGACAAGTTTCTTCAGCGTCACCAGATCCAGTTCGCCGTTCTTGAACGGCGTCACCAGGGCAGGAAGGGACCCTCTGATCATGACGCTTCTCCTTTGATGGGCGATATTGCCCGCAAGCGCGCTTCTCATAGCGGCTGGCAGGGCCAAAGCCAAGTCTTGCGCACTGACGCAGTCGTGGGTTGTCCACCGGCGGGCAGTCAGGCAGATTCGGCGCCATGAGCAGCAAGAACATGATCCGGGCGCTGGTCCTGGCCATTGGCCTCCAGACGCTTCCGGCAGGAGCAGACACGACACAGGCGATGCGGACAGCCCTGGAGCTGGCCGCTGGCAAGGATTGGGACGGCGCGCTTTCCGTGGCGCCGTCAGGCGTGGGGCGCGACGTCATCGCATGGCAGCGGCTTCGGGCGGGCGAAGGGCGACTGGGCGAGTACGAAGAGTTCCTGCAGCGCCGCCCGGACTGGCCCGGCCTGCGGCTCTTGCGCGAAAAGGGCGAGGACGCGGTGGCGCGGTCCACCGACCCCGCCCGCGTGATTGCCTGGTTCCAGGCCGCACCGGCGCAAACCGGGACCGGAGCCATCGCGCATGTCCGGGCGCTGCAAGCCGCAGGCCGCGCTGCCGATGCCGATGCCGAGACCGAGGCGATGCGGGCCTGGTCCAGCCTGCCCTTCGCCCCGGACCAGGAGCAAGAGCTGATCGGCCTTGTCCCCGAAGGCGTGGGCTTCGTCCATGAGCTGCGTCTGAATACCCTGCTCTGGGAAGGGCGCAGGGGCGAGGCCGAGCGGATGCTGCCCCGCGTGTCCGCGGACTTGCAGGCGCTGGCCCGGGCGCGGATTGCGCTGCAGGGCGAGGGCAACGGTGTCACCGCGCTGATCGAAGCCGTGCCGAAGTCGCGCGCCGACGATCCGGGTCTTGCCCATGACCGCTTCATCTGGCGGATGAAGCGCGAGCTTTACGACGAGGCGGCCGAGCTGATCCTGGACCGCTCCACCTCGGCCGAGGCGCTGGGACGCCCCGAAGCCTGGGCCGAACGCCGCGCCATCCTGGCGCGCTACCTGATGCGGAACGGCCGGACGCAAGAGGCCTACCGGATCGCCGCCAACCACCATATCCCGGCGGGCGGCGGTGCCTCGGCCTATGCCGACCTTGAATTCCTGGCGGGCTTCATCGCGCTGCGCAAGCTGGGCGATGCGGCGACGGCAGAGACGCATTTCCGGCATCTGCTTGCCGGCGTTTCGACTCCGATCAGCCTGGCGCGGGCGCATTACTGGATCGGTCGGGCGCAAGAGGCCGCCGGCAAGGAGGCAACCGCAAGCTACAGGGCCGCCGCAGCCCATCAGACCGCCTATTACGGCCTTCTGGCCGCCGAGCGGCTGGGCCTGTCGCTGGACGCCAGTCTGCTTGCGCGGCCTGCAACCCCGGACTGGCAGAGCGCGGGCTTCACCCAATCTTCGGTCCTTGCCGCCGCGCAGCTGCTGCTGCAAGCCGGCGACCTGCCGCTGGCCAGGCGGTTCCTGCTGCATCTGGGCGAGGGCCTTGATGACACCGGCATCGCCCAGCTGGCCGACATGACCCTGGCCTGGAACGAGCCGCACCTGGCGGTTCTGGTCGCAAAGCAGGCGGCAGAGCGCGGGCTGATCCTGCCGCATGCCTATTTCCCGATCCCGGAGTTCGTGCCGGACGGGCTCAAGGTCAGCCGGGCGCTGGCTCTGTCGATTGCCCGGCGGGAAAGCGAATTCGACCCGGCTGCGCGGTCGTCAGCCGATGCGCGCGGGCTGATGCAGGTCCTGCCCGGAACGGCGAAACTCATGGCCGCCAAGCTTGGAAAACCCTTCGACGCCGGCAAACTGATCTCCGATCCCGCCTACAATGTCGCGATGGGCGCGGCCTATCTTGCCGAAATGGCCGAGGAGTTCGGGCCGTCGATCGCGCTGATCGCCTCGGGCTACAACGCCGGCCCTGGCCGCCCGCGCCGCTGGATCGGCGAATTCGGCGACCCGCGTCGCGCGGATGTGGACGTGGTCGACTGGGTCGAGACCATCCCCTTCGCCGAGACGCGGACCTATGTCATGCGGGTGGCCGAGGGCGTGGTCATCTACCGGGCCAAGCTGAAGGGCGCGGTGGGGCCGGTCAGGATCACGGACGAGTTGAAAGGGTAGGTGGGCAGATTGCCCACCCTACAAGCCGTGCGGAGGGTTAGCCCTTGTGCCGCATCTCCAGCTGCGCCAGCCGGACCTGGCGCAGCGCCTCGACCAGAAGCGCGGTCAGCAGGCCGAAGCTGAGCAGGCCATTCACCGCAGCCATCGCCGCGAAGATGCGCCATTCCTGCCTGGGCAGGACATCCCCCAGCCCCAGGGTCGAGAAGGCCTCGATCGCGTAGTAGAGCGATTCCTCCATCGACCTGAAGACCCCGATTTCGAACAGCACATAGGCCCAGATCCAGATGTTCACGGTCAGCACCAGCAGCACCCAGATCCCCACGGCCACCAGCAGGACTACCAGCTTGGGGCGCTGCGGCGGACGGATCAGCCAGGGATGAGCCACCCGAAAGGCGCTTTCCAGGACCAGGGCCGCCACGGCCATGACCAGAACGTTCAGGACCAGCAGCCCCGAGCCCAGCGCGATTTGCAGTAACATGGCGTGCCTTCTGGACTAAGCCTGCCCCAGACCTTATCTGACGATCATCATGGTGGCCAAGTCCGATCCCAACTCCAAGCTGATCGCCGAGAACCGGCGGGCGCGCTTCGACTACAGCATCGAGAGCGATCTCGAGGCTGGCATCATGCTGTTCGGGTCCGAGGTGAAAAGCCTGCGCCAGGGCGGGTCGAACATCGCGGAAAGCTATGCCTCGGTCGAGGGCGGCGAGTTGTGGCTGATCAACGGCTACATCGCGCCCTACCTGCAGGCCAGGACCTTCGGGCATGACGAACGCCGTCGGCGCAAGCTTCTGGTGTCGAAGAAAGAGCTTTCCCGCCTGTGGAGCGCGGTGGGCCGCGAGGGCATGACCATCGTGCCGATGAAGATGTACTTCAACGACCGCGGCATCGTGAAACTGAAACTGGGGATCGCCAAGGGCAAGAAGCTGGCCGACAAGCGCGAGACCAGCGCCAAGCGGGACTGGGACCGCGACAAGGCCCGGCTCCTGAAGCAGAACAGCCGCGGCTGAAACTGCACTTATCGAACATTTCTTGCCGGACCTGCGACAGTGTGGCACAGTTTCGCCTACCGGACAGCCACGTCCGGGGGACAAGCCGGGCAAACCCGGTACGGGAACCGGCGGACAGTGGGAGTGACGGGCAATGGAACTGATCATCCAGATCATTGCAGGCCTCTTGGGCGGCAATGCGGTGGGGGCCGGGGCGAAGACCCTCAGCCTCGGGACGGCGGGCAACTCGGTCGTGGGCGGCGTCGGCGGCCTGCTTGGCGGCCTGCTTGGCGGCCTTCTGGCCGGCACGCTGGCCGGTGAAGGCGGGGCGGCGATCGACTTTTCGAACCTCGACATGGGCGCGCTGGTCCAGTCGGTGGCTGGCGGCGGCATCGGCGGTGCGATCCTGACGGTGATCGTCGGCATGGTGAAGAAGACCCTGGCCAAGTAACACCCCCGGCGCGGGGGCGCTGCGTCTCCGCGCCACTGGCCTGCCTGCAGCCTGGGCAAGTTTCCGCCAGTATCCTCGTGCTAGCGCACCCCACGGTTGCGAAATCCCGGCTATTGTGCCATTATCTTCAACAGTGCGGTGGCGTTTGGCCGTTGCGCTGAGCTGTATCCAATACCTCAGACCAGATTTCCGTGCCCGATTTCCGGGCATTTCTTCTTCCGTTGGCAAACCATTCATACAAGGAGAATTCCCATGGCCAGGCCCCCCGTTTCCCCCGGCGAAGGCGACTTCAACCTTCCCTCCGACAGCGAGGAAGACCTCGACGGAGCGCTGCCTCCAACCGATGTCGATCTTGCTGTCCAGGCTGCCGAACAGGAAGCCGAGATCATGGAGACCGCCTTCGGCGAGGATCTCGCCGCGCTCAAGGCCGAGATCGAAAAGCGCCTGACGTCGAACTGCGCAGCGGCGAATGCAAGCGGTGCCGTGCAGGACATCGAAGGTGACAATATCGTCGGCATCGGGTTCACGACCGTCGATTCCGAGGATCTCGCCTCGGGGGCGTGCAGCGCGGAGCCCGGCAGTCCGGCGCTGGTCGCCTATGTTTACGAACAGGTCACGGACGACAAGCTGCAGGCCGAGATCGCCGCGTCGGCCGGGACTTCGGCGCTGAGCACCGTGCCGGTGATCCAGGTCCAGACCGGGGTGATTGACGCCCTTTCGCACCGGGCGCGGATGCGCCCGGCACCGGGGGGCGTCTCGGTCGGGCATTTTGCGATCACGGCCGGCACGCTCGGCTGCCTCGTGCGCGGCAATTCAGCGCCGCGACACGTGCGCCGGATGATCCTCAGCAACAACCATGTGCTGGCCAACAGCAATGCGGCGCAGCTGGGCGATGCGATCATCCAGCCGGGGCGCGTCGACGGCGGCAGTCGGCCGGGCGATGTGATCGCAGTGCTGGAACGGTTCGTGCCGATCAACTTTGCCGCCGGCGGTATCAACTTCGTCGACTGCGCGACCGGATGGACCTGGCCCGAGCGGGTGCGCAGGGAGCTCATGTTCCTCAGCGGCGGGGTGCCCCGGTTCTTCCGGGTGGGAAACTGCGTCAAGAGCCCGGCGCTGAACATGCTTGTCGGCAAGACCGGGCGCACCACCCAGCTGCGCCAGGGCCGGGTGACCGGCGTTGGCGTGACGGTGAACGTCAACTTCAACGGCCGGATCGCGCAGTTCCGCGACCAGTTCTCGATCCGGGGAATCGGCGGCGATTTCAGCGCAGGCGGCGATTCCGGTTCGCTGATCTGGGAATGGTCGGCCCAGCGCTGTGCGGTCGGGCTCTTGTTTGCCGGGGGTGGCGGCACCACTTTCGCCAACCGGATATCGCGGGTGCTGGGGGCGCTGGACGTGCGGCTGGAAGTCTGAAACCATTGGGAGCCGACCGAAGGGCCGGCTCCCGCCCATCGACCCGGAGTGACCGAGATGACTGGCGACGACGAAGCCTGGGTTCCCCCCGACCTTTCGGCATTGGGCGTGGACCCTGCGCCGCAGAGCCATCAGATGCCGGACAACGGCGGTGCGACGCCCGCTGCGGCCGCGCTGGCGCGTCACCACGATGCGCTGATGGCACGGATCGGGGTGGTGATGGTCGGCGAGACGCTGGATGCCACCGGCGCCTCTGCCGTGCTGATCGGTGTGCGCACCGCGCGCGACATGGGACGGCTGCCGACCTCGGTCGATGGTGTGCCGGTTGTGGTGCAGGTGATCGGCGACGTCGACGCCCAGTAGCTCCGGCAGGGCAAAGGCGGCTTTGCCGGGGGGGGCGATGGCGGCTGAATCCCTTGCCCTTGTCCCGGTTTTGCGGCTATTCGTCTGGCCAGAAGGTCAGGAGAATGCCATGGGCGCGGACGACCCCAAGACGCTGGTCTCGACCGACTGGCTGGCGCGCCATCTGCGCGACCCCGACCTGCGGGTCCTGGACGCCAGCTGGTATCTGCCGGCGCAGAACCGCGACGCCAGGGCCGAATATGCCGCCGCGCATATCCCCGGCGCGCGCTTCTTCGACATCGACGAGATTTCCGACCAGCGGTCATCCCTGCCCCACATGGCCCCGCCGCCCGAAAAGTTCATCTCGCGGCTTCGCGCGATGGGCGTGGGCGACGGGCATCAGGTCGTTGTCTACGACGGCGCGGGCATCTTCAGTGCCGCCCGGGTCTGGTGGACGTTCCGGCTGATGGGCAAGACCGACGTGGCCGTGCTGGATGGCGGTTTCCCGAAATGGCAGGCCGAGGGCCGCGAGATCGAGGACATGCCCCCCGTCGTGCGCGACCGGCACATCACCGTCAGCCGGCAGAACCACCTGGTGAAGGATGTCACCCAGGTTGCTCACGCCGCCAAGCTGGGCGAGGCCGAGATCCTCGACGCCCGCTCTGCCCCCCGCTTCCGGGGCGAGGCGCCAGAGCCGCGGGCGGGTCTGCGCTCGGGGCATATTCCGGGGTCGAAGAACATTCCGTTCGGTGATGTGTTGAACCCGGACGGCACGATGAAGCCCCCCGCTGCGCTGCGCGAGGTGTTCGAGGCGGCCGGGGTCAACCTTGGGAAACCCGCGATCACCACCTGCGGCTCGGGCGTGACGGCGGCGGTCCTGTCCCTGGCGCTGGAGCGGATGGGGCACCGGAACCATTCGCTTTATGACGGGTCCTGGGCGGAATGGGGCATGTATGACGATCTGCGGGTCGCCACCGGCCCCTGAGGCGGCTTGCCGATCGGTGCGGCTTGTGGCACTGGGCTGGCGTCCAGAACTCCGGGAAATCCCATGCTTGAAACGCTCAATCCCCAGCCGCAGGACAAGATCCTGCAACTGATCGCCCTGTACCGGGAGGACCCCCGGACCACCAAGATCGACCTTGGCGTCGGCGTCTACAAGGACGCGACCGGCCTGACCCCGGTGATGCGCGCGGTCAAGGCGGCGGAACGGCAGTTGTGGGAGACGGAGACCACCAAGACCTACACCGGTCTGGCCGGAGAGCCCGCCTACAACGCGGCGCTGGTGGCGATGATCCTGGGCGAGGGCTTTGCCGACCGCGCGGCCTCGGTCGCCACTCCGGGCGGGACGGGCGCGATCCGGCAGGCGCTGGAACTGATCCGGATGGCCAACCCCAAGGCCCGCGTCTGGATGAGCGCGCCCACCTGGCCGAACCACCCGTCCATCGTCAGATACCTCGGGATGACCGGGGTGGAGTACCGCTACTTCGACGTTGCGACCTCGGGCATCGACTTTGCGGGCCTGATGGCCGACCTTGAAGGCGTTGCGGCAGGCGATGCCGTGCTTTTGCATGGGTGCTGCCACAACCCGACCGGGGCGAACCTCTCGGCCGACCAGTGGGGCCAGGTGATCGCGCTGCTGCAGCGCAAAGGCGCGGTTCCCTTCGTCGATCTGGCCTATCAGGGTTTCGGCGACGGGCTGGAGGAAGATGCCGCCGCGACCAGGCTGATCGCCAATGCTTTCCCCGAGCTGCTGATCGCCGCTTCGTGCAGCAAGAACTTCGGCATCTACCGCGAGCGGACCGGGATTCTGGTGGCCCTGACCTCGCCCGACCGCAAGGCCGTGGTGCAGGGGAACCTGAATTTCCTCAATCGCCAGAACTACAGCTTTCCGCCCGACCACGGCGCGCGGCTGGTGACGATGATCCTGGAAGATGCAGCTCTGACCGCCGAGTGGAAGCAGGAGCTTGAGGAGGTTCGCCAGAACATGCTGGGGCTGCGGAAGGCCCTGGCCGAGGAGCTGCGCCGCGCCACCAACTCTGGCCGCTTCGACTTTGTCGCGGATCACCGGGGCATGTTCAGCCGACTGGGCCTGACCGAGGCGCAGGTCAACCGGCTGCGGGAAGAGCATGGCATCTACATGGTCGGCGACAGCCGGATCAACATTGCCGGGCTGAACGCCAGGACCGTCCCGATCCTTGCTGCCGCCATCGCGCAGGTGCTCTGACACCGATGCTGGCAGTCGCGTTGGCAGCGATCCGCGCGCCGACCTGAGGCTTGGCACAACCCCCGCCCCGTGCTTGACTGCCCCGAAATCCCGGGGGAAAGCCATGGCGAAGGCGGCGCGCAGGATCACGGCGGAAGACGCGGCGGGGCTGGTCCGGTCGGGGATGTGGCTGGACTACGGGGCGGTGCTGGGCCAGCCCGATGCCTTCGACGAGGCGCTGGCCCGGCGGCTGGGCGAGGTCACCAACCTGCGCTTCCGTTCGGTCCTGACCACCCGGCCCCGCGCGGTGCTGGAGGCGGACCCCGAGGGGAAACACGTCCACTGGTTCTCGACCCATTTCTCGGGCTACGATCGCCGGAAACATGACGCCGGGTTGGCGCATTACCTGCCGGTGAACCTGGGGGAAGTGCCGGACTACTACCGCCGCTTCATCGACCCGCCGGACATCGTGGCCTTCAAGACCGCACCGATGGATGCGCGGGGGGTCTTCAACTTCGGTCCGAATACGCTGTGGATGCGGGCGCTTGTCGAACGCGGGACAGTGGTGATCGTCGAGGAAACGCCGACGCTGCCCCATGTGATGGGCGTGGGGACCGGGGTGCATGTCTCGGAGGTCGATTACATCATTCCCGGCCACGACCGTCCGATGGCCGAGCTGCCGAACGCCCCCGCGACCGAGGTGGACAAGGCCGTCGCCCGCCTGATCGCGGCCGAGGTGGAGGACGGCTCCTGCCTGCAGATCGGCATCGGGGGGATGCCGAACGCAGTCTGTTCCTTGCTGGCGGAAAGCCCGGTGCAGGACCTGGGCATCCACACCGAGATGATGACGGACGGGATCGTCGACCTTTATCGCGCCGGCCGGGTGACGGGGGCGCGCAAGCAGCTGAATCCGGGCCGCATGGTCTGCACCTTCGCGCTGGGGTCGCAGTACCTGTACGATTTCATCGACCGGAACCCGGAGGTGGAATTTCACCCAGTGGACTACACCAACCTGCCGCACAACATCATGCGGAACGACAAGGTGGTGTCGATCAACAACACGACCCAGATCGACCTGCAGGGGCAGGCAGCGTCCGAGACCGACGGGTTCCGGCACATCTCGGGGACCGGGGGGCAGTTGCAGTTCGTGCGGGGGGCTTACGGGTCGCAGGGCGGGAAAAGCTTCATGTGCCTTGCCTCGACCTACGAGAAGCAGGGGGAGCGGCGGAGCCGGATCGTGACGGCGCTGACCCGGGGCAACGTGGTGACGACGCCGCGGACCGACATGATTTATGTGGTGACGGAATACGGGATGGTGAACCTGAAGGGGCGGTCGATTGCCGAGCGGGCGCGGGCGCTGATTTCCATCGCCCACCCGGATTTCCGCGAGGATCTGGAGCGGGACGCCTATGAGCACCGGCTGATCCCGAGGGGGTTCCCTTAAGTGGGACCACCGGGGAGAATGCTTGTGTATTCCATATTCAGCAATAGCTTGCTTGTCATTCTCCGGATCTGTCGTGCAGCACCTACGGACGGTTTTCAGATTGAGCGCGTTCCGCGCAAGGCTTTTGTCTCGCCGCTTTGCGTGAAGGACGCAAAGCGGCTCGGGTTTTGCCTCCGGCGGGGATATTTGGGCAAATGTGAAAGGAGACGGCGCGGTCTGGAGCCCGGCGTTCGCAGACGCCATCCGCAGCACGCGCGTCTGTCCGCCGTTACCGGCTTGCCTGCCAGGCCGCAAGCAGGCCCGCCACGGCGATCAGCGCCATGCCGGTGAAGCCCGGCGCGTCGGGCAGCTGCTGGAACACAAGCCAGCCCAGCAGCGTGGCAAAGGCGATGTGCATGTAGTTGACCGGCGCAAGCGTGGAGGCCGGGGCCTCGCGGTAGGCCGAGGTGAACATGAGGTGCCCGACGGTCGCAAGCGCACCCAGGGCCAGCATCAGACCGGCATCGAGGGCGGTCGGCCAGGTCCCGCTGTTCAGGGCAAGGGTCAGGGAAATGAAGACCACGGCCCCGACCAGCGCGGTGTGGGCCATCAGCGCCATCGTCGTTTCCGTCCGGGCCAGGACCCGGGTCAGGATGTGGTAGCCGGTGGCGAGGGTCGCGTTCAGCAGCGACAGCGCCACTCCCCAGCCATCAAGGCCGCTGCCGGGTCGGGCGATGAGGAGAACGCCCGCGAAACCCAGCGCCGCAGCACTCCAGCCGAGCCGACTGATGCTTTCGCCCAGGACGGTCGCTGCGGTCAGCATGACCAGGACCGGGGTGACATAGATGATCGCCACCGTTTCGGCGACCGGCATCACGCGCAGCGCCAGCAGCATCGAGATCGAGGCGAGCGCCAGACAGAGGCCCCGCAGGATGACCAGGCCGGTGCGGTTCGTGCGCCACAGGGCCGCGCCGTGGCGTGGGGTCATGACCAGCGCGACCAGCGCCAGGTTCACGCTGTAGCGCACCGCCAGGATCATGGTCACGGCGTAAAGCATTGCGAGATGCTTGCCGAGCGTGTCGGCGACCGCAAACAGCAGCGTCGCGGCGATCACCAGCGCCACGCCTTTCGGGGGATTGCCTTCGGGATGCATGACGGGCTCCTTCCGGCTGGATCCTAGATGCGAAGGGCGGAACAGGTAAGGAGCGATTGGCTGATGCCCCGCCTCTTCGCGCGCCCCGCCTCTTCGCATGTCCCGCCCGACGAGAAGACGAAGTCGCACGAGGAGGGGGCGCGGCAACGCGAAACGGCCCGCGGGGGGAGGACCCGCGGGCCGTCGTGGTGCGGCGGCAGGAGGGAGGAGGTTCCTGCCGCCGGGTCGTTCGATCAAGAGTGGTAGGCCTGCTCGCCGTGAGTGGTGAGGTCGAGGCCCTGACGTTCGGTGTCGTTGTCCACCCGGAGGCCGATGGTCATGTCCACCAGCTTGAAGGCGAGGTAGGCCACGACGCCCGACCAGACGATGGTGATGAGCACGCCCTCGATCTGGACCCAGAGCTGCGCCATCATCGCGTAGTCTTCGCCCTTGATCCCGCCGAAAGCCGCGGCCGAGAAGACGCCTGTCAGGACCGCGCCGACGATCCCGGCGACGCCGTGGATACCGAAGACGTCGAGGCTGTCGTCGTACTTCATCTTCTGCTTGACCACGGTGACGAAGAAGTAGCTGGCAAGCGTGGCCAGGATGCCCAGCGCGATGGCACCCATCGGGCCGACGGTGCCGCAGGCCGGGGTGATGGCGACAAGGCCGGTCACCATGCCCGAGGCCGCACCCAGCATCGAGGCCTTGCCGCGCTGCAGCGCTTCGATGCCACACCAGGCCAGGGTCGCTGCGGCGGTGCAGATGAAGGTGTTGAGCATCGCCAGCGTCGCGCCGCCGTTGGCTTCAAGGTTCGAGCCGACGTTGAAGCCGAACCAGCCGACCCACAGCATCGAAGCGCCGATCATCGTCATGACCATCGAGTGCGGTGCCATGTTGTCCTTGCCGTAGCCAAGGCGCGGGCCGATCACCAGGGCTCCGACCAGGGCTGCGATGCCGGCGTTGATGTGGACCACGGTGCCGCCGGCAAAGTCGATGGCGCCCTTGGCGTAGAGGTAGCCGTTCGGGTCCCAGACCATGTGGGCGATCGGGAAGTACGAGAAGGTGCCCCAGAGGACCGAGAAGGCGAGGACGGCCTTGAACTTGATGCGTTCAGCGAAGGCGCCGATGATCAGCGCGGGCGTGATCGCCGCGAAGGTCATCTGGAAGGCGATGAACAGGTATTCCGGGATCACGTAGCCTGCCGAGAAGGTCGCGGACATGCTGTCGACCGTGACGCCCGACAGGAACAGCTTGCCCGTGCCGCCCCACCAGGGCGAGGTCGAGCCGCCGAAGGTGAAGGAATAGCCGTAGACGACCCAGACGATCATCATCACGCAGGCGACGACGGTGGTCTGCATCAGGATCGACAACATGTTCTTCGACCGCACCAGGCCGCCGTAGAACAGCGCCAGACCCGGCAGGGTCATGAAGAGGACGAGGACGGTCGAGATCATCATCCAGCTCACGTCGCCCTTGTCCATGACGGGGACGACTTCCTCGACCACCTCGGCGACGGCCTCTGCGGTTTCGGTCGTGGCCTCCTGCGCCCAGGCGGGCAGGCTGGCAAACAGCGACGCGCCAAGTGCGCCAAGGCCAGCAAGTTTCATGTGGTTGCTCATGTCAGTGGTTACCCCTTCCCCACGCTTTCACAGCGCATCGTCATCGGTTTCGCCGGTGCGGACCCGCACGGCGTGTTCTACGTCCAGGACGAAAATCTTTCCGTCGCCGATCTTGTCGGTCTTGGCCGTCTTCTGGATCGTCGCGACGACCTGATCGGACAGGGCGTCGGAGACGACGATCTCGAGCCGGACCTTCGGCACGAAGTTCACGGCATATTCGGCACCGCGGTAGATTTCGGTGTGGCCCGACTGGCTGCCGAACCCCTTGATCTCGGTCACCATCATGCCGCGCACGCCGATGGCGGTCAGCGCCTCGCGGACCTCCTCCAGCTTGAACGGCTTGATTGCTGCAATGATGAGCTTCACGTGCTTCCCCTCTCTTGTGCGGCATCCAGGGCGCGGACCCCTCATCAGGAATGAGGGCGGGGAATGCTGCGGTCGCACAAGGAATGGACGGCCCGGCAGAGACAGGTCGGGGGGTTAAGTGCACATTTTTTGCACTTTGCCTGGCCGATGCCCAATTCTTGAGCGGCGACACGACGCGAATCGTCGTCCACCTGACTTCGCTTTCCGGCAAATCCGCGATAGTGTCGCACCAAAGGGACCGGAACGGTCCGGTTTGCGAGTGGCAGAGCAGGCATGGCAGCGAAAGACCGGGGGCGTGGCCCCCTTGTTGCAGACAAGCGGTATTCGACCTCGCGCGCGGGCCCGTCGGGCGGCGGGCCGCGCAAGCCCGCGCCGCCGAAAGAGCCGCCACGCCAGCCGCGCAGGCGGGCGGGTGCGGCGCGGCCACGGCGGCAGCACGGGGTCATCCTGGGGCTGATCCTGGCGATCTGGCGGGTGATCTGGGGCATCGCCTGGCGCGGCTCGGTGATCGGGGGCCTGATCCTGGGCGGGTTCGTCTGGTACTACTTCGCGCAACTGCCAGAGCTGGAGGCGGTCGTCGACGACCGTGCACGCGGATCGGTCACGATGCTGGACCGCACTGGCGAGGTCTTCGCCTGGCGGGGCGAGACCTTCGGCGGCATGGTGACGGCCGAGAGCGTCTCGCCCGATCTGCACGACGCGGTGCTGGCGACCGAGGACCGGCGGTTCTACTGGCACTTCGGAATCAGCCCGCGCGGCATCGCCAGCGCGATCCGCATCAACCTGTCCGAAGGGCGCGGCGCGTTCGAGGGCCACGGCGGCTCGACCATCACCCAGCAGACCGCCAAGCTTCTGTGCCTGGGGGTCCGCTGGGACCCGACGATGTGGAAGTCCGAGGCCGAGTACGAGAGGGACTGCCGCCAGGGCGGCATCTGGCGGAAGATCAAGGAAGTCCCCTTCGCGATGGCGATGGAGGTCAAGTATTCCAAGGAAGAGATCCTGACGATCTACCTGAACCGCGCCTATCTGGGGGCGGGCACGCGGGGCTTCGAGGCGGCGGCACAGCGCTATTTCGGCAAGTCGGCCAAGGACGTCAGCGCGGCCGAAGCCGCGATGCTGGCGGGCCTGCTGAAGGCTCCGTCCACCTTTGCCCCCACCGCCAGCCTGGAGCGGTCGCGCAACCGGGCAGCGGTCGTGATCGGGCTGATGGAGGAGCAGGGCTATCTGACCAAGGCCGAGGCCGACGAGGCGCGGGCCAATCCGGCAGTGCTGTCCAAGGCGGCACGGCAGAAGTCGGGCGGCTATTTCGCCGACTGGGTGATGGAGACGACGCCCGACTATCTGGCGCGGGACACGACGGAAGACGTGATCATCGAGACCACGCTGGACCAGGAGATGCAGAAGAAGGCCGAAGAGGCCCTGACCTGGATCTTCGAGAACAAGGTCAAGGCGGGGTCCAAGGCGCAGGCGGCCATCGTGGTGATGAGCGCGGATGGCGCGGTGCGGGCGATGGTCGGCGGGCGCAACATCCCCAACGCCGGCGACTTCAACCGCGCCACGCAGGCGCTGCGGCAGACGGGATCGACGTTCAAGCCCTTCATCTATGCCGTGGCGATGGACCTGGGCTACAGCCCGATGGACTTGGTCGAGGACACGCCGATGTGCATCTACACGGCCGGGTCGGGCGACTGGTGTCCGCAGAACTATGACAGGGAGTTCAAGGGCCAGATCACGCTGACCCAGGCGCTGGCCGAAAGCCGGAACATCCCGGCGGTCCGGGTGTCCGAGGCAGTGGGGCGCGACCTGGTCAAGCAGGTGGCAACCGATTTCGGCCTGGCGCAGAACTTTGCCGACGGCCCGGCTTTGGCCCTGGGCGTGTCGGAATCGACGCTGATCGCCATGACGGGCGCCTTCGCGGGGATCCTGAACGGCGGGTCCTCGGTCGCCCCCTACGGCTTGCAGGCGCTGAAGCTGAAGGGGATGGACGAGCCGCTGTTCGGTGCGGGCGGCGGCATCGGCGAACGGGTGATCTCGGAGAGGGCCGCCCATGCGCTGACCTACATGATGACCGAGGTCATGAACTCCGGCACCGGGGGTCGGGCGCGGCTGGACGACCGCGAGGCAGCGGGCAAGACCGGCACGACGCAAAGCGCGCGGGACGCCTGGTTCGTGGGCTTTACCGCCGATTACGTGGTCGGCGTCTGGATGGGCTACGACGACAACAGCCCCTTGACCGGCGTGACCGGCGGGGGCCTCCCGGCCGAGATCTGGCACGAGGTCATGGTGCGGATCAGCGAAGGCGTCCCGCCGAAGCCGCTGATCAAGGACATCCCCGAGTCGACCTATGCCCCGGTCGGCGGCAGTGACGGTGCCATCGCCGCCGAGGACGTGCCCTATTTCGACGACCCCAACGCGCCGCTGTTTGATGGCGAGCGGTACCAAGCGCCGCTGCCCGAGGCCTATACCGCCCCCCTGCCCGCGGATGTGCCGGTCCTGGACGGCCCGCCGCCCGAGGGCGCGGTGATGGAAGGGCCGGTCGAAAGCACAAGCGGCGATCTGGTGGAACAGCTGCTGGACGGCGGGCTGGGCAACTGAGTCCGGCGCGAGGAAACCGCCCAGGTCGTTTGGCATGTTGCGACCGTGCAGGACGGGGTGGCGGATGAAGCGGGATCGGTATGATGAAGGTGCGGCCATCCTTGCGGCCATTGCGAGCAAGTCCGTGGCCCTGAGCCACGCACTTTTGAGTGCCGCGCCTGGGGTTGTCACGCTGCACCTTCGCCACGGCACAGTGCGACGGGGAGACGAAGCCGAACAAGGCGTCGGGGATCAGAGGCTGGCGAGATCCGCGATCAGCCGGTCAAGGTCGCCGCCGCGCTGGTCCAGAAGCGCGCCCATCTCGGTGCGTTCCGTGGCGAGCATGTTCACGCCCTCGATGATGATGTTGAAGAACAGGCTCTTGCCGGACCTGTCGGACACATGCCAGCGCACCTCGAACGGCGCTTCGCCCTGCAGCCGGGCGATCGAGACCACCTCGTAGTAGCTTTTCACCGCGCGGGCCTCGGCCACTTGGATCTGGGCGCCCTCGAATTCGCGGAAGCGGCGACCGTACTTGCGGCTGAGATAGCCCTGGAAGGCCTTGGTGTAGGCCGCAAGCTGGCCTCTGGAGGCTGACCTGGCCGCTGGTCCCAGCACCGAACGCGCGATGGCCGGCACGTCGCCATACCGGGTGAAAAGCTGCTCGAAGTCGCGCAGCATCGCGGCTTCGGACTTGCCCGAGTTGATGATCGACTTGAGGTCGGCGACCGTCCTGTCGACCAGGTCCGTTGCGGCCTCGGCCGTCAGTGCCAGGGCGGGACGGGGCAGCGCGGCCAGTGTCGCGGCCAGTGTCGCGGCCGTTGCCAGTCCGGCCACGAAGCCGCGGCGCGAGAGAGTCAGGTCACTGGGCATAGGGATCCTCGTAGGGGTCGATGAAATCGTCGTCGCCGGCTGCGGCACCGCCGCCGCCCTTCCCAAGCTCGAACCGCCGGTTCTGCAGGTAGAGGAGCCGCGCCTGAGCATAGCTGTCGGCACTTTCATATAGGAGCGAATCGATCGTATCCGAGAAGCGGTCGCGATCACCAAGGCGTGAGAAAAGCCGGACGATCGCCGCTGCGTTGGCCTCTTTGTCGGGCAGCGCCAGCCGGACCGGGTTCAGCGCGACATCGACCACGGTGCCGACGGTGTCGCGCACGGTCGAGGGGCCTGCAAGCGGCAGTTCGACATAGGGACCCTCGCCTGCGCCCCAGACATGCAGCGTCTCGCCGAAGTCGGTGGGATTTTCCGGCAGGCCAAGCTCGGACGCGATGTCGATGGTGCCGCCCAGCCCGAAGGTCAGGTTCGTGGCCAGCCGAAGCGAGTTTTCCGCCGCCGCGACAAGGCGGAGCTGCAACAGGTTGTTCACGATGTCGCCGGGCAGATCCAGCGTGTCGGCCACATTGCCGATTGCGCGTTTCACCGGCTCGGGGACACCGCCGCCAAAGCCCCTGGAGGCCGGTCCGACCAGCGCGCGGTCGACGCCCTTGTTGAAGGCGTGGATCGTGCGATTCGTCGGCTCGAACGGGTCGTTGATGCCGTCGCCCGAGGGCGCGGCACCACAGGCGGCAAGACCCGCGACGGCAAGGAGGGCAAGCGATCTGCGCAGCTTCTGCCCGGAAATAAAGGAAATGTTCAGACCCATGATCCTACTGTGCGGCCAATACGCCGCAAGACATAGTCCCGCGTCGGCGTTGGCAAGGCATAAGACCGTGACTTGTCCAACACAACGGCGAAGCGTGGCACAGAGGTCGCGGCTGGCAGGAACACGCCAAGGACAGTTGGATGGCAAGGCCCGTGACCACAGCGCCCGACCTGACGCCCGGCCCCCCGTCCGGTCTCGTAACCGGCCCCCCATCCGGCCCCCCGTCCGGCCGCGTAACCGGCCCATCCTGCGGACATGGCTCTGACCCTGCGTCCGGACTGGCCGAGCTTGCGACCGCCCGCGCCTTCTCGCGCCGGGCTGTCGTGTTCGCCTTTGCCTTCTCGGCGCTGGTCAACCTGCTGATGCTGACCGCACCGCTTTACATGCTGCAGGTCTATGACCGTGTTCTGGTCTCGCGGTCGGAAGAGACCCTGCTCGCGCTGTCGCTGCTGATGGCCTTCCTGTTCCTGCTGATGGGGGTCCTGGACCATGCCCGCAGCCGGATCATGGCTCGGGTCGGAGCCCGGCTGCAGACCCGCCTTGACCCGCGCGTCCTGTCCGCCGCGTTTCGCAGGCTGACCGTCTCGCCGCAGGACCCCGCGGCACAGGCGGCGCAGAGCGACCTTGACGCAATCGCGCGGTTCTGGGCGTCACCCGTGCTCCTGGCGCTGTTCGATGCGCCCTGGGCGCCGGTCTTTGCGGCGGCGATCTTCGTCTTCCACCCCTGGCTAGGCTGGCTGGCCCTGGGGGGCGGTGTGATGATCGTGGCCTTCAGCTGGCTGAACCAGCGCAGCACCGAAGGACCGCTGCAGGCAGCGACCCTGGCCACGCTTGCGGCCGACCGGCAGGCCGAGAACCTGCGACCCGAGTCCGAGGTCATCCAGGCGCTGGGGATGACAGGGGCGGCTTTCGCGCGCGTGCATCGGTGGCGGGAACAGGCGCTGCTGGCCGGGCTGACGGCTTCGGACGCTTCGGGGCGCTACACCGTGCTGATCCGGACCTTCCGGCTGTTCCTGCAATCCGCGATGCTGGGTCTGGCCGCCTGGCTTGTCCTGCGGCAAGAGCTGTCGGCGGGCGCGATGATCGCGGCGTCGATCCTGATGGGACGCGCCTTGCAGCCGGTCGAGCAGGCCGTCGCCCAGTGGCCGGTCCTGACCCGCGCGCGGCAGGCCAGAGTACGGCTTGCCGGCCTGCTGTCGGCGACCCCGGTGGAACTGCCCCGCACCCCGCTGCCACGACCGCAGGCGGCGCTGGACGTGCAGGGGCTGACTCTGGTCCCGCCGGGCGGCGCGGCCCCGGTGCTGCGGGATCTGACCTTCCGGCTTGGGCCAGGACAGGCGCTGGGGGTGATCGGGCCGTCGGCCTCGGGCAAATCCTCGCTGGCGCGGGCACTGATCGGGGTCTGGCGGCCAGGCGCGGGGCGCATCCGGCTGGCGGGTGCCACGCTGGACCAGTACGACCCCGACGTCCTGGGCGGCCTGATCGGCTATCTGCCGCAGCGGGTGGCGCTGTTCGACGGCACCATCGCCGAGAATATTGCCCGCCTGCAGGCCGGTGCCGATCCCGGCCGCATCATCGCGGCCGCACAGGCGGCGGCGGCGCATGAGATGATCCTTGACCTGCCGGATGGCTACGACACTCGGGTTGCAAGCGTGGGCAACCGGCTGTCGGGTGGCCAGATCCAGCGCATCGGCCTGGCGCGGGCGCTCTACGGCGACCCGGTGCTGCTGATCCTGGACGAGCCGAACTCGAGCCTCGACAACGAGGGGACGCAGGCGCTGAACCAGGCGATCAGGTCTGCGAAGGCGAGGGGGGCGGCCGTGCTGATCATGGCGCACCGGCCCGCAGCGCTGCAGGACTGCGATCTGCTTTTGGTGCTGCACCAGGGCACGGCGGCCGCCTTCGGCCCTCGCGACCAGGTGCTGCGCCAGATGGTGCGGAACGCAGGCGACATCGCGCGGGCCTCAGCCCCGGCGGGTGTCGCATGACCCACGCGCTTTCGATCCGGGGCCCGGTGATCCTGGGGCTGGCGGCCTGTCTGGCCCTGGTCATGGGCTTCGGCCTCTGGGCGGTGACCTCGCAGATCGCGGGCGCGATCATCGCCCAGGGTCAGATCGAGGTCGAGCGGGACCGTCAGATCGTCCAGCACCCCGAAGGCGGCGTGGTCGAAGCGATCCTGGTGGCCGAGGGGGACCGGGTCGCTGCCGGGGACCCGCTGATGCGCCTGGACGGGTCGGCGCTGCGCTCGGATCTGGCGATCGTCGACGGCCGGCTGAGCGCCCTGGCCAGCCAGCTCTCCCGCCTGGAGGCCGAGCGGGACGGCGCCGCGACCCTCGTCTTCCCGGCCGAGCTTCTGGCCCAAGCGGCCAGCGCGCCCACGGTTGCGGCGCAACTGGACGGTCAGCGCCGGCTGTTCGAGGCCCGCCGCACCACGCTGGACGAGGAACGCAGGCTTCTGCTGCGCCGCATCGACCAGACGGCCATGCAGTCGGAGGGGCTTCTGGCCCAGGCCACCGCGGTCCGGACCCAGCGTGACCTTGTGGACCAGGAGCTGGCGGTGCAGCGCGGGTTGCGCGCCAAGGGGCTGGCCCCGGCCGGAGCCCTGCTGGCCCTGGAACGCGAAAAGGCGCGGCTTGCCGGGCAGCTTGGCGCGCTGGAGGCCGAGCTTGCGCGCAGCGACGGCCAGACCACCGAGACCAGGATGCAGATATCCCGCCTGGTCAGCTCCCGGCGCGAAGCCGCGACGACCGAGCTTCGCGAAATCGAGGCGCAGATGCTGGAACTGGCCGAGCGTCGCCGTGCCCTGGCCGAACGCATCGACCGGCTTCAGCTTCGGGCGCCGGTGTCCGGCGTGGTGCTGGGCCTGGAGGTGACGACACCCCGCGCTGTCCTGCGCGCGGGCGAGCCGGTGCTTTATCTGGTGCCGCAGGACCGTCCCCTGGTGATCACCGCACGCATCGCGCCGATCCACATCGACGAAGTGCGCGTCGGCCAGTCGGCGGACCTGGTGTTTCCGGCCTTCTCCTCGCGGACAACGCCGCATCTGCGGGGCAAGGTGGTCATGGTCTCGGCCGATGCGCTGCGCGACCCTGCGACGGGGACGCAGTATTACCGGGCCGAACTTGAACTGGATGCGGGCGAGGCGGCGCGGCTTGGCGGTCAGGGGCTGCTGCCGGGGATGCCGGTCGATGTCTTCCTGCAGACCGGGAATCGGACCCCGCTGGCCTATCTGGTGCGACCCTTCACCGATTACCTGAACCGCGCCTTCCGCGAGAGCTGACGGTCAGGCAACCGCGGCAAGGGCCTGCATCCGCAAAGATTATGCGGCGAATCTGCACGACTGCGCCTGTTCAGCGTAGACTGACCCTGAAATGGCCACAAAGCTTGGTCTAGATGCGCTCAACCTAAGCGAGTCGGCGGGAGACGGTGTGGAATTGGGCGGAATTGTGGCAAGCGGCACCGCATTGATCGAAGCACTGCGCAGCAAGCTGCGCCTGACCGCTGTCGTGTCGACCGACGGCTGGGCGCGGACCTGGCTGTCGCGGGCAACGGCCGCCGCCGTTCGCGCCTTTCTGGTGATGATCCTGATCGTCGTGCCCTCGGTCATCCTGCCGGGCATCGGCACCGACACCAAGCAGGTCGTGGCGCTGATCGCGCTGTTCGGCGGGGCGCTGGTGTTCTTCGAATACAACGCGGTCTACCCCAGCCTGATCGAATTCCGGGACGGCGCGCCCTACAACCGCATCCGCTTTCTGATGATGCTGGCGATCGTGGTGATCCTGTCGGCCATCGTCGCGGACATGGAACATTCGACCACCGTCTCGCGCTTCTTTCATGCGGTGGGGCTGGTGATCGGCGCCTCGCTCGACTTTCCCTATTCGCCGGTGCGGCTGGTCAGCTACATGCTGGACGCCAGTGCCTCGCCCGCGCAGATCTCGCAGGTCAAGATCGCCGCGGGGACGGCGTACCTGATCTCGCTGTTCTCGCTGGCGCTGTTCGTGATCGTGCTGAAGCTTGTCGGCTGGCCGTCGACCAAGGGGGCGTTCAACGTCTGGGTCAACCTGCCCACCTTCGAGCCGACGGCGGGCGGCGATGTCGTCGACCGGCTGGTGCGGGATTCGCACATGAACCTGGCCGTGGGCTTCCTGTTGCCCTTCGTCATCCCGGCGCTGGTGGCGCTTCTGACCACCGGCATCCCGGCCGAGACGCTGACCTCGCCGCAGACGCTGATCTGGGCGATGGCCCTCTGGGCCTATCTGCCCGCGGCTCTGATCATGCGGGCGGTGGCGATGGCGCGGATCGCCGAGATGATCCGGATCAAGCGGGCGGCAAAGCTGGCGATCCTTGGCGCGATCGAGCCGTCGAAGCTGGACCGTGACCGGGATGACGAGGACGACGATCTTTAGCCGCCTTCTTCTGCTGGCGTCCCTGCTCGCGCTGCCCGCGACGGCCGAGACGCTGCGCATCGCCACCTGGAATGTCGCGCTGGACCGGTCGGGTCCGGGACTTCTGGTCCGGGACCTGGCCGCGGGCGACCCGCAGGCCCAGGCGCTGGTTCGGGTTCTGGTGGCGCTGCAGGCGGATGTGGTGCTGCTGACCTCGGTCGATTACGACCGGGGCGGGGTGGCGCTGGGGCTGCTGGCCGACCAGTTGCGCGCGGCGGGTCTGGACTATCCCCACCGGTTCGCCTTGCGGCCGAACACCGGGATGCAGACCGGCTTTGACATCGACGGCAACGGCAGACTGGGCGAAGCGCGCGATGCGCAAGGGTTCGGGCTGTTTTCAGGCTATGCCGGGATGGCGGTGCTGTCGCGGCTGCCCATCGAGGAGGGGGCGCGGGATTTCTCGGAGTTTCTGTGGCGGGACCTGCCAGGCGGGCTGTCCGACGACCCGCCAGACCTGGCCCTGGTCCAGCGCCTGGCGACGACGGGGTTCTGGGATGTGCCGATCAAGACCGCCTCGGGTCCGCTGCATCTGCTGGCCTGGCACGCGACGCCGCCGGTCTTCGACGGGCCCGAGGATCGCAACGGTCGCCGCAACCATGACGAGGCGGCCTTCTGGCGGCTGTTCCTGGAAGGCAAGCTGCCAATGCTGCCGCCCGACGCACCCTTCGTCCTGTTGGGCGACGGCAACCTTGACCCTGCCGACGGCGACGGGCGGCGCGAGGGGATCGGGGGACTTCTGGCGCATCCCCTGCTGCAGGACCCGAGACCGGCCGGGCAGCACGGTCGCACCGAACCGGCGCACCGGGGCGATCCGGCGCTGGACACGGTGATCTACGACGGGCCGGGCGGGCTGCGGCTGGACTATGTGCTGCCCTCGGCCGACCTTGCGGTGTCCGGGGCGGGCGTCCTGTGGCCCGGGCCGGACGATCCGCTGATGCCCGACCTGGCCGCCGCCTCGCAGCACTTTCCGGTCTGGGTGGACGTCACCCTGCCCTGAGCCCGGCTTTGCGCGCCCCGGTCGGACGCGCTGGCGGCAGCCTTCCGCGCTTGAAGTTTTCGGGCCGAAGGGCTAGTGCCACCTCGACCCAATTCCAGCGGAGCATGTCATGGCGAACCCGTCCCTCCTGATCCTTGCCGGTGACGGCATCGGCCCCGAAGTCATGGCCGAGGTGAAGAAGATCATCGGCTGGATGGGGGCCAGACGCGGCGTCCACTTCGATGTCTCCGACGACCTGGTGGGCGGCTGTGCCTATGACGCGCACGGCACGCCCCTGACCGACGCGACGATGGCCAGGGCGCAGGCGGTGGACGCGGTCCTGCTGGGTGCCGTTGGTGGACCGAAATACGATGCCTTGGACTTTTCCGTCAAACCCGAGCGTGGCCTGCTGCGCCTGCGCAAGGAGATGGACCTGTTTTCGAACCTGCGCCCGGCGCAGTGCTTCGACGCGCTGGCCGATTTCTCCAGCCTGAAGCGCGAGGTCGTGGCCGGTCTGGACATCGTCATCGTGCGCGAGTTGACCAGTGGCGTCTACTTCGGCGAGCCGCGCGGCATCTTCAAGGAAGGCAACGAGCGGGTCGGGATCAACACCCAGCGCTACACCGAAAGCGAAATCGCCCGCGTGGCCCGGTCGGCCTTCGAGCTGGCGCGCAAGCGCAACAACAAGGTCTGCTCGATGGAGAAGGCCAACGTGATGGAATCGGGCATCCTCTGGCGCGAGGTGGTGCAAGAGGTGCATGACCGCGATTACCCGGATGTCGCCCTGACCCACATGTATGCCGACAACGGCGCGATGCAGCTGTGCCGCTGGCCCAAGCAGTTCGACGTCATCGTCACCGACAACCTCTTCGGCGACGTGCTGTCGGACATGGCCGCGATGCTGACCGGAAGCCTTGGGATGCTGCCCTCGGCCAGCCTGGGCCTGCCGATGGCGAACGGCCGCCCCAAGGCGCTCTACGAACCTGTGCATGGCAGCGCGCCCGATATCGCGGGGCAAGGCAAGGCCAACCCGATCGCCTGCATCCTGAGCTTTGCCATGGCGCTGCGCTACAGCTTTGACCTTGGCGCTGAGGCGACGCGGGTGGAAAAGGCGGTCGAGAAGGTGCTGGCCGACGGCGTGCGCACCGCCGACCTGATGGGACCGGAAGGCGGCACGCCGGTCTCGACCGGCCAGATGGGCGACGCGGTCGTCGCAGCCCTGGACGCAAGCCTGTAACTGCATGGAAGCCTGGCTGATCGACAAGGACTTCGCGAACTACTGGACGGCGGCGCGACTGGTGCTGAACGGACAGGCCCTGGATCTCTTTGCCGATCACGCCACCTACTTCCGGCACCTGACCGATCACTTCGGCCCCGACACCCTTTGGCGGAACTGGAGCTATCCGCCGCATTATCTGCTGGCGATCTGGCCGCTTGGGTTCCTGGGCTATGGCACCGCGATGGCGGCTTTCCTGGGCCTGACACTGGTGGCCTACCTTGTGGCACTGCGGGCCTTCGTCGGACCGATCAGGACGGACCTGGCTGTGGCGACCGCGATCGTGCTGCCCTCGGTTTTCGACAACCTGTATCATGCGCAGAACGGCTTTCTCACGGCGGCCCTGCTGCTGGGAGGGCTGGCGCTGCGCATGGAGCGGCCCGTGCTGGCCGGTGTCCTGATCGGCTGCCTGACGATCAAGCCGCAGCTTGGCGTCCTGGTGCCGCTGCTGCTGCTGATCGAAAGGCGCTGGCTGGTGATTGCCTCGGCCACGCTGACGGCGGCGGGGCTGGTCGTCCTGTCCGGCGTGCTGTTCGGCTGGGACAGCTGGCACGGCTATCTGACCCAGACCCTGCCCTACCAGTCGCGGGTCATGACCGATTTCACCGGGATCTTCCTGGGCATGATGCCGACCACCTTCGGCGCCCTGCGCGTGCTGGAGGTCGACCCGCAGCTCGCTCTGGCCGTCCATGCGGCGGTCGCGGTCCCGCTGGTCGGCGTCGCCGGCTGGGCATTGTGGCGCTGCCAGGACGCCGACCTGCGCGCCGCGCTGGCGATCATGACCACGCTGGTCGCAATGCCCTACTGGCTGACCTATGACTACGGGATCGCGGCGGCGGCGCTGCTGTTGACCTGCAACCGGGCCGAGCCGATCACCGAGGCGCCCAGGCCGCGGCGCGGCCTGCTGCTGCTTGCCGCCTTCACGCCCATCGCCGCGATCCCCCTGTGGCTTTTCAACGCGCCGCTGACGCCGGTTCTGGTCGGACTTGGCTTCGCCCTGGTCCTGCAATCGGCCCTTCAGGCGCCAAGGCAGCCAGAGCGGCCCGGCGGCTGACGCGGTCGGTCGGAGCTGCGCCGTTTGTGCGGTGACGCCGAAGCCCGGACTTGCTATGCGTCGCACCAGAGTCGCCAGGAACCGAACCCCGTCATGTCCATCCTTACTGCGAATGTCCGGGGCGTGCTGCTCGGGCTGGCCGGCTTCGGGCTGTTCTCGGTCGCCGATGGCACGATCAAGTTCCTGGGCGGGACCTATCACCCGGTGCAGATCGTGGCCTTCGCCAGCCTTTTCACCCTGCCGCTGATCGGCCTGCTGTGGCTGAAGGACCGGGGACCGCTGCGCCCGGTGCACCCCTGGCTGATGGCGATCCGGACGGTCGCGCTGATCGGCAATGCGCTGCTTGTCACCTATGCCTTCACCTCGATGCCGCTGGCGCAGGCCTATGCCATCTTCTTCACCATGCCGCTGGTGCTGACGCTGCTGGCCTGGCCGATCCTGGGCGACCGGGTGGATGCGATGGGCGGCGTCGCTGTGGTGCTGGGGCTTGTCGGCGTGATCGTGGCGCTGAACCCCGGACGGATCGACTTCGGGTTCGGCCATCTGGCGGCGGTTCTGGGGATGCTGATGGCGGCGGTCCACTACCTGATCGTGCGCAAGACGGGCGGGGCAGAGTCCTCGGTGGCGATGCTGCTCTATCCGGTGCTGGGCCAGTCTGCCGTGGCCCTGCTTCTGCTGCCGACCCGCTATCAGCCGATGCCGTTGCACGATCTGGCCACTGTCGCCAGCATCTCGGTCTTCGGCATGGCCGGTACCTTGCTGATGTTCGCCGCCTACCGCGCGGCGCCGCCGGTCGTCGTGGCCCCGACGCAGTATTCGCAGATCGCCTGGGCCGCGGTCTTCGGCGCGCTGTTCTTTGCCGAGCCGATGACCTCCAGCACCGCCCTGGGCATGGTGATCATCGCGGCGGCGGGCATCCTGGTGATCTGGCGGCAAGAGCGGCAAAGGACCCCGGCCTGAGCACCGCCCGGCCCTGCATCCGCCCAGCGAACAGGCGCGATTCGTGCCGCCACCGTGGCCTTCGTTTCGCGCCCGGCCCCGGACCTTTTCGCATGTCTCCTTCGCTTCGCGCTGCGCTTCTGGCGCTGGCCGCCAGCCTCTGAGCTATGGTTCGGGATCGCGCCCCTCGGCGATGTCCCGATAATGCGCAATGCGCTCGGCGTGCTCGGTCACCCGGTCCAGCCAACGCAACGCATCCGTCTCCCGAAAGACTCCGGGCAAGTCGATCATCCCGGCATGCTCTCGCAGCAGGGCCCCGCGCCGTTGCCGACGGGCAAAGCTTTGCACCCGCTCAAGCAGCCGATGGGCCTGCCCGGGCCGGAGCCTCTGTCGCAAGGCCGCCGCCACCGCCCGCGCCGGCCGCGCCATCCGCCGATCGTCGGCCAGATGTGCGATCCGGTCAGCCTCGAGCGCACGCGCCGCAAGCCGGGTCAGATGGTCGGTCAGATGCATGAGCGCCGCCATCCGCTGCAATTCTGCCGGGCGGTCGTTGGGGATGCTCAACTGCGACAGCCAGCGTTCCAGCTTCAGCCTTGCCGGGGCAATCTGCCCGCTCAAGGCCGCCAGCGGGCGCAGGTCGCGCCGCTCCGGCGGGGCCAGTGCTGCGCCAAGGGCGATACCGACAGCCTCGGCCATCGCGCCGGTGGTCCGGGCCGCGGCATCCAGCGCGGTGCCGGTGTCAGACAAGAGGGCTGGATCCAGTGCTGCAGCAAGTGTCACCGGCCGGTCCGGCACCAGGCGCATCACCAGCCGCGCGAAAGGCCCGGTCAGGGGCAGGAAGACCAGCATGCCCAGCAGATTGAAGGATGTGTGGAACAGGACCAGCGCAGTCTGGTCGTCACCGCCAAGACCGATGTCGCGCAGGATGTATGTCACCAGATCGAGGAAGGGAAAGGCGATGATCGCCGTGCCGATGTTGAACAGCAGATTGGCCACCGCCGCCCGCCGCATTTCGACCCCGCCGCCAAGGCCGGCCAGCAGACCGGTCAGCGTGGTGCCGATGTTCATCCCGATCACCAGTGCCGCAGCCTGGCCAAAGCTGAGCGCCCCAGACCCCAGAAGCACCAGAGTGAGGGCCACCCCGGCGGATGAGCTTTGCATGATCGCGACCAGCACAAGGCCAATCAGGACCAGCAAGACACGCCCACCCCAGCCTTCGCCTGGCAGGCGGTCCGGGGTGATCAATCCCTCCATCCCCGCCATCGAGGCCTGCATGACGTCAAGGCCGATGAACAGAAGCGACAGCCCGGCCAGCATCCTGCCCCAGCGCGCCAGCCGCCCTCCGCCCAGCACGCCGCACAGCGCCGCGACAAACAGGACCGGAAGCGCCACGGTTCCAAGCTGGAGCTTCACGCCGGCCATGGCGACGATCCAGCCAGTCACCGTCGTTCCGATGTTGGCGCCGTAAAGGGCACCCAGGGACTGCGGAAAGCTGAGAAGCCCCGCCCCGACAAAGCCGATGGCCATGACGGTAACCGCCGAAGACGACTGCACAAGCCCGGTGATTGCCACCCCTGACACCACGCCGCGCAGTGGGGTTCGGGTCATGCGCAGTAGCCAGCGCCGCAGCCCTTCGCCGGCCAGATCACGCAGCGCGACCGTCATCGTCTCCATCCCGAAGAGGAAGAGCCCGATCCCGCCCAGAAAACCCAGAATTCCCCCAGTCATGCCGTCAGACTGGTCGAAGCCGCGCCTGCCCGCAAGCCTGCCCTCCGGTCTTGCGGGCTTGAGCCTGAACCGGGATGATGCGACAAGTCCGTCGGCGCGCGCAGGCAGGCTTGGGCCTGCGCCTCAACAGCGGAAGATCCGGTATGGTTGACAATCTGAGGGGTGCGCTCCTGTCGCTTGCGGCTTTCGGGGCCTATGCGACCCATGATGTCGTGGTCAAGCTTCTGGGAGAGACCTTCACCTCGTTCCAGATCATGTTCTTCTCTGGTCTGATGGGTTTTCCGTTTGTCACCATGATGTTGATGGGTGACCGGCGGGATGGCACGCTGATTCCGGCGCACCCGTGGTGGTCGGCGCTGCGGTCGGTGGCTGCTGTTGCGACAGGGGTCATGGGCTTCTTCGCCTTCTCGCAGCTGCCGATGGCCACCTGCTATGCGATCTTCTTTGCCATGCCCTTGCTGATAACGCTGATGGCGATCCCGATGCTGGGTGAGAAGGTCGGGATGCGGCGTGGGATCGCGGTGATTGCAGGGCTGCTTGGCGTGCTGATCGTGTTGCGGCCCGGGGGGGGTGACGGCTTTTCCATCGGCCATCTCGCAGCGCTTGGCGCGGCGGTGACCGGGGCGCTGACCAGCGTGATCGTGCGCAAGATCGGCCAGCGGGAACGGTCGGTCGTGCTGATGCTGTATCCGATGGTGCTGACCTTTTTCGCGATGGGCGCGATCATGCCCTTCGTCTATGTGCCGATGTCGGTCGTGGATCTGGGTCTGACGGCGGTGATGGCCTTCCTTGGCATGCTGGGGGCGCTGGGAATCATCGCCGCCTACCGCACGGCCCCGGCGGTGATCGTGGCACCCATGCAATACTCCCAGATCCTGTGGGCTGCGCTTTACGGCTGGCTCTTCTTCGAAGAAAGCGTGGATTTCTACACGGCTGTCGGCTCGGCGGTGATCATCGCTTCGGGGATCTACATCGTGCTGCGTGAGGGGACGCCTTCGGTCAGCCAGAACCGCCCGGTGCTGGAAAGCCGGTCGCGCATGGACACCGGCACCCAGCCGCGAATCTCGAGTTGGCTGAAACGGTTCGAAAGGCCCGGCGATCAGAGCTGATCGCAGCGCGGGGCCTTGCCAAAGGCGGCGGGACGGGGTAACCCCCGCCCACGGTCGGAGCGTAGCGCAGTCTGGTAGCGCACCTGCTTCGGGAGCAGGGGGTCGGAGGTTCGAATCCTCTCGCTCCGACCAGTTAAGGAAATCCCGAAAATCAGTGCGTTGCAGATAGGGCGGGATCAGTCCCGACCAGTTCTGCCTCTTGCCAGGGCGGATCACTTCGTGATGCTTCGGCCCGGCGTCCACCTGCAAGCGTCGCAATGGATTCCGGCATCGTGCCGCTGCCTGGGTCTGTTGCAAGCTCTTCCGCGCGCCGAACAGAGGGCGCGTCGCGGCTCTGCCTTGCACCATTCAGTGCATTGCGGGACAATTGACAAAGTTCCCTGCACAGTGCTCCATGCGCACAGAATGAAGTGGAGCTGTCCATGTCCTTTCGACCGCCGGAGACCTACGAGGAGTTGATCCGGCTGATCCACGATCGGTATGACGACATGTCCAAGTCTTACCAGAAGATCGCGCTTTACCTGACGCAGAATCCGAACGACGTGGCGGTGATGTCGGTCAATGCCATCGGCGCGAAGTGCGGCATCCATGCGTCCAGCTTCGTGCGCTATGCGCAGTCCCTGGGCTACAAGGGCTTCAAGGACCTGCAGGTCATCTTCCAGCGTCGCCTGACCACTGCGGCCCCTGGGTTCGATGCCCGCGTGCGCGCGCTTGAGACCGAGCTTGGCGGCGCGCGCGAAGGCGAGATGGGGCTTCTTGCGGACCTTGTCACGCGGGACGTGGCATCCTTGCAGGAGCTTTTGTCGAACATCGATCCCGGCGCGCTTGCAAGTGCCGCGGACATGATCGAGGCGGCGGATACGATCTATCTGGTCGGCCAGCTGCGGTCTGCCCCGGTCGTCGAGCTCTTGCGCTATGTGCTGACGATGCTCGGCAAGCGGACGGTGCTTCTGGATGCAAGCGGTGGGCTTGCAACGCATATGGCAAAGGTGGCGCGGACGACGGACGTCCTGTTCGTGGTGTCCTTCCGCTTCTACGCGACCGAGGTGGTCAATGTCGCCGAAGAGACGGCCGCGCGGGGGGTGCCGATCCTGGCGATCACCGACAGCACGCTGTCGCCCTACGCCAAGCTGGCGAAGGTTCTCTTCGCGGTCCCCGAGCATGAATACACCTTCTCGCGCAGCCTGGCCGCGCCGATGTGTCTGGCGCAGGCCATCTGTGTCGCCGTGGCGGCCCGGCTGCAGAAGGACAGCGCCGAGCCGCGGATCCCGGTGGTCACAGGACCATAGGGCCGTTCGGCACCGGCATCCCCTCGGCCACGGCTCCCCAGACCGACTGGTCGAAGTTCACGATCGCCCCGGTCATCAGGCCGGCGTCGTCCGACACCAGGAAGTTCACCGCCCGCGCTGCCTCGGCCGGATCGACGAGGCGGCCGAACGGCAGGGTGGCGGCGGCTTTCGCCTCCCAGTCGGGATCGCCTCCGGCCGTCTGGATCTTGCGTTCGTGGTCCGAGGCCATCCAGCCGACGTTCAGCTGGTTCACCCGGATGCGGTTGGCCATGACCGAGAAGGCGGTGTTGGCGGTCAAGGTCGTCAGCGCGCCCTTGCTGGCGCAATAGGCGTTGATGAAGGGTTGCCCCGCCAGGGCCGAGATGGAGCCGATGTTGCAGATCGCGCCCTGAATACCCCTGGCGATCATCAGCTTGATCGCTTCCTGCATCAGGAAGTAGGGGCCGCGGACATTGGTCGCGAAAAGCGCGTCGAAGGTGTCGGGCGAGGTGTCCAGGATGGTCCCGCGCGCAGTCGAGGCCCCGGCGTTGACCAGCACATCCAGGCGGGCGAAGTGGCGGTCGGTCTCGGCGATGACCCTTCGGCAGTCTTCGACCTTGGCAAAGTCGGCCTGCAGGAACAGCGCCGGAACACCATGCGCGTTGACGATGTCGCGGGCCACCGCAGAGCCACGGTCGGCGTTGCGCCCGGTGAGGACGATGGCCCTCGCCCCCGCAGCGGCCAGCCTGCGGGCGATAGCCGCACCCAGGCCCTGCGTGGCACCCGTGACGACGCAGACCTTGCCGTCCATCCGGTTCATTGCACGACCTCGTAGCCGGCAGCGGCCATCACGCGCAGAAGCTCTCTATGGCCCGTCTTCGCCATGTCCAGCGGCGGCGAGACCTTGGGGTCCTGTTCCGCCTCGACCACGAACCAGCCCTCGTAGCCCTTGGCGGCCAGCGCCTTGACGATGGCCTCGAAGTCCAGCGACCCGTCGCCAGGCACGGTGAAAGCCCCTTTCACCACCGCGTCGAGGAAGCTTTCCCTGCTGCGGTCCAGGGCGTCGATCACGTCCATCCGCACGTCCTTGGTGTGGACATGGGTGATGCGCTGCCAATGGTTTTCGATGACCCGAAGGTTGTCGCCCCCGGCAAAGGCCATGTGGCCCGCGTCGAACAGCAAGGGCACGGTCGAATGCTTCATCAAGCGGTCAAGCTCGGCCTCGGTCTCGATCGCGGCGGCCATGTGGTGGTGGTAGCTGAGCGGCATGCCGTTCGCGGCGCACCAGTCGGCAAAGTCGCTGATCTTGCGGCCATAGACGGCCACTTCGGCCTCGGTCAGTTTCGGCTTGGTCGCCAGCGGAGCGGACTTGATGCCCTGGACCGAACGCGCGGTCTCGCCATAGACGATGCAAGGCGCGCCTGCGGCCTTGAAGAAGGCGTGCTGCTGCGCGATGCGGTCCTTCTCGACCTCGATGTCGCCGTCCAGCAGGAGGCCGGAGAACCAGCCGCCGCAGACCGAGATGCCGTATTTCGACAGGATCGGCCCCAGCTCGGCCATGTCCATCGGAAAGCGGCGGCCGGTCTCCATGCCGGTGAAGCCCGCGACGGAGGCCTGACGCAGACATTCCTCCAGGCTTGCGTCGTCGCTGAGTTCCGCCAGATCGTCGTTCCACCAGGCGATCGGGGCAATTCCAAGTTTCGCTTTCATTCTCACACGACCCCTCTCTTCAAATTCCAACGCGCTGCCTGGCGCGGATTTCTTCCTGATGGGCGCGGGCCTTGTGGACGCTTTCGCGGTCCGAGACCTCGGGCACGCCCACGTCCCAGTCGGCATCGCCCGGCACCCAGGCATTGGCATCGGTCACGATGCTGATCACGGTCGTCCGGTCGTTGCCCTTGGCCCAGTCCAGCGCGGCCTCCAGATCGGCAAGGCTTTCGCACTTGCGCGCGGCCGCACCCATCGATTCCGCGTGCTTGGCGAAGTCGACGTGCAGGGGGTTGGCCTTGTCGGTGATCCGGCAGTCCTTGAGCAAGTTGTTGAACCCCGGCACGCCCTTGAACTGTTGCAGGCGGCTGATGACCGCATAACCGCCGTTGTCGCAGACCACGACGATCATCTTGTGGCCCGAAAGCACCGTGGAATAGATGTCCGAGTTCATCATCATGTAGGTGCCGTCACCCAGCATGACGATGGGCGTGCCACCCAGGCCGCCCGGCCCGGATTGCGCCATCGCGCAGCCCCAGCCGGCGGCGATCTCGTAACCCATGCAGGAGAAGCCGAATTCCAGGTCGAAAGAGTTCGGAGCCTTGACGCGCCACCCCTTCGCCACCTCGCCAGGGATGCCCCCGGCGGCGGCAATGAGGGTGTCCTTCTCGCCCGCGGACTTGTTCACGATGTTGACGACCTGGGCATAGGTCGGGATCGGGGCGTTGGTCGGGGTCTGGTGGTCGTCCAGCAGCGCGTCCCACTCGGCGAACAGCGCCTTGGCCTGGGGAAGATGCTCGGCCGGAGCCTTCCAGGCGCCAAGGTTGGCGTCCAACTCGTTCACCCCTTCCAGCGCATCCCCCACGACCGCAAGGGCGCGGTGCTTCAGCGCGTCGAAGCGGGCAGCGTTGATCGAGATGAAGCGGGCATCGCGGCTGAAGGCGGTCCAGGAGCCGGTGGTGAAGTCCTGCAGCCGGGTGCCGATGGCCAGGATCACGTCGGCCTTGGCCGCCAGGGCGTTGGCCGAAGTCGAGCCGATGATGCCGATGGGGCCGGCGTGGACCGGATGGTCATGCGTCAGGCCACCCTTGCCGGCGATGGTCTCCACGACCGGGATGCCGCGCTCGGCGGCAAAGCGGGCGACGGCGCCCTCGGCCCCGGAATAGCGCACGCCGCCGCCCGCGATGATCAGCGGGGTCCTGGCGGTCTTCAGCAGGGCTGCGGCATCCGCCACGGACTTGCGGTCGGGGCGCGGGCGGGGGATCGCCCAGGTGCGTTCCTCGAAGAACTCCACCGGGTAATCGAAGGCCAGCTCCTGCGTGTCTTGCGGCAGGGCGATGAAGGCCGGGCCGCAATCGGCCGGGTCCAGCATCGCGCCCACGGCCTGCGGCAGCGACTGGATGATCTGCGCCGGATGGGTGATCCGGTCCCAGTAGCGGGTCACTGCCTTGAAGGCGTCATTCACCGTCAGGGTCGGGTCGTTGTAATGTTCCACCTGCTGCAACACCGGGTCCGGCAGACGGGTGGTGAAGGTGTCCCCGGCGATCAGCAGGACGGGCAGCCGGTTGGCGTGCGCCGTCCCCGCGGCCGTGACCATGTTCAGGGCACCCGGTCCGATCGACGAGGTCGCGATCATGATCTGACGCCGCCGCTTGGCCTTGGCAAAGCCGATCGCCGCCAGCGCCATCGACTGTTCGTTCTGACCGCGCCAGGTGGGAAGAGTGTCCTGCACCGCCTCCAGCGCCTCGGACAGGCAGGTCACGTTGCCGTGGCCGAAGATGCCGAACACCCCGGCGAACAGGGGGACGCGCTGCCCGTCGATCTCGGTCATCTGCGCGGTCAGCCAGCGCACCAGCGCCTGCGCCATGGTCAGGCGAATCGTCGAGTGTTCCATAGGCCGTCTCCTCCCTCGAATGCGGATACAGCATAACCCCACGCATTATGGGTTGACAATAGACGTTAATAGCAATGAATATTGCATCATTGAATCGGGAGGACGAAGATGATCCGGATTGCCGTGCTCGGCTGCGGGCGCATTGCCGTGATGCAGGCCGCAAGGATCGCGGCGCACCCGCGGGCTGCCAAGGGCCGCGTCGTGGCCGTGAAGGAGCTGTCCTGATGTATGCAGGTTTCGGACTTTTCATCGGCGGTGAATGGCGCGGGGCGGCTGACGGCCAGACCTCGGCAGTCTACAGCCCGGTGACCGAACAGTCGCTGGGCGATTGTCCCGTGGCGTCCGTCGCGGATACCGAGGCGGCGCTGGCCTCGGCCGCAACGGGCTTTGCGGTCTGGTCAAGGACCCCGGCCTTCGAGCGCGCCGACGCGCTGCACCGCATCGCGGACGAGATGCTGCGGCGCGGCGGCGAGGCCGCCCGCATGATCAGCCTGGAGACGGGCAAGCCCATCGCGCAGGCGGGCCGCGAGTGGTCCTTAAGCATCGACCAGTTCCGCTGGTATGCCGAGGAAGCCCGCCGCATCTATGGCCGGATCATCGAATCCCGCGTGCCGGGGGGCCGGTTCGAGGTTCACCACGAACCCGTCGGCGTCGTGGCGGCCTTCACCGCCTGGAATTTTCCCGCAGCCCTGATCGCGCGAAAGGTGGCTCCCGCCCTCGCCGCAGGATGCTCCACCATCCTGCGCCCGTCGAAGCAGACGCCGGGTGTTGCGATGGTGATGGTTGACTGCGTCCGTGCGGGAGGCTTGCCCGCCGGCGCAGTCAACCTGGTCATCGGCCCGACCGAGGCCACCTATGGCCCGCTGATGGCCGCGAAGGTGGTGCGGAAGGTCAGCCTGACGGGGTCAACCCGCGTCGGCCAGCAGATGATCCGCGACGCGGCGGCAACGCTGAAGAAGGTGTCGATGGAACTGGGCGGCAACGCGCCGGTCATCGTCTATGACGACGCGGACCTGGAGTCCTGCCTGAACGCCGCCGTGCCGACCAAGTTCGCCAACGCCGGCCAGGTCTGCGTGACGGGGGACCGCTTCTACGTGCACGAGCGCCTGCACGACGCCTTTGTCGAGGGCTTCGTCAGCCGCGCGCAGGCGATCAAGCTGGGCGACGGGCTGGACCCCACGGTCGGCATGGGGCCGCTGATCAGCGCCGACCGCGTGACCGAGATGGAGCGGATCGTGGCCGGAGCCGTGGCCGCTGGTGCCAAGGTTGCGACGGGGGGCAAGCGGGCCGGGGGCTTCAATGCCGGACATTTCTATGAACCGACGGTCCTGACCGGCTGCACCGACGACATGGGCGTCATGGCCGAGGAAAACTTCGGCCCCATCGCCGCGATCACTCCGTTTTCCAGCGAAGACGAGGTGCTGGCCCGCGCCAATGCCTCGGACATGGGACTGTCGGCCTATGCCTTCACCAGCAGCCCGGCCCGCGCCCGCCGCACCGTATCGGCGCTGAAGGCGGGGATGGTCGGCATCAACTCCTTCGCGATGGCGGCCTCGGAAGCGCCCTTCGGCGGCACCAACCACTCCGGCATGGGCCGCGAGGGCGGGATCGAGGGCATCCGCGACTACCTTGACGTCAAATCCAGCCAGATGGTGTGGGCATGATCCCGAACCGCCTCAAGCAACTCTGGGCCGAAGGCAAGCCCACGATCAACGGCTGGTGCAGCATCGGCAACCCCTTCACCGCCGAGATCATGGCGGCGCAGGGGTTCGACTCTGTCACCATCGACATGCAGCACGGCGCGCTGGACTACAGCCACCTTTTGCCGATGTTCCAGGCGATGCGCGCCTCGGGTGCCACGCTGATGGCCCGCGTGCCGTGGCTGGAGCCGGGCATCATCATGAAGGCGCTGGACGCTGGCGCCTACGGGATCATCTGCCCGATGGTCAACTCGGCCGAGGACGCCGCCCGCTTCGTCAGCTACCTGCGCTATCCCCCTCTGGGACAGCGCAGCTTCGGCCCGACGCGGGTGTCCTTCGCGGCAGGGGCCAACTACGCGGGCGAGGCAAACGACAACATCCTGGCCTTCGCGATGATCGAGACGGCCGAGGGGATGGCGAACCTGGACGCCATCGCCGCGACGCCGGGACTGGACGGGATCTACGTCGGCCCCGCCGACCTGACCCTAAGCCTGACGCAGGGCCGCCTTGCCCCCGGCTTCGACCGCGAAGAACCCGAGATGATCGCCGCCCTGCACACCATCCTTGCGGCCTGCAAGACAAACGGCATCCGCGCCGCGCTGCACTGCGGGACACCCGACTATGCCGCAAAGGCCGTCGGCTGGGGCTTCGACATGACCACCGTCGGCGGGGACAGCCGGTTTCTTGCCGCCGCAGCCGGGGCGGCCGTTGCGGGCTTTCGCAAGCTGACCGATGGGGTGGCGGCGGGCGGGGCGGCGGGCGGGGCGGCGGGCGGGGCGGCGGGCGGGGCGGCGGGCAAGACCGAGAAGGGGGCCTACTGATGCCGCATCTTCTGGTCGCCGGGAAACTGCACCCCTCGGGTCTGGACCTCTTGCGCGCGGCCCGCGTGAGCTTCGACTATGTCGAGGAGATCTCCGAATCCTCGTACCAGGCCTGTCTGTCGAAGGCCGACGCGCTGGTGATCCGCACGCAGCCGCTGTCCGCGGCCTCGATCGCCAAGGCGCCGGGGTTGCAGATCGTCTCGCGCCACGGGGTCGGCTATGACGCGGTGGACGTGGCCGCGCTGAACGCGCGCGGCATTCCGCTGTGCATCGTCGGCGACGTGAACTCCTCGGGCGTGGCGGAACATGCGATGATGCTGATCCTGGCGGCCACCCACCGCCTGATCGCTGCCGACCGCGCCACGCGCGAGGGCAACTGGGGCTGGCGCAACGGGCTGCAGACGCAGGAGGTCGCGGGCAAGCGGCTCTTGATCCTGGGCTTCGGCCGGATCGGGCAGAAGCTTGCCGCCCTCGCCCGCGCCTTCGGGATGGAGGTTCACGCCCATGACCCCTACATCCCCGAAGGCGGCTGGCCGGAGGGTGCGACGCGGGCCACCGATCTGGCCCCGGCGCTGGCCCAGGCCGATGCGGTGTCGTTGCACCTGCCGCGTGCGGACCGGGCCGTGCTTGGGGCTGCCGAGCTGGCGCTGATGAAGCCGACCGCAGTGCTGGTGAACACTGCCCGGGGTGGGCTGATCGAGGAAGCCGCACTTGCGACCGCCCTGCGCGCAGGTCGTCTGGGCGGCGCGGGGATCGAGGTCTTCGATGCCGAACCCCCCGGCAGGGACCACCCGCTCTTCGGCCTCGACCAGGTCGTGCTGACGCCGCACAATGCCGCGCTGACGGTGGAATGTGCCGAGCGGATGGCCATCGCCTCGGTGCAGAACGTGCTGGATTACTTCGCCGGGAAACTGGACCCGGCGCTTGTCGTGAACGCTGCCGCGATCGGCGGCCTTAGGGAACTTGCGAAATGACCAAACCCCGCCTCCGCATCGGCCTGATCGGCACCGGCTTCATGGGCAAGGCCCATGTGTTCGGCTTTACCTCGGCCCCGCGCGTGTTCGAGCTGGCCTATGACCTCGACCTCCACACGGTCGCGGACATCACCCCCGAAGCCGCCGAACGCGCCCGCCAGACCCTGGGCTTTGCCAAGGGCACCGCGCGCTGGCAGGACATCATCGAGAACCCCGAGATCGACCTGGTGTCGATCACCGCGCCGAACGCGCTGCACAAGGAAATGTCGCTGGCCGCCATCGCCGCGGGCAAGCACGTCTACTGCGAAAAGCCGCTGGCGCCCCTGGCCCAGGACGCGCTGGAGATGACGCTGGCCGCCGAGGCCAAGGGCGTGAAGACGCAAGTCGGGTTCAACTACCTCTGCAACCCTATGCTCCAGACCGCGCGCGAGATGATCCGGGCGGGGGAGCTGGGCGAGATCCGCGGCTATCGCGGCATCCACTGCGAGGACTACATGGCGGACGCCAATGGCCCCTTCACCTTCCGGCATGACCCGGCGGGTGGCGGCGCGCTGGCCGACATCGGCAGCCATGCGCTGGCAACGGCCGAGTTCCTGTGCGGGCCGGTGACGAAGGTGATGGGCGACTGCGTGACGATGATCGCGGAACGTCCCGACGGGCGCGGGTCGCGCCGCGCGGTGACGGTTGACGACGTGGGCCGCGCCTTCCTGCGGTTCGAGAACGGCGCTTCGGGCAGCATCGAGGGCAACTGGATCGCCACCGGCCGCAAGATGCAGCACGACTTCGAGGTCTACGGCACCAAGGGGGCGCTGGCCTTCAGCCAGGAGCATTTCAACGTGCTGCACTACTTCGACACCACCGACCGCAAGGGCCGTCAGGGGTTCCGGCGCATCGAAGCCTCGCCCGACCACGCGCCCTACGGGTTGTTCTGCGTCGCGGCGGGCCACCAGATCGGGTTCAACGACCTGAAGGCGATCGAGGTCGCGGGCTATGTCAACGCCATCGCCGGGACCTCGCCCGAGCCGTTCAACTTCCGCGCGGGTCTGCGCATTCAGACGCTGGTCGAGACGATCCTGACCTCGTCGCGCGAACAGCGCTGGCTGACGGTCGGTCAAGCCGGACCACGCGGGACGGCCTGACCGATCTTCGCAAGGTCACTGACTCGGGCGCGCGGGCATCGCGTCAACGCTGCCCCCGGCTGCGAATTCCCCGATCCGGCTGCGACAGCGGGACCGGACCCATCATTTCAACCCAACCTGAAGAGATGCAAGCCATGCCGATCCGCCTTGCCCTGAACCGGACCTGCGCGCCGCAACTGCCCCTGGATGCGTTCATCGCGCTTGCCACTTCGGTCGGGGTGCAGGCGGTGGAGATCCGCAATGACATCGAAGGGCGCGAGTTCGCCGACGGCACCCCGGCGCGCGATGTCCGGGCACGGTTGCAGGATGCCGGCCTGGAGGTCGCCTCGGTCAACGCCCTGCAAAGGTTCAACGACTGGTCGCCCGCCCGCGCCAACGAGGCCGAGGCGATCATCGCCTGCGCAGCCGCCCTTGGCGCCCCGGGCGTGGTGCTGTGCCCGGTCCACGACAAGGATCACGGCTGGACCGAGGCAGAGTGCGAGAAGAACCTTCGCGACGGCTTGCGCCAGTTGCGGCCGATCCTGCTGGCGCACGGGATCACCGGCTATGTCGAGCCGCTGGGGATGACGGGCTCGACGATGAAGCGGCAGGACATGGCAGTGGCCGCGGTGGGCGATGTCGACGGCTGGGACGCTTTCAAGCTGTGCTACGACACGTTCCAGTATTTCCGCTGCGGCGATACGCAGCTTTTCCCCCAGCATATCGGGCTGGCGCACATGTCGGGCATTGCCCGGACGGACCTTGCGCCAGGCGACCTGGCAGAGCCGGACCGTGGCCTGATCTTCGTGGGCGACCGGGTGGGCAACATCGCACAACTGCGTGGCTTGAAGGCGGCCGGATATGCGGGGTTCGTCTCTATGGAACCGTTCAGCCCCGAGGTGCAGAACGATCCCGACCTTGCCGCGCATCTTCGCGCAAGCCTGGACTACGTCTCGACCCTGTTGAAAGCGGCGTGATTTCCAGGAGTCCAGAAGCGGAAAACAGCGAGGCCGCTTCCAGTCCTGCCGCGAGTTCGAGTGGGCAGCGCAACCTGGACTGCAAGAATTATTGCCAAATTTATTATTTGACAACGAAGACGCATCCGCGTCAGATCACTGCAGGCGATCGTCGCCAGACCGGCAGCAAAAGCCGGTGATTCCCAGGGAGGAACTGGAATGAAAAAGACCCTTCTGCTCGCATCCGTCGCGATTGCGGGCCTGACCTCGGCGGCTGCGGCCCAGGACCTGAAGGTCTGCGTTTCGTGGTCGAACTTCCGCGAAGAGCGCTGGAAGACCGACGAAGCCGCGATCAAGGGCGCTCTGGATGCCGCCGGGGCCGAATACATCTCGGCCGACGCGCAGACCTCGGCCTCCAAGCAGCTTGCCGACATCGAAGGCATGATCACGCAGGGCTGCTCTGCTCTGATCATCCTGGCGCAGGACTCGGCTTCGATCGGGCCGGCGCTGGATGCCGCGGCCGACGCCGGTATCCCGGTCGTGGGCTATGACCGCATGATCGACGACCCGCGCGCCTTCTACCTGACCTTCGACAACGTCGAGGTTGGCCGGATGCAGGCCCGTGCCGTTCTGGAAGCGATGCCGAAGGGCCGTTACGTGATGATCAAGGGTTCGCCCGTTGACCCGAACGCCGACTTCCTGCGCGGCGGCCAGCAGGAAGTGCTGCAGGCGGCCATCGACGCGGGTGACATCACCATCGTCGCCGAAGCCTATACCGATGACTGGCAGCCGGCCAATGCCCAGCGGAACATGGAGCAGATCCTGACCGAGACCGACAACGGCGTTGACGCTGTGGTCGCCTCGAACGACGGCACCGCCGGTGGCGTTGTCGCGGCGCTGACGGCGCAGGGCATGGCCGGGATCCCGGTGTCGGGTCAGGACGGCGACATGGCCGCGCTGAACCGCGTGGCTCTGGGCACGCAGACCGTTTCCGTGTGGAAGGACAGCCGTGCACTGGGCAAGGCGGCCGGCGAGATCGCGGTCGCGCTGGCGCAGGGCACGGCGATGGATGCGATCCCCGGTGCGACCAGGTTCACCTCGCCTTCGGGCAAGGAGCTGAACGCGGTTCTGCTGGCGCCGCAACCGATCACCAGGGACAACCTGAACGTGGTGCTGGACGCGGGCTGGATCACCAAGGAGGTCCTTTGTGCCGGCGTGACCGGCCTGGCCGTCTGCGAATAACCTCGCCGCAAGGCCAAGACCTGGCGGCGTCCCGAACATCGGGGCGCCGCCACTTCAGGGGAAGAGGGAGGACCACCACCATGTCGCAGTCAGGGCTTGCGCCCCAGGAAGTTGCGTCCCGCCGCAGCGTGATCGACACGCTGGAACTCGACGTTCGCCTGCTTGGGATGCTGATGGCCTTTGCCGCAGTTGCCATCGTCTTCACGATCTGGACGGGCGGCACCTTTGTCGGGCCGCGCAACGTCTTCAACATCGCGGTGCAGACGGTTCCGGTGGCGATCATGGCCTGCGGCATGGTCTTTGTCATCGTCGCACGTCACATCGACCTTTCGGTCGGGTCCATGCTGGCCATGTGCTCGGCCATCATGGCGATGAGCCAGACCTCCTGGTTGCCGTCCCTCTTCGGGACCGAGTTCGGCAATCCTGCCATCCTCGCGGCGACCATTGTCATCGGTCTGACGTCCGGCGCGTTGATGGGTGCTGTCACCGGCTGGCTGGTCGGCTATCAGCGCATCCCGTCCTTCATCGTCACGCTGGGCGGGCTATTCGTCTGGCGCAACGTCAACTGGTTCACCACGAACGGCCAGTCAGTGTCCCTGACCGACCCCAACCTGCTGATGTTCGGCGGCACCGAGGGCGTGCTTGGCGCCACCGCAAGCTGGATTGTGGGGCTGATCGCATCGGCGGTCGCCGTCTGGGCGATCGTCGCGTCGCGTCGGAACAAGCAAAGCCATGGCTTCATCGTGAAGCCGGTCTGGGCCGAAGCTGTCATGGCTGGCCTGATCGTCGGGACCATCCTCCTCTTCGTCGGCTGGCTGTCGCGCCACCCCGTTCCGACCGCCAAGCTGCAGCGTCTGTTCGAAGCGCGCGGCGAGGTGATGCCGGAGGGCTACACCGCCATGCACGGCTTGCCGATCTCGGTTCTGATCCTGATCGCGGTGGGTGTCATCATGACCGTCGTCGCCCGCAAGACAACCTTCGGCCGCTACATCTTCGCCATGGGCGGCAACCCCGATGCGGCAGAGCTTTCGGGCATCAACACCCGCGCCCTGACCGTCAAGATCTTTGCCCTGATGGGGTTCCTGTGCGCCCTTGCGGCCCTTGTCGCTCAGGCACGGCTGCAAAGCCACGGCAACGACATCGGCATGCTGGAGGAACTGCGTGTGATCGCGGCGGCCGTCATCGGCGGCACTGCGCTGGCTGGCGGCGTCGGCACCATCTATGGGGCCATCCTTGGCGCGCTGATCATGCAATCGCTGCAATCCGGCATGGCGATGGTCGGCGTCGACACGCCGTTCCAGAACATCATCGTCGGGCTGGTGCTGATCGTCGCCGTCTGGGTCGACATCCTGTATCGCAAGCGTCTGGGGCTTTCCAAATGACCGTCAACCGCACCCCCAACCGCTCGGGCACCCCGCTGGTCGAACTGCGCGACATCTCGATCTCGTTCGGCGGGATCAAGGCCGTGGACCACGTCTCGGTCGACCTCCACCCCGGCGAAGTGGTCGGCCTTCTGGGCCACAACGGCGCGGGCAAGTCGACGCTGATCAAGTGCCTGTCGGGGGCCTACAAGGCCGACAGCGGGCAGATCCTGATCAACGGGCAAGAGGTGGAGATCAACACCCCCCGCGACGCCCGCGACCTGAACATCGAGACGATCTACCAGACGCTGGCCCTGGCGGACAACCTCGACGCCGCATCGAACCTGTTCCTGGGGCGCGAGATCAAGCGCCACGGCATCGTCGACGACGCCAAGATGGAGGCGGAGACGCGCAAGATCATGGGCCGCCTGAACCCCAACTTCCGCAAGTTCAACGTCCCCGTCTCGGCCCTGTCCGGCGGTCAGCGCCAGTCGGTCGCCATCGCGCGGGCGGTCTACTTCAACGCCAGGATCCTGATCATGGACGAACCCACCGCTGCCCTCGGCCCGCACGAGACGCAGATGGTGGCCGAGCTGATCCAGGAGCTGAAGGCGCAGGGTCTGGGCATCTTCCTGATCGAGCATGACATCCACAACGTCATGAAGCTGTGCGACCGCGCTTCGGTGATGAAGAACGGCCAGCTTGTCGGCACGGTGAACGTCGATGAAGTCACCGACGACGACATCCTGGGCATGATCATCCTGGGCAAGAAACCGGCCCATCTGGCGGCCTGATGGGCGTCCCTCGGGTCTCCTTCGTCTGTTCAAGGTGAAGCCATGCCACGCTGCGCCGTCGTCGGTGCGGGCTGGGCACCAGGCGGCAGCTCAGCGCGGCTTCGGACACCGGAAGATGGCGCGTTCTTGCGTCCGGGCGCGACATGCCGCCAATCGCGTCAAGTTCGGCATTGCCCGAACCGCCCGCATCAGGGCAAGTAAGCGCATGACAGCATTTCGGTTTCTGCACTCGTCGGACCTGCACCTTGGCCGTGCTTTCGGAAACTTCCCCGAGGGCATCCGCCACCGCCTGCGCGAAGCTCGGCATGGGGCGATCGCGCGGCTGGCGGCGGCCGCGCGCACGGGCGGGACCGCGACCATCCTTCTGGCAGGCGACACCTTCGACGCCGAGACCCCTGCCCCGGACACCTTGCGGCAGGCGCTCGCCGCAATGCGCGAGGCGTCGGACCTGAGCTGGGTGCTGCTGCCCGGCAACCACGACAGCCTGGCCGCGACCGAGCTTTGGCGGCGGATCGCGGCCGACGGCCCGGCGAACCTGCGCACGCTGACCTCGGACGCGCCGGTAGAGCTTGCACCCGGTGTCCATCTGCTGCCCGCCCCGTGCACGCAGCGCCGGCCGGGCCGTGACCTGACCGAGGCGATGTCGGCCGCCACACCTGCCGGGGCGCGTCGCATCGGCCTTGGCCACGGGGCGATCACCGATTTCTCGGGCGAGGAAGGGGCGACGGGGATCATCCCGCCGGACCGGGCGCAACGGTCGGGCCTGGATTACCTGGCGCTTGGCGATTGGCACGGGCAGTTGCAGGTCAGCCCGACGACCTGGTATTCCGGCACACCGGAACCGGATGCGTTCAAGCACGACGCCCAGGGTGCGGCGCTGCTGGTGACGCTGGACGGTCCGCTGCCGCAGGTTGCCCCGATCACTGTGGCCGCGTTTCGCTGGCTTCGGCCACAGGCCGAGGTGCTTCCGGGCGAAGATCCCATCGCCCGGATTGCCGCCTTGCTGCCCGGGTCGGGCGCGCGCGACCATCTGGTCCGCCTGACCCTGAGGGGACGCCTGCCCCTGGCCAAGCGGGCCGCTGTGGAAGCCGATCTTGCGCATCGCGCGCCGGACTTCGGCTGGTTCTCTGCCGACCTGACCGCCCTTGCGGTCGAGGCTCTGCCGGAAGACCTGGACCAGATCGACCGCGCCGGGGCCTTGCGTCAGGCGGCCGAGACGCTGCTGGCCGAAGCCGGGGACACAAGCCTGTCGCAGGCCGACCGGCAGACGGCCTCATCCGCGCTGGCCCGGCTTTATGCCTTTGCGCAAGAGGTCCGGCCATGAAGCTGCGGGCGATCGAGCTGACCAATATCCGCCGCTTCGCCGGGCGCAGCGCGCGTCTGTCCGGAATCGGCGACGGCATCACCGTCTTGTGCCAGCCCAACGAGTTCGGGAAATCCACCTTCTTCGACGCCCTGCACGCGGTCTTCTTCGAACGCCACGGCAGCCGGAACGCCGTCATCAAGGCGCTGCAACCCCATGCGGGCGGTGCGCCGGAAGTGGCCGTCGAGGTCGACCTGCCGCAAGGCCGCTTCCGCATCGCCAAGCGCTGGCTGCAGCGGCCCCAGGCGCAAGTGCTGGACGCCTCGGGTCGCCTGGTCGCGCAGGCGGACGAGGCGGAAGCCTGGATCGACCGGATCATGGGGGCCGGCCTTGGTGGCCCCTCGGGCCTCTTGTGGGTGCGGCAGGGGCTGGTCGGGATGGAGCCTGTAGGCACCGCGACCGACGACAGGCGCGAGCGTGAGCGCGGGCTGGCAACCCGGCGCGACCTGCTGTCTTCGGTCGCCGGGGAAATCGACATGATGACCGGCGGGCGGCGGATGGACCTTGTCGTCGACAGGGTGACGGCTGCTCTGGCGGCTCTGGCGACGGACAGCGGGCGGCCCAAGGCCAATGGCGAATGGAAGCGGGCGCTGGATCAGGTCGAGGCTCTGGCCGCGCGCGAGGCCGACTTGGCGCCCCGCGCCGCCCGCCTGTCCGGCGATCTGGCGCGCCGGTCCGAGTTGCAGCGCGCGCTTGCCCGTCTGACCGACCCGACAGCAGTCGAGGAGCGGAGCCAGACGCTCGAGCGGGCAGAGGTCGCGCACCGCGATGCGCTGGCACATCAGGCGCGGATCGCGCAGGCCGAGGCCGACCTGCGTCTGGCGCGCCTGGACGCAGAACGGGCCGAGACCGAGATTGCTCAACTTGCGACCTTGACCGCAAGGTTGACCCAGGCGGAAGCGGCCCTGCGCCTGGCCGAAGACGACGCGATCGCCTCCCGCAGGCGTGCCGAGGACTTGGGCCAGAGTGAACGCCTTGCTGCCGCCGCGCAGGCCGAGGCGGTGGCGACGGCCCGCGACCTGCGCCTGCGCCTGGATCGCGCGACCCGCGCGCGGGCTGCCAGAGTGGCCCAACGTCAGGCCGAGGACCTGCGGCGGCGTCTGGATCAGGCGGGGAAGGTGCAGGCCGATCTTGACCGCGCCCAGGCCGGGCGCGGGCGCATCGTGGCAACGTCTGACGCCGTGGCGGCGGCCGAAAAGGCGCAGGCGGCGCTGGACCTTGCTCGGGCCCGGGCCGAGGCCCAGGCCGTCACCATCGAGGCCCGGCCCGAAGGCACGGCGCAGGCGGTTCTGGCAGGCCGTCCCTTGCCGCCCGGACCCCAGCCGCTGCTGGCGGCGGCGGACCTGGTCCTGCCGGGGTTCGGCACCTTGCGGATCGACCCCGGCACTGCCCGACTTTCCGACGCCTCGGCCGAGATTCTGGTGGCGCGGAAGCGGCTGGATGCCGCACTCTCCGCCTGCGGGGTGGAAAGCCTGGCCGACGCCCGCGCCCTGCTGGCCCAGGCCCGCGCGCTGGACGCCGGGATCGCGCAGGCAACCGCCCTGCTGGCGGCAATAGCCCCGGATGGCCCTGACGCCTTGCGGGTGGCCCTGGCCCGTGCCGTTGCCGACGCGGCGGCGGTGGCAGGGGATGAAGCGGGCGATGACCCCGAGGCTCTGACCCCGGCTCTGGCCGCAGCCGTCACCGCCGAAGCTGCCGCATCCGCCACCTTGCGCGCGGCGCACGAGCTTGTGGTCCAGGCGAACCAGGCGCGCGCCGTCGCCGAAGCCAACCGCGCCTCGGCCGAACGTGGGCATGCGGCTGCCCGGTCCGAGGCCGGGGACCCTTCCGCGCTGGGCCACCGCATGGCCGCGCTGCAGGAAACCGTGCCGAGGCTTGCCGCGACCCGCAGGACAGCCGAAGCCGCGCTTGCGGGCCTGCGCGCCGCGGCCGTCGATCTTGCCACCACCGAGGCCCGGCTGTCGCGCGCGAAAGGCGCCTTTGACCAGGCCCTGCGCGACATCGCAACCGCGCGCGAGGACCTTGCCGGTCTGAATGCCACCATCGCCGCCTTGGCTGACGAGGGCCTGGAAGAGCAGCTTTCCGCGCTGGCCGAAGAACGGGTCGAGGCCGAGGCCCGCGCCGCCCGCTACGAGGCCGAGGTCCGGTCCCTGACGCGCCTGCGCCGGGCGCTGGAGGAGGCCCGGACCCAGGCCCGCGACGCCTATTTCGCTCCGGTCCTGCGCGAGTTGCAGCCTCTGCTGCACATTCTTCACCCCGGCGCGCAGCTGGTGATCGACGACACCACGCTTTTGCCCATCACCCTGACGCGCAACGGCCAGGACGAGCCGCTGGACATCCTGTCCGGCGGCACGCGCGAGCAACTCGCGATCCTGACCCGCCTTGCCTTCGCCCGGCTCTTCGCGGCAGCCGGTCGCCCGCTGCCGGTGATCCTGGACGATGCGCTGGTGCATTCCGACGACGACCGGATCGAGGCGATGTTCGACGCGCTGCACCGGACCTCGAAGGACCAGCAGATCCTGGTCTTCACCTGCCGTCAGCGCGCCTTTGCGGCTTTGGGCGGGGAAAGGGCGACGGTCTCGGTCGGGGCGGCCTGAACCTGGCCGCCGGTCGAGGGGCCGGTGCCGATCAGATCGACCCCGCTTCGACCATGTAGCTGCTGGCCGTGCACATCGCCGCATCGTCCGAGGCCAGGAACAGGACCATCCGCGCGACGTAGACCGGGTCGATCAGATCCGGCAGGCATTGCCGCGCCTGATGCGCCGCCAGGGCCTCTGGTTTGGCCCAGAGGGTCTTCTGCCGCTCGGTCATGATCCAGCCGGGCACGACCGCATTGACGCGGATGCGGTGCTTGCCCAGGTCCCGCGCCATCGTGCGGGTCAGGCCGTGCACGGCGGCCTTGGCGGTGGCATAGGCGGGAAAGCCGCCCCCGGCCTCGAACCAGCTGTTCGACCCCATGTTGATGATCGACCCGCCGCCGCGTCCGATCATGTCGGGTGCCACCGCCTGCATGGCGAAGAACTGATGCCGCAGGTTGGTGTCCATCCGCTCGTCCCAGTATTCCGGCGTGACTTCGGTCCAGGCATGCCGATCGTCGCGGGCGGCGTTGTTCACCAGCACGTCTGCCGGACCGATCCGGGATTTCAGCGCGGCGAAGGCGGCGCGCAGGCTTGCGATGTCGCGCAGATCGCAGACCTCGTGCGTGACGTTCGGATGCGCCGCACACAGCGCAGCACTTCCCTCGGCGTCCAGATCGACGAAGCCGACCTTTGCGCCCTGCTCGGCAAAGGCGGTGACGATCTCGGCGCCGATGCCCGAGGCGCCGCCGGTGACGTAGACGACCTTTTCGGCAAGGCTGGGGTATCTGGCAAAACGGTCGGACATGGCGAAGGCTTCCATTCAGGCTGGCGGGGCGGGGCGGGTCGGGGCGGGGCGGTTCGGG